>Ga0075121_1001138_pt1 | contig 16873 bp, 13 predicted proteins | sample AntAceMetag02UKG_FD_69793 | JGI IMG/M metagenome (GOLD analysis project Ga0075121, IMG submission 69793) | Saline lake microbial communities from Ace Lake, Antarctica - Antarctic Ace Lake Metagenome 02UKG | ecosystem: Environmental > Aquatic > Non-marine Saline and Alkaline > Saline | place... | reverse complement strand
AATTATATTATCTTAGATTTTCTTTCCTAACTCGATACTATATACTCAATACTCGATACTGTTTTTCGTTATTGGTCAATTAGCAAATTAATCTTATTCTTTATCTTTAATCTTAATCGGTGAATTGGAGAATTGGGTAATTGGTAAATCGGTAAATTGGCCATTATATTATCTTAGATTTTCTTTCCTAACTCGATACTATATACTCAATACTCGATACTGTTTTTCATTTTTACAAATTTCCCTTGCCATAGAAAATATCAAGTGGTATAATATTTAATCATTTTGAAATATTGTATTCCTTGCTCCTGAAAATATTTCAGGGGCTAGTTAGTCCAAAAGGAGGAGGTGAACAGATGAGAAAATACGAATTGATGCTTGCTATTAATCCCCAATTTGAAGAAGAAGAATTAGCTTCATTAATAGAAAAAGTTAAAAAGATTATTTCTAAAGAAAAAGGTGAAGTAACTAATATTAATAAATGGGGAAAGAGAAAATTAGCTTACGAGATTAAAGATTTTACCGAAGCGATTTATGTTGTCATGAAATTTAACATTGACGAACTAAGTATTTCTGAATTTGAGAGAGTGTTAAAATTAGAAGAAAAAATTATTCGATACTTATTAATACTACAAAAAGAAGAAAAACCTGTAAAAGCGAAAAAATAGTTAATAATCAAATATTATTTCAAAATGAAGATAGATCAGAAAATAGATCAAAGGAGGAAAAGTAGTTATCAATGGCGAGATATCGTTTTTTTAAGAAACCGGTGAGAAAAGTTTGTCTCTTTTGTGCTGAAAAAATAGTCGCTGATTATAAAAATGTAGACTTGTTAAGAAAATATATTAGTGAACAAGGAAAAATATTACCGCGTCGAGTCACTGGAAATTGTGCAAAACATCAAAGGGGAGTTGCTATTGCCATAAAAAGAGCGCGGGAAATCGGGCTTCTTCCTTATGTAGCTAAATAGTACAAGATTGATATTGTTATAATTGTTATATTTATGTATCTCGATTTGAAAAATAACATATCGATTTTTACTAATTGATTGGTTAATTGGTTATCCTGTTAATAAATTAAATAGAACTAATTAACCAATCAATTTATCTTTAAAAGTGGAATTTATAAAAAGAGGTTTTTATTGTCAGAGCAACATATTCCGACAAAATCAATAGTTGAAGGTGCTTTTTTTGCGGCAATTACAGCAGTATTATTTGTAATAAGCATATATATCCCCTTGTTAGGAACAGTAGTTAGTTTTTTATGCCCTCTTCCTATTATCATTTTGACTTTACGACACAGTTTAAAATTTGCAGTGATTGCTACTATCATATCCGGTATATTAGTGAGTTTTTTAGCCGGTCCATTTCAAGGCTTTATGGTTATACTGGGATTTGGTCTGTTGGGCATAGCTTTGGGATATGGTATAAAAAAGGAATATACTTTTAACGAAATAATTATTTTAGGAAGTATTGTATCTTTTGTATCCAAAATATTAATTTTTATAATTGGTTTTTGGTTGTTAGATATAAATCCTTTTGTATTTGACGTAGAACAGATAAATAACATGGTAACCCAATCACTAAATTTTTATAGCAATATGGGATTAAGCGGCGAACAGTTGGATTCAATGAAAGAAACATTGAGCCAATCTTTACTGGTTGTTCGAATTGCTCTCCCTGCATTATTAATACTTTCTTCAATATTTGACACTTTTTTAAATTATTATGTAGCTAGGTTGGTTTTAAAAAGAATTGGGTATAAATTACACAGTTTAACACCTTTTATTAATTGGAGAGCATCCAAGTCATTTTTTTGGAGTTATTGTGTAGGTATTATCTTGATATTTTTTGGTACAAGATATAATGTAGCACAATTAAATAAAATTGGAATAAATATACAAATATTATTTACTATGATTTTTTTAATTTGCGGAATTTCTTTGGCTGGATTTTTAATGGAAAAGATAAAAGTAAGTAATTTTTTAAAATGGTTTGTTTATATAATGATATGCCTTTTTCCTTTCTTTTCTCAGATTGCCACCTGGGCAGGCATATTAGATGTTTGGATAGACCTGAGGGCATTAATTTCTCCTGATAAAAATAAACCTGCATAATATTTCAAAGGAGAGTAAAAAGGGTAATAAAACAGTGTTAAGAAAAATCAATAAATAATTAATTAAAAATTTATTGATTATAAAAAAATTAAACTTATAATAAATACAGGGAGGCTGCTATAGATGAAATTAATATTAAAAGAAAATATTAAAAAAATTGGAAACATTGGAGATATTGTTGAGGTGAGTGACGGATTTGCAAGAAATTTTTTAATTCCCAAAGAAAAGGCAATTCTATTTACTAAAGGAAATTTTAAGCAAATTGAATATTTAAAGAAAAAAGATTTAGAAAAAAGAGAAAAAGAACTAATCGAAGCAAGAGAATTAGCCGAAAAAATTAATCAAATTTCCTTGCAGGTCAAAGTAAAAGCGGGTAAAGAAGGAAAATTATTTGGATCGGTAACCAGTAAGGAAATCGCCGAGATGATACTGCAAGAAAATAACATTGAGCTGGATAGAAAAAAAATTAATTTGAAGGAACCGCTAAAAAAATTGGGAATTCATAAAATTTCCGTCAACTTATATAAAGAGGTTAATGCTCAGATAAAAGTGAATTTGATTTCTGATTCTTTACCGGAAGAAGATAAAAAAGACAAAGAAGAAACTCCTAAAGAAAAGTAAGAATATTAAAACAGTATTTAGTATCTCAGCAATAAATTACTATTACTGTATTTACATCTGACATCTTGTATTTAACCGGCAAACCGGCTAACCGGTTAACTGAATTATCTTGTATTTTCTTTACTAACGACTAATATAATTAGCCAATTAACCAATTATCCGATTAACCAATTGGAGAATGAATCAATTGTTCAACTGGTCGATTGTATTATTTTGTATCTTGTATTTTCTTTACTAACGACTAATATAATTAGCCAATTAACCAATTATCCGATTTACCAATTGGAGAATTAATCAATTGTTCAACTGGTCGATTGTATTATCTTGTATCTTGTCTTTTCTTTACTAACGACTATTCACTAACGACTAATTTAGGAGAGTAATATGGATTTAGGTAGAAATCCACCTCAAAACATTAGCGCAGAGCAAGCTGCTTTAGGTTCAATGTTGCTTCAGGAAGATGCCATCATGCACACGGTAGAAATTTTAAAACCGGAAGATTTTTATAGAAAATCTCATGAAATCATCTATAGGAGCATTAGTGAACTTTTTGATAAAAGTAATGGCGTTGATCTGGTTACCTTAACCGAGGAACTTAAAAGAAAAGATTTATTGGAAAAAATAGGCGGAGTAACCTATCTAACCAACTTGATTAATAGTGTTCCAACTGCAGCAAATATTGAATACTATGTGAGAATAATTGAAGAAAAATCTATTTTGCGTAATCTGATAAATAGTGCAACCAAGATTGTTTCCATGGGTTACGAAGAAAAAGAAGATGCCAGAGTTTTAATGGACAAAGCAGAGCACTTGATGTTTGATGTATCCCAGAGAAATTTAGGTCAAACTTTTATTCCTATTAAAGAGATCTTGCAAGATAGTTTTGAGAAAATTGAAAACCTCTATCATCGAAAAGAATATATTACCGGAGTACCTAGTGGTTTTACTGAATTTGATGATATTACTACCGGTTTCCAACCTTCTGAGTTGATTATTATTGCAGGAAGACCGGGAATGGGTAAAACCGCATTTTGTATGAATATTGCTCAAAATGCCGCTATATCTAAAAATACCTCCGTAGCAATTTTTAGCTTGGAAATGTCCAAGTCTCAGTTAGTGCAAAGAATGCTTTGTTCGGAAGCCCGGGTAGATGCACATAAGCTAAGAAAAGGGGGGTTGGCTGAATCAGATTGGCCTACGCTTTCCATGGCTGCAGGAAGATTATCATCTGCACCTATTTTTATCGATGATTCGGCAGGAGCGACATCTTTGGAAATTAAAGCAAAAGCTCGACGACTTAAAGCACAACATAATCTTGGTTTAATTATTATTGATTATTTGCAGTTAATGCAAAATACTTCCAGATCAGAGAACAGGCAGCAGGAGATTTCAGAAATTTCCCGTTCTCTTAAAGCTTTGGCCAGAGAATTAAATGTTCCGGTTATAGCAGCATCTCAATTATCAAGGGCTGTAGAGCAAAGAAATGAAAGAAGACCACTACTTTCTGATTTAAGGGAAAGTGGGGCTATTGAACAAGATGCGGACCTGGTTGTTTTTATATATCGTGAGGAGTATTATAAGCCAAAGACCGAAAAAAAAGGAATTGCAGAAATAATTATAGGCAAGCAAAGAAATGGTCCAACCGGGAAAGTAAATTTAACTTTTATTAAGGAATATGCGAAATTTGAAAGTTTATCCAGAATGCCTGAAGAGTAATTGTTACCGGTTTAGGTCTTGTTTTATGTTTACAGTCATGCTTATTATTTTTTGAATTTTATTAGGATTATATAAAATAATTTTTGATGCATGTTAAATATTTAATTAATAATAATTGACAGTGCAGAGAAAATATAGTAACATTTAAAAGCAAAAAAAATTATTAATAAACTTAAGGGCCGTTAGCTCAGTTGGTAGAGCATCTGACTCTTAATCAGAGGGTCGCAGGTTCGAGACCTGCACGGCCTATTTTTTGAAAATAATGCCCCCATCGTCTAGGGGTTTAGGACACCGCCCTTTCACGGCGGCGACAGGGGTTCAAATCCCCTTGGGGGTACCATATTTTTTAAACGGGCGGATAGCTCAGTCGGCAGAGCACCTGCTTCACATGTAGGGGGTCACAGGTTCAAGTCCTGTTCCGCCTACCATTTTTTTATAGAGATTGATATGCCGGCGTAGCTCAATTGGAAGAGCAACGGAATCGTAATCCGTAGGTTGTCTGTTCAACTCAGATCGCCGGCTCCAAATTAGTATTTAGTATATAGTAAGGAAAAGAAAAACCAAGAACAAGAAAAAGAAGAAAGAAACTAGATTAAAATATAATAACAAGCGATGAGTAATGGGTGATAAATAACGAGTTTCGTTTTGTGTTTTTAGTATATTGATTTATATCCTTTCTATCCGCTAAACGCTGTACGCTAAAAAAACTAAAGACTACCAGCTGTATGCTATATTATTCACTATCCACTTAAACCTCCAAAACATCGACTAATTAAGCGAGGCAAAGGATGAATAACCCTAAATTAACTTCTCCTTCTGAAGTTACCAGACTTCTTGCTAAATATGATTTTAAATGTAGAAAAAGTTTAGGACAGAATTTTTTAATTGACCAAAACATTTTAAAAATTATTATTCATTCTTTAGAACCCGAAAAAGAAGATTACATATTAGAAATTGGAACCGGGATCGGGACGCTTTCTGCATTTTTATCTACGCAAATTAAACAAGTTATTTCAATAGAAAAAGACCGGAAATTAATTCCCATTATTAAAGAAAATCTTTCTCCTTTTAACAATATTGAAATGATTTTTGAAGATGTAATGAATTTTAATTTTAATATATTTCTTCAAGAAAATATAAAAAAGGGGAGAAAAATTAATAAAATAGTGGGCAATCTTCCTTATTATATTTCCATTCCCTTAATAAGAAAAGTTATTAAACTGGGTAAGAATATCAAAATTGCAGTTTTTCTAGTACAAAAAGAAGTTGGAAAAAGACTAATGGCTCAACCGGGAGAAAAAGATTATGGTATTTTATCTATTGCTACACAGTATTATTCTATGCCAAGCAAAGTGCATATTGTTCCGGCAACCGTCTTCTATCCTAAACCGAAAGTGAATTCCATGATCATTAGATTGGATATCATGGAAAAACCCCGGATAAAGGTAGACGATGAAAAAGTATTTTTTGAAATTGTCCGGGCTTCCTTTCAACAAAGAAGGAAAAGAATCATCAATTCTCTTGCAAACTATTTCCAGGGAAAAATTGATAAAGTAGAAATAGAAAATATATTAGAAAAAACCGGAATTGATAAAAGCCTGAGAGGTGAAACTCTTACATTGGAAGAATTCGCAAAATTAAGCAATGAAATGGGAGAGAAACTTTCATAGACGAGCAAGATGCTTGTCCTACGGGGTTGGTGTTTTTCAATTTTTATGCATTTATCCTTTGTATTTTTAGTTTTTTATATTAACTGATAACTGTAAACTGAAAACTTGTATTTAATGCTAATGGCTAATTTAACTGGCAAACTAAATTATCCAGTCTTTTGTCTTAATCGGCTAATTGATAAATTGCCAAATTAATCTTATTCTTTATTTTTTTCTTAATCTTAATTGGTTAATTGGATAATTGGACAATTGTTTAACTAAATTATCCGGTCTTTTATCTTAAATTGGTAAATTGGAGAATTGGTCAATCGGCTAATTGTTTTATCATTCTTTTTTGACAAGAAAAATCTATCATGTTATAATTCTGTAGCAAACTACATAAATAAACGGGAAAAATAATAGTGACAATTATTAACATTACTGGTAATACAAAAAGAAAATCTTTTTTTTATAAAAAAAATATATTAATATTTAAATAATTTATTCCGGAACACAGTATTTATTTATACTGTGTTTATTTTTTTATTTTATTTTTTGAAATCTACCGAGTAGGGAGGTAGAAACAAAAATGTGAAGATTGGAGTAATTGGAGTAAAATGATTAAATCAAATAATTAGGAGGTTATTGACAAAATTTAAAGTGCATTATTGATAAAATTTTGGTAGAATAATTTACCGGAGTATAAATATAACACTAATTATAAGTAGAAAGCAAAATATTGTATAAAAAACAAAAATAAAAAAGGCGGTGTATTAAGTGAATATCACAGATGTTAGACTTAGAAGAATAGAAACTGAAGGAAAATTAAGAGCTTATGTATCCATTACTTTTGATGATTCTTTTGTTGTCCACGATTTACGGGTTATTGACGGTAATAAAGGTATGTTTGTAGCAATGCCTAGCAAGAGACTCCCGAATGGAGACCATAAGGATATTGCACATCCAATTAACACAGAAGTTAGAGATATGATTCAAAAAGCAGTTTTGGAAGTTTTCCAGAAAGAAACAGAAGAAGTATCTCATGAAAAAGTGGAAACATCAACAGAAGAAGTGGAAACATCAACAGAAGAAGTGGAAACATCAACAGAAGAAACTGATTAGAAAATAATAGTCTATTTATTTTATTGAATAATTTTTCTGGTTTGGGGCGTAGCCAAGTGGTAAGGCACGGGAATTTGGATCCCGCATTCGAAGGTTCGAACCCTTCCGCCCCAGCCATTTTGCCTATTTCGACTATAAAAATATAAAAAAGTCAGACCAGAAGTCTGGCTTGAATTTTTTATTTTAGGTCAGTACTCAAATATACCGGGCATAATTACAGGGGTTGGAAAAAAGAAGAAGATATTTTTTTCCATTCTTTCTCTCTGGTTTTTTCTTGGACTCGATACTATTTTTTTGAGTGTAAAATTTAGTGAAGTAATTAGATAAAAATAAAAATACTGTTTTTCTCAATAATATTTATTATTATATTCTTTTTATTTTCTTTACTAACGACTATTCACTAACGACTAATATAATTAGCCAATTAACCAATTGACCGATTTACCAATTGGAGAATTAATCAATTGTTCAACTGGTCGATTGTATTATCTTGTATCTTGTCTTTTTATCTTGCATTTCCTGTTTTTAACTGGCAAACCGGCAAACTGAATTATCTTGTCTTTTCTTTACTAACGACTATTCACTAACGACTAACGACTAATTTTTAGTGCTATTTATGATTTATAGAAAATGTGTTATTATAATAAGTAAATTCGAAAAAGAAATAATACAACTAATTATTTAAATTACAGGCAATAAACTGGAGGTAAGATGATGGAAAATACTGCCGTTGTTATTATGGCAGGTGGCAAAGGAAAAAGGATGAAATCTGATTTGCCAAAAGTTCTTCATGAAATTGCAGGCAGACCTATTTTGAATTATATATTTGATACAATAAATCAACTTAACTTGAAGAAAACTATCATGATTGTGGGCTATCAAGGAGAAAAAGTTAGAGAATTAATAGGTAGTGATATAGAATATGCTGAACAATCGGAGCAATTAGGAACCGCTCATGCAGTTCTTCAAAGTAAAAAATTATTAGAATTATTTACCGGTAATATCTTGATCCTATCAGGTGATGTACCATTTTTGAAAGTAAATACTTTAAGAAAATTTTTAAGATATCATCAGAGAAATCAATATTCCTGCAGTTTGATTTCTGCAATTTTAGAGAATCCCCGGGGTTATGGAAGAGTTATTAGAAATAAAAAAGGTGAAATAAGAGAAATTATTGAAGAAGCAGATTTGAATGGAAATGAAAAAGAGATAAAAGAAGTGAATGCAGGCATTTATTGTTTTGAAAAAAATAAACTTTTCCAGATATTGGAAAAAATTACTCCGAATAATAAGCAAAATGAATATTATCTGACTGATGCAGTAAAGATTTTATTGGAAGAAGGTTTAAAAGTAGGAAATATTATTCTGGAAGATCATACTGAAATGTCAGGAATTAATACCCGTATGGATTTAGTTGAAGCTTCGAAAAAAATTAATCAGCGGGTATTACATCAATTAATGTTTCAAGGAGTAACGATTATCGACCCGGCAAGTACCTTTATCGAAGAAGGAGTTCAAATAAACAAGGATACAACTATTTATCCATTTACAATAATTCAGAAAGAATCTAAAATCGGAAAAAATTGTATAATCGGACCCTATTCACATATTATCAATGCAAAGATAGGCAACGAGGTAAAAATATGGTCTTCGGTAATAGAAGATAGCGAGATTAAAGATGGTGTTAAAATTGGCCCTTATTCTCATCTACGACCCGGAACTACAGTTGAAAAGAATGCAAAAATAGGAAATTTTGTAGAAGTAAAGAAAAGTATTATTGGAGAAGGAAGCAAGGCATCACATTTAACTTATTTAGGGGATGCTAAATTAGGGAAAAATGTAAACGTTGGTGCAGGAACTATAACCTGTAACTATGATGGTGAAAAGAAAAATACAACAATTATTGAGGATGACGTATTTATCGGAAGCAACAATTCCCTGGTAGCCCCGGTAAAATTAGGAAAAGCGTCTTATACGGGAGCCGGATCAACTATAACCGAAAATATACCGGAAAACAGTTTGGCTATTGCGCGTTCCCGACAGAAAAATATAGTAAATTGGAAAAAAAATAGAAAAATAAAGAATAAAACTATTTAATGGCAAGGAATTTATAAAATAAGGAGTTGACGGAATTTGATACCTGATGAGGAGAGAAAGTTAAAAATATTTGCTGGAAATGCTAATAAGAAATTAGCAGAAGAGATTTGTAGTCATTTGGATATACCTTTGGGACAGGCAGAAGTCTCAAGATTTGCAGATAACGAAATTAAAGTAAAAATTAAAGAAAGTGTCCGGGGAAAAGATGTTTTTATTGTTCAGCCTACTTGTTTCCCCTGTAATGATAATATTATGGAGTTATTAATCATTGTTGATGCATTAAGAAGAGCATCTGCGGGGAGAATTACTGCGGTGATTCCTTATTATGGATATGCCCGACAGGAAAGAAAAACTCAACCTCGTGAACCTATCACTGCGAAATTAGTAGCGAATTTATTGGTTTCTGCCGGAATAAATCGTGTGCTGACCATGGATCTGCATGCCAGCCAAATTCAAGGTTTTTTTGATATTCCTGTCGACCAATTAGAGGCAGTACCTATTTTATCAGACTATATCAAGAAAAAAGATTTAGCTGATATTGTTGTTGTATCACCTGATGTTGGAGGTACCGCAAGAGCCAGGGAATTTTCCGGATACCTTTCCAGGCCCATTGCTATTATTGACAAATACCGGCCATCATCAGATGATGTAGAAATCATGCATATTGTTGGAAATGTAAAAAATAAAACAGCTGTTATGATTGATGACCTCATTGATACTGCCGGGTCGATTATCAAGGGAAGCCAGGCTCTAATAAAAGCCGGTGCAAAAGAAATTTATATTTGTGCAACTCATCCGGTATTTGCCGGTCCGGCCAAGAGAAGAATTGAGTCATCTTTCAAAGATGGCTTATTCAAGGAAATAATTGTGACCAATACAATTCCAATTCAGAGCGATAATAATTTGAATGGAATTACAGTCCTATCTGTCGCAAAGATTTTTGCCGACTCGATTGATAGAATACATACAAATAAATCAATAAGCACGTTATTCAGAGGATACGAAAGTGTTTTGTAGTGAAGTAAACTACTAACCAAATCGCAAAAACTGGTTAGTAAAATAAATATTAACATAAGGACGGAGGTCTATAAAATGGATAAAACAAAATTAAAAGTTGAACTTAGAAATGAAACCGGAAAAGAAGCCAATAGGAAATTTAGAAAAGAAGGAATGATTCCCGGTGTACTGTATTCTCCCCATGATAAAGAGAATTTATTATTAAAAATAAAGTCCGAAGGATTGTCTAAACTTTTAATCGAAAAAAAACATTCACTGATCAATTTAGAGATAAATGATGGAAATAAAAAGAATAAACGATTAGCTATGATTAAAGATTTTCAATATAATTCTTTAAAAAAACGAATTGTTCATATTGATTTTTATGGCGTCACATTAAAAGAAAAAATAATCATGCTAATAAATGTTGAGTTGTTTGGCGAATCCATAGGAGCAAAAGAAGGGGGAATTTTAGAACATGAATTGCGGGAAATAGAGGTTGAATGTTTACCCACTGATGTTCCAAGTGCATACAAAGTTGATATTACTCAATTACAAATTGGTGATAATATTACTGTCGGTGATATTGAAGTTTCGGAAGGAGTTAAAATATTAACTGAAGCAGAACAAGTCATTGCATCTGTAAAGCATCCAACAAAAGAAGAAGAGAAGGTTGAAGAAGAGGTGGAAGGAGAAGAAGCTGAAGAAACAGAGGATGGTAAAGAAACGGCAGATAAAACTTCTTCTGAAACCAAAGAAGACAAAGACAAACAGGAATCAAAAAGGTAGTGAGTGGTTTGAAAGTTATAGTTGGCTTAGGGAACCCGGGTTTAAAATACCAATTTACCCGACATAATATTGGTTTTATGGTAATGGAATATTTCGCTAACGATTTAGGGGCAAAGTTCAAAGAAGTAAAATCTTATAATTCAATAATAGCGCGAGAAAGATTTAATAACCAGAAGATCATTATTGTAAAACCTCAGACTTATATGAACCTGAGCGGTAAAGCAGTTAAAAAAATAACCTCTTACTATAAAATTTTGAATCAGGATCTGTTAATAATATACGATGATTTAAATTTGCAACTGGGTCAAATAAGGATTCGCACAAAAGGAAGCTCCGGAGGGCATAACGGTATAGAATCAATTATTCAATGTATGGGAAATGAAGATATTCCCCGTTTGAGATTGGGAATTGGCAAAATGCCTCTTGACCCGGAAGCTGATTATGTTTCTCATGTTCTCTCCCGTTTTAAGAAAAACGAAGAGGAAAATCTGAAAAGTATGATCATATTTTCTACAGATGCGATAAAAACCATCATTGCCGACGGTTTTGATAAAGCAATGAGAGAGTATAATAAAAAACAATATTTATAAAGTAGACCTTGTGTCTCCCGGATTAACGTCCAATTAATCTGCTATATTTGATGAATTAAAAAATTATAAGAACAGAAATAGAACAAAAGGCATGCTGGAAAGCATGCCTTTTTTATGGACAAACTAATAACAATTAGATACAATATTGGTGTGCATAGCTAACTAACTAACCAGCTAACTAATATAATGATAGAGAGGTATTAAAAATGAAAAAGATAGCAGTTCTTAGCAGTGGAGGAGATTGTCCCGGAATGAATGCAGCTATTCGGGCAGTGGTTAGAACAGGTTTATTTTACGGATTGGAAGTTTGGGGAATAGAAAGAGGGTATGCAGGTTTATTGGAAGGGGAATTTATACCCATGAACATCAGCTCTGTCGGAGGAATAATACAAAGAGGAGGAACTATCCTAAAGACTTCACGTAGCGAAAAATTTAAAACCAAAGCAGGCCTTGAAATTGCTTTGAAAGTGCTCGAAGAATTTAAAATTGATGGACTGATTACCATTGGCGGAGATGGGACATTACGAGGTGCTTTAGACCTGAGCCTCTTAGGAATGAAAACTATCGGCATACCTGCTACGATTGATAATGATTTATATAAAACTGATATGTCTATTGGAGTAGACACCGCTTTAAATACAGTCTTGGAAGCGATTGATAGAATAAAAGATACAGCTTCTTCGCACCAGAGGGCTTTTATTATAGAAGTTATGGGAAGAAGTTCAGGTTATTTATCATTGATCAGCGGGATTGCCGGAGGAGTAGAGGAAATTATTATTCCAGAAGTAAATTATAACCTTGAAGATATTAGTATAAAATTAAAAAAAGGTTACGAAAGAGGAAAAAACCATTGTATTATTGTAGTAGCAGAAGGAGTGGATAAAACTTACGAAATTGCCCTTCATCTAAAAAATAAAATTGGATTTGAAACCCGGGTTACCATTTTAGGTTATCTTCAACGAGGTGGTTCGCCTACAGTTTTCGATAGATTATTAGCCAGTCGTTTGGGAGCTGCAGCTGTAGAACATATCTTAAAAAGTGAAACTTCTAAAATGATAGGCTTGATAGGAAATGATGTAGAAGCAACTGAATTAAAAGAAGTGCTTAGCAAGCAAAAACATATTAATCAAAGTATATATGATTTAGCTCAAATACTAGCAAGATAGCGAATTAGTCGTTAAGTGAGTGTAGAGGCTTGATTTATCAAGCCCGCAAAATACGGGTCGGATAAATCCGACCCCTACATTGAAAGGTTCGAACTAAAAAGATTGTCAAATTATTTTATCTTGCATTTTATATTTAACTGGTAAACTGGCGAACCGGTTAACTGAACTATCTGGTTTTTTTATCTTAACCTTAACCAACTAACTAGCTAACTAATAAAGGAACAACATAATGACTTTGCCCGGAATATTATCTTTGTGGGATCAATCTGACGAATTTAATGAAATAATGAAAATAATCCAAAATAATGAAACTTACAAATTGCATATTTTTGGATTAAATGATAGTGCGTGTTCCCTTTTTATTTCAGCAATGCAAAACGAAGCTGACAAACCATTTCTGATTATAACAGATACCCAGGAGCATGCCTTACAAACATATCAGGATATCAACACATTCTTAAATGATTCCCACAATAATAAAATAGATATTTTTCTTTTTCCATCCCTTGATGTACTTCCCTATGAAGATATCAGCCCGGATCCCCAAATCATTCAGAGGCGAATCAATCTATTAAAGGAACTTGCCTTGAATAAACAAACTAAAAAAATAACTGTATTGGTTGCAGACATTAAAGCAATATTGCCAAAATTAGTATCTCCTCAAGCCTTCAAAAAAAGTAGTTGGGAATTTAAAATAGGTGATAAATTAAAAAAAGATGATTTTTTGGACATTCTTATCGATCAAAAATATCATTCTGTTGAAGTGGTTGAAGAAAGAGGTGAATTTAGTTCCCGGGGAGGAATTATTGATTTTTTTCCCATTGCCAGCGAAAATCCAATTCGATTGGAGTTATTCGGTGATCAAATAGAATCACTCAGATATTTTAGCCCTTCCACCCAAAGATCATTGGTAAAAATCAACCATTATACACTTTCACCTTTTCAGAAATTGGCAAAAGAAGCAATTTCCAATTATAACTACAGCACTTTGTTTGATTATCTTTCTCTTGATACCGCCATTATTTTTAATGAAATTAAAAAAGTGAAAGAAAAAGTCGAGGAATTTAAAGAAGAGATAGATAATATCTATCTAAAAATGGAAAAAGATTTAGGTGATCAAATATTTTCACCTTCTTCGTATTTTGTATTTTGGTCAGAAATAATCAATAATTTAAAGAATAAAAAAATAATAAATTTTAGTTACTTTATTGAAAATATGAAAACATTAAGAGACATTGAAAAAGATAATGTTGAAAAATATTCTCTGAAAAGCCAAGGAATCAATTCTTATTTTGGAAATCTGGATTTATTTACCAAAGATATCCAAAAATGGCAGGATGATAAAGAAGATATTATCATTCTGGTGAGAGACGAAGGTCGGGCTAATCGTCTGGCAGAGATTTTTGAAGAAAGAGGAATAAAAAGATTTACTCTGGATAAAATGGAAAATTATAAAAACAGAGATTGTAATATTTTTATTACCTATGGTTATTTTAGCAGTGGATTCAGATTATTTCATCCGGATTTATTATTAATTACAGATAACGAAATATTCGGAAAAGAAAGAAAAAAAAGATACCGATTACCAAAATATAAAAGCCGGGCATTATCTACAATTATGGATATTTCACCTGCTGATTATGTGGTTCATGTTGAGCATGGCATTGGGATATACCGTGGGATAATTAACAAAAATGTAAAAGGAATAAAGCAGGATTATCTTTTTATAGAATATGCATCAGGAGATAAACTCTTCGTTCCTGTGGATCAGTTTAATTTAGTACACAAATATGTGGGCATTAAAGATAAAGCTCCTAAAGTGTATCGTTTGGGAGGAGTTTCCTGGGGAAATGCTAAAAAGAAAGTAAAACGCTCAATTCAGAAGATGGCGCAGGAACTCTATCGCCTATATATTACAAGAAAAAAAGTGAGAGGTTTTGCTTTCTCTAAAGATAATAACTGGCAGCAGGAATTGGAAATGTCTTTTCCTTTTGAAGAAACCCCCGACCAGTTAAAAGCGCTTTCTGAAATAAAAGCGGACATGGAAGTCTATCAACCAATGGAGAGACTGGTTTGCGGAGATGTAGGTTATGGTAAGACTGAAGTTGCCATTAGAGCTGCCTTTAAAGCGGTAATGGATGGAAAACAGGTGGCTATTTTGGCGCCTACTACGATATTGGTCCAACAACATCATGATACATTCAGAGAAAGAATGAATGCTTTTCCTGTTAATATAGACATGCTTTCCCGATTTCGAACCAAACGGGAACAGAAAAATGTTTTAAAAAAATTACAGAATGGAGATGTTGATATTATAATCGGAACCCATCGTTTGGTTCAAAACGATGTTGAATTCAAAGATTTAGGATTGCTTATCGTTGACGAAGAACAGCGATTTGGTGTTTTGCATAAGGAAAGAATAAAAAAAATGAAAGAAAATATCGATTCCCTTATTTTAAGTGCAACACCTATACCCCGTACTTTGCATATGTCACTTATCGGAGCAAGAGATTTAAGTGTAATAAGCACACCTCCTGAAAATAGATTTCCTATTGCAACCTATATATCGCAAAGGGATAACGGAGTGATAATTAAATCGATTAGAAGGGAGCTGGATAGGGAAGGACAGATTTATTTTGTGCACAACCGTGTGAAGAGTATCTATAAAATTGTTCGAGATTTAAACCGGATTATTCCGTCAGCAAAAATTGGTATTGCTCATGGTCAAATGGCTGAAGAAGAATTAGAAGACGTGATGATTGATTTTTTAGAGAAAAGATATGATATACTTGTCTGCACCACCATCATTGAGATTGGTTTGGATATTCCCAATGTCAATACGATCATTATTGATGATGCCCATAAATTCGGCCTTTCCCAACTTTATCAGTTAAGAGGAAGGGTGGGAAGGACTGACAGGAGAGCTTACGCATATTTTCTTTATCCTGAATTAGATTCCATTTCTGATACCGCAAAAAAAAGATTGGAGGCCATTAAGGAATTTAGTGAATTAGGTTCCGGTTTTAAATTAGCAATGCGGGATTTAGAAATTCGCGGAGCAGGTAACTTGCTGGGTAGAGAGCAACATGGTTTTGTAACTGAGATTGGTTTTAATTTGTATTGTAGTTTACTGGAAGAAGCAATTAGTGAATTAAAAGAAGGAGAAGGAAAGGGTCAGATATCAGGAAAAAAGATGGATAATATTATTCCATCAGTAGAAATTAAAATAGATGCTTATATTCCCAAAAAATATATACCTGATTTAAAGCAACGAGTATTATTTTATCAAAAATTAGCGCAGGTTACCCAATTAGAAGGCCTGGAGGAGATTAAGGAAGAATTAAGAGACAGGTATGGTGTTTTTGCCCATGAAGTGAGAAATTTATTGGAAATAATATATCTTAAAATATTTCTTCGAAAATTATCTATTAATTCCCTGGTAGTGAAAGAGGATAAAATAATCATTCGATATCAAAAAATAGCAGAGATGGAAAACAACCTGCAAAAATTACCTTTATTCTATCAGCAAAAGATAAAAGAAGAGGAGATAAAAAAACAGGGCATATTCAGGATTGATATTTCCGATATTAAATCTTTAGAAATTTTAAAATTTTTAAAGGAATTTGTGATAGAATTATTGAAAAGAAAAAATCAGGAGTCAGGAGCCAGGAGTCAGAATCCAGAATAAAGAAAAAAATAAAGAATAGAGCCAGAAATTAATTGGTTAATTGATTGATCGGTAAACCAGCTAACTGAATTATCTTGTATTTGTCTTAATCTTAATTGGTCAATCGGTTAATTGGTTAATTGGTTAATTATTTTATCTTGTATCTTGTATTTAACAGGTAAACTGGCTAACTGAATTATCTGGTCTTAATTTTAATTGGTAAATTGGCTAATTGGTAAATTGGTTAATTGGAGAATTGGTGAATTATCCTGAATCTTTATTTTTATATCTTAATTGGCTAATTGGCTAATTGGTAAATTGGTTAATTATTTTATCTTATATTT
>Ga0075121_1001137_pt1 | contig 16876 bp, 15 predicted proteins | sample AntAceMetag02UKG_FD_69793 | JGI IMG/M metagenome (GOLD analysis project Ga0075121, IMG submission 69793) | Saline lake microbial communities from Ace Lake, Antarctica - Antarctic Ace Lake Metagenome 02UKG | ecosystem: Environmental > Aquatic > Non-marine Saline and Alkaline > Saline | place... | reverse complement strand
ATGATTTTTGACTCATATCCATGCCTCCTTTTCGGGTGTCATCTATTTTGAGGCAACGGCCTTTTTCTCTCCCTCACCACCCTCGGCCTTCGGTGTCATCTATTTTGAGGCAATGCGATGTGCCCCTCCAAATCCTTTCCCGCTTGCAAAACACCCCTTTCCGCAATAGCTTAAGCCGCTAGAACAAACCCAAAGAAACCGCTATGAATACAAAGATTTTTCCTCTCAATCTGGAACAGACCGAAGCCCTGACGCAGGACTTTCCGACTCCATTCCACCTCTATGACGAAGCGGCCATCCGCGCCAATGCCCAGCGCCTAAATCAGGCGTTCTCCATCCTGCCGGGCTTCCGTGAGCACTTCGCCGTCAAGGCCACCCCCAATCCCTTCCTGCTGAAGGTCCTCGCCTCCGAAGGCTTCGGTGCCGACTGCTCGAGCCTCGCGGAGCTCCGCCTCTGCGAAGTTGCCGGCATCCCCGGCGAGCGGATCATGTTCACATCCAATGAGACGCCCGACGCCGAGTTCCGCGAGGCCCGCCGCCTTGGGGCGATCATCAATCTCGACGACATTACGCACATTGATGCGCTGATCGAAGCCACCGGCTCACTGCCCGAAACCCTCTGTTTCCGCTACAACCCGGGCGCGGCAAAGGCCGGCAACACCATCATTGGCCATCCCGAAGAAGCCAAGTACGGACTGACCCGGGACCAGCTTTTTGAAGCCTATGCCAAGGCCCGCGACCTCGGCGTGAAGAATTTTGGCCTGCACACGATGGTCGTTTCCAACGAACTCGACCCGCAATATCACGTGGAAACCGCCCGCATGCTGTTCGAGCTGGCGGTCGAGATCCAGTCGCGGCTGGACATCCGCCTGTCTTTCGTCAACACCGGCGGCGGCATCGGCGTGGCCTATCGTCCGGAAGAGACCCCGGTCGACTACGAGACCATCGCCCGCGGCGCGCGCGAGGCCTACGATTCCATCATCGTTCCGGCTGGGCTCGACCCGTTGAACTACACCATGGAATGCGGGCGCGCCATGACCGGCCCCTACGGCTGGCTGGTGACCCGTGCCCTGCGCCACAAGGATACGTTCCGCTCCTATATCGGCGTGGACGCCTCCATGGCCAATCTGATGCGGCCGGGCATGTACGGCGCCTATCACCACATCACGGTGCTGGGCAAGGAGTCCGTTCCGGCCACGCATACGTATGACATCGTCGGTTCGCTCTGCGAAAACTGTGACAAGTTCGCTATTGCTCGCGAGCTGCCTGAAATTGAAATGGGCGATCTGCTGGTCATCCATGACACGGGTGCCCACGGCCATTCCATGGGCTACAACTACAACGGCAAGACCCGCTCCGCCGAGCTGCTGCTGCGCCCGGATGGCTCCGTCCTGCAGATCCGCCGCGCGGAAACCCTTGACGACCTCTTCGCCACCCTCGATTTCTCGGCTCTGCCCCCCTTCACCTCACAATAGATTCGAAAGAACAACCCATGCAGATCGACAAGTCCTCACTCGAACGGATTCTTGAGAATCTTCATGACGGGCTGTACCTCGTGGATCTCAACCGGAAAATCACATACTGGAATCCTGCGGCAGAACGAATCACCGGATTCACTGCCGCCGAGGTTATCGGCAAACATTGCTATGACAATATTCTCAATCATACGGATTCCGATGGCTGTCAACTCTGCACGGGGGCCTGCCCTCTGGTGCCCACCATCGAGGGAGGAAAGTCGCACCGCTCCGACCTATATCTGCGTCATAAGAAGGGGCATCGGATTCCGATCTCCACTCGAGTGACCCCCTTGACCGATGCCGAAGGAAGCATCATCGGCGGCATCGAGCTGTTTTCAGACATCAGCCACCGGGCTGCCAATGAGCTGCGGGTCCAAGAGCTGGAACAACTCGCCCTGATCGACCCGCTGACCCAGCTGGCGAACCGAACCCATCTGGAGCATGAAATCCAGAACTGGCTAGAAGAGCACAAGCGATTCCAGGTTCCCTTTGGAGTCCTGTTCATCGATGCCGACCATTTCAAGAATTTGAACGACACCTATGGTCACGCCACGGGCGATGAGGTCCTGAAAAATATTGCGGGAACCTTCGCCGCCAACTCCCGCCCTTTCGACATCTACGGGCGCTGGGGCGGAGAGGAATTTGTCGGCCTCATCCGCCATATCGATGCCCCTAACCTGGAAATGCTGGGCAACCGGATCCGGACGCTCGTCGAGCAGTCCTACCTGGTTCGCGAGGATAAACGCATCCAGGTCACGATTTCCATGGGGGCCACCCTCGTTCGGGACGGCGACGATGCGGAAAGCTTGATCCACCGGGCCGATGAACTCATGTACCGGAGCAAGGCCGACGGCCGCAACTGCCTCACCCTTGGCTGACATCCCCCCCATGCCCCCTCCTCGTGTTTGCGCTTGCTTGAAACCCGAGCCGCAAGCCTGCACTCCGGGGCAGATTCAACGGGGTCCAGCCGATGGCGCTGCAACCGTCTGTCCCGAACAATCTGTCAGAGCCGGCTGAACACTGAATACCCGAATCAATTGAATAGACAATCAGGAGATCTCTGTTTATTGTTTGGATTGTGTTGGGCGGCGACGTGTTTACGGCTTGGTTATGAAGGGGTTGCAAGGCGGGATAGACCATGAAATATAAACTTCTTGTTGGTGGATTTCTTGTGTCCATCGTGATCATGTTTGTGATCACGAGCCTGGCCCTGCACACAACCCAACAGATTCTCACATCGTTTGAAACCCAAGGCCGGCGCTTCCAGAAAATTGCCACCGCCGCAACCGAGGCCTCCAGCTATGTCAAACGGGCGGAAGGCCATCTTCTTCTGTATCTGAACTATGACCGGGAGATCGACAAGATCAAATATCCCCAGCGAATCGCCTCCCTGCAGCAGCAGATTACGCAGTTGGATCAAGTCGTCCGGAATCCGGACGCCCGAGCCATGGTGAAAAGCCTCCAATCAACAGTCATCGATCTGGAGTCGGTTGGCCGCACCTTGATGACCGCCCGCAACGATGCGACAACCCAGACAGAAACCTTTGATATGGACCGTCACAGGGAACTCGTTCTTCAGTATCATACCGCTTCATCCGCCATCCGAAAAACGAGCGTCGATCTGGCCACGCTCGAAATCCAGTTGGAAAGTAACCTGCGAGCCATCGCGATTTCCAGAACCGTACGCCTGCGCACGGCCATGATTATTCTGATCTGCGTCGCCGCCGGCTTTACGGCATTTCTGGGCCTGGTCCTGCATCGGTTGGTCCGGGCCATGCAGTCGGAAAGCCGCAAGCTGAAAACGGCGATGGACAACGTGAAAGTGCTAAGCGGACTGCTTCCCATCTGCATGTCCTGCAAAAAAATCCGGGATGACAAGGGCTATTGGAATCAGCTGGAAGGATACATCCTGGAGCATTCAGAGGCCGAGTTCAGTCATGGCATCTGTCCGGACTGCCAAAAAATACTCTATCCGGACTACATCCCCGCCCCCCTCCCCGACTCCAACTGAGTTCGGCCCCATAGATGCAAATGCCCCCGCCAAGGCCGCTTTATTTCCAGCGGCTCCGCCGCGCTCTCCGCTTTCACCTTCCGGAAAAACGTGCTAGCCTTCATCTTCAATAGAGGAGACCCAACATGAAAATAGTGAGACTGAGTTATGTGAGCCGCCTGGCGAAGGACATGGGGCCCGATGCCCTTGGCAAAATCATCGCGGTGTCACGCCGCAACAACAAGAAGCTCGGGGTCACCGGTGCGCTGTGCTATTCCCCTCGGGGCTTCATCCAGATCATCGAAGGACCTGCCGATGCCGTCAACGATCTCTATTGCCGCATTGTCCGGGATCCCCGTCATCGCAATGTCACGCTGCTGGAATATGCGAACGTTCCCTTCCGTGAATTTGAAAGCTGGTCCATGGCCTATGTGCGGACGGATGAATTTGCGGCCGCCCTGCTGCACAAATACAGTTCCGGGAAGCTATTTGATCCTTTTTTAATGGGCCCGGTTCAGGCGCGGGTTTTTCTCCTGGCCATCACCCAGCTGCGCGCCAGCTATCTGGCGCATCAGGAAGCCCCTGTGCGCAAGTCCAAGGCGAAGACCAAGACGGTCCGCAAGCCTAAGACAGTCAAAAAAGCGAAGCCGGCCGCAAAGCCGGCCGCAAAGCGTAAAGCGAAGCGGGCATAGTGGAGTTCTTTCGGGGAACGGATTGCTACACGGAACCGCGCCCTCCCGGAGGCCATCTGCTGAGAAGACTACTGACGCCGCAGGCGAATCACGTCCCGCGGATCGCCCATGATTTCCTTCATCTCGAGCCATAGTTTCCCCTCGCCTTCCGGCGCCCCCCGGCGTTCGGCGATGTCATTAATCATCCGCGCCAGCCGCATCCCTGCCACGTAGACCCGCCTGTCCACACTTTCGATTGTCATCGCCACATAGCCCGACGAATCTGCCCGCATGACCGGGTCATAAGCCGCCGTCCGCAGCGCCAGCGACTCCTCCAGCCATTCCTCCACATTCATCCGCAACGGCGCTGGTTCATCTGCAAACTTTTTCATCAGATACTGCGCATAGGCATCCCCCGACACCCGGACCGACATTTTTGGCTTCAGCAAGTCGCGGTGTCCCGCCAGAATCAGTCGCGAATCCCACACCTGGTGCAGGTTTGACGGTCGCCCAAACCAGCGCATCCGGATCCTCGACCCTCCCCGGTCCTCCGGACGCCCGGTATGCAGCGGCTGGTGGATATCGCCCACCAGGTGCACCAAAATTTTTAACGCATCCTCCTGATCCTGTGCGGGGGTCCGCGGATCCCGCAACACCAAATGAGCCACCATCAACGCTGCCACCAGCCCCCCTTTGCTCAACTCCTCGGGCGTCTTTGTGCGCAGGCTGGCAAGGTAGTCCTGGCCGTCCGACACGCCCTCATAATGATACCCCGATGTGTGGGCATACTCCGGCCGACTCCGTACCCGGTCCGCCCAGTTGGCCACATCTGCCAGCGATTGCCCGCGCAACCACTGCGCCACCTTCCGCTGTGCCCGGGGCGACAGGTTCTCATCCGCAATGACCCCGATGGTCCAATGCGGCACCGGCCCCCAGGCCTGCGCCGCAAGCTCCGATGCCCACAGAAACAGGATTCCGGCCACCAGCCGAACCACGATATACTGTCTGCCACCCATGATGGGACAGTCTGCGCCTCCTCTTCTTTCTCCGCAAGCTCAATGCCCTGCTCTCTCTGATTGTGATTGCAGACGGCAGGGGCTACGCCCACTCGCCGGCTCAAGGTCATCGACATTCTTCAGCACTCCATACACAATTATTCCGAAACGAATCCACTGAATGTATAAAGAATTTCTATGCACTTATTCCCCCCCCATGGCATGCTGAATCCTGTTGGATTTCTGTTTGTTGCTGAAAGGATGTGATGCCATGCCGACCCTGCTTGTGAATGATGAACGCTGCACCCGCTGTGGACGTTGCTCTGTTGTGTGCCCGATGGGCATCATTACGCCTGCGAGCAAAGACACCCTTCCCCACGTGAAGGAAGAAGCCGCCGGCCGCTGCATGCGATGCGGTCATTGCGAGGTGTTCTGTCCCACAGATGCGCTCATCCTAAACATCCGCCCGGACGAGAAAACGCCGTTGCCGACTAGAGCCGGAACCCTGTATCCGAACGATCTGGCCCTCTACCTCAAGAAGCGCCGGTCCATCCGGCAGTTCACCCAAGACCCCGTGCCCCGCGAAACCATTCTGGCGCTCCTCGATGTCGCCCGCTATGCGGCATCAGGAGGCAACGGACAACCAATCCAGTGGCTGGTCATTCATGATCCGGAACAAGTGCGAAAAATCTCCGGACTCGTCGTCGAGTGGATGCAACAACTGAAGTCCGATCACCCCATGAGCAGCTACCTGCCCGCACTCATCGCCGGATGGCAAGCCGGAGTGGATGTCATCTGCCGGGGGGCGCCGCATCTGCTTATCTCCCATATCCCGGAGGGGAATCCGATTGCTCCAACGGATGCTCTCATCGCCCTCACCCATGTCGATGTCGCAGCACCTGCATGGGGCGTCGGCACCTGTTGGGCGGGTTTTGTTGCGGCAGCCGCAACCGCAGGCTATGAACCGCTGCTCAAGCAGCTCAATCTACCTGCAGGACGAAAAGTCGCCTATGCGATGATGCTGGGTCATCCCCGTTTCAAGGTCTCCGGCATTCCCCGCCGCAACCCCCTCTCGGTGGAGTGGCAGTAGACTCTTCGCAAAAATGATCTAACAAGAGAATTTTGACGGAAATAGGCCCCTCAGAGGAAAATAATCGATATTTTTTGCATCGGAAACAGATAAAAACGACATCTTTCTCCGATTTTGAGCTCCTTTTCTGAAATTTTTGCCCCTGACGGTCGTTTCTGGCCTCCAAAACGCCTAAAAACAGCAAGAATTGCATATTTTCGCCGTATTTTGGCCCTACAACGCCTTTCAACCCCTGTTTTGAGTCGGAAACACATATATTTCTTCGCGGGGGATTCGCGCCTTTAAGGGGGGGGGGGAAGCGAGGTGCTAGGGTGTGGTTTTGCCTCCACAGGTGGAGGCAACTCCGGCGACTAACGGAAGCAGGTTAAAATCCTGCGCGGTCGCGCCGCTGTAATCGGTTCTGAAATTCCAGCAGAGCCATTTTGCACCCTTGTGGGCGGGAGAAGGTGGAAGAGTAGATTGCCGTAAGCCAGAAGACGAGCTGTCGGAGCCATCACAACTGAATGGATAAAGAATTCCTATGCAATTATAGCCCCCAGGGCATGCTGAATTCTGAATTCTTTTTATATATCTTTCTTGCATCCGTGGCGGGGATGGGTAGCATCGCCCGCATCCATTTGTTGACCTTTAACCGGCGAGGACATTGATCGTGCAGAAGAACATCCTGAAAATTGTGACCTTTATATTGATAGCCGGCGCGATGGGCGCCTCGGGCCAGGTGACGGTCCGAAAAACAAGCGGCGCCAAAGTCGGTATTGACGTCACGGGCGTGCAGGCCGGCGGCGGAGCCGCCATGGCGGTGCGCAAGACGCTGGAAAAGGATCTGAGCCGGTCGGGCTGGATGGAACTGGCGGCCCGCGGCAAGGGCTCTGTGCTGGTGCGCGGCGCGATCACGGAATCGGGCGGACAACTACAGTTTGCCTGCATCGTGACGGATTCCGCCGGACGAACCCTTTTGAATGCAACCTATCGCCAGCCGGCGAACCAGGCCTATGCATTGGCGCATCAGGTAGCCAACGATATCGTCCTGAAGGTGACGGGGAAGCCGTCCTTCTTTATGGGCAAACTGGTGATGGTGGGAGTCAAGGGCGGTGCCAAGGAGCTGTATCTGGCGGATTCGAGTGTCCAGGATGTCCGCCCACTGACGCGGGACCGCTCGATTGCCGTAAAACCCCGCTGGAGCCCGGACAATCGGTTCATCACCTACACCTCTTTCCTGAAACGCTATCCGGATGTCTATACCATCGAACTGGCGACGGGATCCCGAAAGCGTCAGGCCTCGTATCCGGGCGTGAACTCGGGTGGTTCCATCTCCCCGGATGGCCGGTCGATGGCGCTGGTGCTGTCGAAAGACGGCAATCCGGACCTGTATGTGCAGGATATTGCGAGCCGCAGGCTGACGCGCCTGACTCATACGCCGCGCGCGGTGGAGGGCTCCCCTTCCTGGTCTCCGGACGGGTCCCGTATTGTGTATGTCTCGGATGCAGCGGGAACCCCGCAGCTCTATCTGCTGTCGCGCTCGGGGGGCACCCCGAAGCGCCTGACCCGCCGCGGGTCCCAGAATGTGTCGCCGGATTGGGGGTCCAATGGCCTGATTGCCTATCAGACGCTCACGGGCGGGAAGTTCCAAATTGCGGTCATTGACCCCAATAGCGGACAGGAGCGGGTCATTACCCCCTTCGATGCGGCTTATGAAGACCCCTCGTGGGCGCCGGATGGCCGGCATCTGGCCGCCTCCCGCTCCATTAACTACAACTACTCAGTTTACCTTCTTGACAGTAAGGGAGACAAACCCGTAGCGTTGACAACCTCAGGCGATTGGAGGGCTCCTGCATGGAGCCGCTGAGCACGAGTATTTTTAAGACTTAGAGAGATTGAGAAGGAGAAAACCACATGACAAACCGCTGGATGACGATTTTAATGGCTGTACTGGCCCTGACAATGCTGAGCACAACAGGCTGCATCAAGAAGCGCAAAAAGAGTCCCACGATGCTCGCCGACCCCAACGCCCCATTCAGCGATCAGCTGATTATCGGATACAACGAAGACGGCTCCCCGATCTATTCGACGGACGGCGAAGAACTGGCCGGCCGCACCGATGACATGGAACTGGGCATGGGTCAGTTCGAAGCCGTATATTTTGAATATGACAGCCCGCAGCTGAGCCCGATGGAACAGGGTAAGATTGACGCCGTGGTGACACATCTACAGGCGAATCCGACGCAGGGTATCATTGTGGAAGGCCATTGCGACGAACGCGGAAGCAACGAGTACAACCTCGCGCTAGGCGAACGCCGCGCGCTGGCTGTCCGGGCCGCGATGATCGCGCTGGGTATCGACGGCGAACGGGTCCAGACCCGCAGCTATGGGGAAGAGAACGCCGTGGCCTTCGGGCATGACGACTCGGCCTGGCGCCTGAACCGCCGCGCGGAATTCGTTTTCACGCAAATGTAGAAACCTCAGGAGGCGGATGCGGCTTCTAGCTGTGCCTGCCAAGCCTGTTGCAACCGTCTGTCGGCATATTGCCGCCAGGCGGTTTTGAATTTATGGAGGTAATCGGCGCGGCGGCTGCTCAACGCCTCCCGCACAAAGGTCCGCGCCTTCCCGGTCGGCAGGTCCGCCGACAGCTCCAGCGCGCTGTCGCAATCGTGCACCTTGCCCAGCGCCGACTGCACCCGCGTGACCACCTCCGTCGCCTCAACGCAGACCGGCCCGATGTCGGGCGCAAAAAATTCAGCCAGATAGCGCATGCGGCGACCGGCTTTGCGTAATTGATGCGCCCGGTTGCAGGAATACCCCCCCACCCGGCGATAGCGGGCATCAATGAGATCGCGCACGACCAGCATCTGACGTGCTGCCAAGCCGCGTGGGGACTTCTTGCTCTTCCGCGACGGAACGGTCCGTATGTAGGCCCAGACCATGGCCTTAACCTCCCTGTACACCGGATCGGCCAGAGCCGCAGCCGTCAGCCGGTCCCGCTGTTTCTTCAGTCCCTTCTCCACCGCCTGGCGGTCCCGCCTGGAAATCCGGCCCTGTCCGCCCGCGGCATCCAATTCGCGGAAAATCGCCGCCCATACATCCAGGTCCCGCGCCTCCCCCATCCGGTCGGACACGTTGGAAATCCTGCGGTCCAGCTTTCCCAGAAAGGACGGGTCCACATCATGGAACAACAGAACGACATTCCGGATTTTGCGCAACCCGACGCGGAGATCATGGAGCCCGTCTACCGATCCTTTTGCCGTGGCGGGTTCGGCCTGGCGGACCTGTGACAGATAGCGGCCCAATAGACGGCGGAGCGCCTGTTCGGTGGTTTCGTCCGGGGCGGGGCGGGAGCGTCTGCGGATGGGGTCGTGCTGCACCACCTCAAGGCGCCTTCTTCTTTTCTACCGGCCGTTGCGGCTCAAACACGGGCACCTGCTTCTGCACGGATGCCGCCGCAAGCGCCACCGCCTTCTCCTGAAAGACGACTTGGCTGCGCACGTCCGGATTCCGCGTGTCGGGTTTCCGCCGCTCGTAGGCGCCGTTCGATTTTAAGCGCCACGCCTGCCGGGTGTCGGCGAGACAGGTCTTTATAATCAACGAGAGCTTCTCTTTGCCGGCTTCATCCTCCACCGGCACCATCAATTCGATGCGACGGTCAAGATTCCGCGGCATCCAGTCGGCACTGGCCAGGAACAGCCGGGGCTCTCCCCCGTTGGTGAAGCGGAATATCCGCGCGTGCTCCAGATAGCGGTCCACGACACTGGACACCGTGATGTTGTCGCTCAGCCCTTTGACACCCGGGCGCAGGCAACAGATGCCACGCACACTGAGACGGACTTTCACGCCGGCCTGCGAGGCGCGATAGAGCGCCTCAATCAACTTCGGATCGGCCAGCGAATTCATCTTGGCCTCAATGGCCGCAGGTTCGCCCTGGCGCTTGTGCTCGATCTCGCCGGCAATCAGATCCAGCAGCTTCGGGCGGATCCCCAGAGGGGCCGCCTCAATCTTGCGGAAGGAAGTCAGCTGCGAATAGCCGGTCAGCGTATTGAAGAAAGCCGAGGCATCCGCGCCATAGTCCTTTTCGCTGGTCATAAAACTGACATCCGAATAGAGGCGGGCGGTCTTTTCATTGTAGTTGCCGGTGCCGTAGTGGATGTAGCGCACCACGCCCTCGGGCTCGCGGCGCACGACCACACAGACCTTCGCGTGGGTCTTGTAGCCTTTCACTCCGTAGATGACCTGCGCGCCCGCGTGTTCCAATGCATCGGCCCAGTCAATGTTCCGGGCCTCGTCGAACCGCGCCTTCAGCTCAATCAAAGCCGTGACATGCTTGCCGCGCTCGGCGGCGCGCATCAGGGCAGCCACCACGGGGCTGTTGTCGCTGACCCGATACAGGACCTGCTTGATCGCCAGCACGGTCGGATCTTCCGCGGCTTCCTGCACGAGGCGGACGATGGGGTCATAGGTTTCATAGGGATGGAACAGCAGCAGATTCTGCCGCTTTAGAATCTCGAACATCGTTTCGTTAGGCGTGACTTCAGGCACCGGCTGAGGAGTCCACTGCGCGATTTTTATCCCCTCGTATCCCGGCAGGTTCGCCAGCCGGAAGAACGCCGCCAAATTCAACGGACCGGGTACGCGGTAGACATCGTCCTGTCCGACGGACAGCACCTTCTGTAAGTAGGCGACAGCGGCCTTGGAGGCCCGTTTTTCAACTTCCAGGCGGACACAGTCGCTTTCCTGGCGTTCGGTCAGCACCTCGCGCATCTGATCCAGCAGATCACCGGCCAGATCATCCCGCACACTCATATCGGCATTCCGCGTGATCCGAAACACGGCGCATTCCTTCACCGGCACACCGGGGAATAATCGTTCAAGGCGGGCCCGAATCACCTCCTCCAGCAGAATATAGGAGAAGCCGCTCTCCACCGGAACCGTCAGAAAGCGGGCCAGCCCTTTGGGCAGCCCCACCAGGGCATGCCGGGGTTCACTGTCCTTGCTTTCCCCTTCCAGCCGCACATACAGCGCAAGCCCCAGCCCCGCAAGCAGTGGGAACGGTTTATCAGCATGCACGGCAATCGGAGAGACGACCGGAAAGATGAATTCCTCGAACATGGATTCCACATGACGGCGCTGTGCGGTGTTCAGTTCGGAAATCCGCAAGCGACGGATCCCGCCCTTGCGCAGGCGCGGTTCGATCTCCTTGAGCAGGCACTGATGCTGCCGTTCCACCAGCGCATGCATCCGGGAGGAAATTTCCGCCAGCTGGACGGAGGGTTTCAGGCCGGCCGGATCCGGCGTCTCTTTTCCCTGCTTCTGCAGGAACTTGAGACCGCCGACGCGAACCATGAAAAACTCATCGGCGTTCGAAGAGGTGATGGCGATGAACTTCAACCGCTCCAGGGCAGGCAGATTGACGTCTTCGGCCTGCGCCAGCACACGGGAATTGAACTCGATCCAGCTGAGCTCCCGGTTCAAGAAGAGGGGTTTGATGGATTTGGATGGGGATTTCACAGTCATAGATGTTCACTTCTCAGGGGATGACGCCTCCGGCGCCATCTGTACGCAATTCTCTCAGTTCGGGAATCAGACCGAAGACTTCGGTAAACAGGGTTCCCTTGGTGCGCAGCACCAGCCGCTCCACCGTCAAATCCTCCATGTCGCGCACCAGGATTACAAACCGTTCGCCCTCCCGATGGAACTCCAGCGGACGGGGCGCATCGCGGTGGGTGCGATCCAGCGAATCCGCCACACGCAGAATCGCCGCCAGCTTGGAGACGATCATCCGGTCTTCCAGCGACAGGCTGGCAAATTCCGGGTGAGACTGACTGGGCAACGCTTTCCGATGGTAGCGCGAAACGGTCCCCACCAGCAGCATGTCGTGGCGCGTCAATCCGAACAGATCGCTGTTGCGGATTAGATACATGGAATGCTTGTGATGAGCCCGCGTATGTACATAGGTGCCGATGTCATGCAGAATCGCCGCACAGCGGAGCAGCAGACGTTCATGCCCGCCCAGATGATGCTCTTCCTTCAAATCATCAAAGAGGGCCACCGATGCGGCTTCCACATTCCGGACATGCGACATGTCGGTGGCAAACCGCGCCGCCATGGTCAGCGCGGAGTCGATCACCTGATCCTCAAACCCTTCGGAACGATAATCCCGCATGGCCATTTCGCGCAGCAGGCCGTCGCGCAGCGTGGCATCCACCAGCAGGACCTCCTTCACCTTCAGTGCCCGGGCCGACTGCGCCATCAACATCATCGCCGGCGACAGCGTCTCCGCCTCCTGATAGGTCATCTGGTACGCCTGAACGAGGCTTTCCTCGCTCTGCCCGGCCAATTGATCTGCCAGCTCCATGATCTGGGCGGAGGCGACCTTGACCAGCCGGGGATCTTCGCTGGGCGTGACGGAGGCCGCATGCTCGGTCGCAAACCGGGCGCCCGCCCCCATCACCACCAGAACCGACACCTTCTTGCGCGGAATGGCCTGCCGGATCTGATCCGTCAGCTCTGTGGCATAGACTTTCAACACCCCTTTGGTCTGCGCGGTAGGCCCCCCACCCGCCGCGATCAGTTCGTGGGTGCGCAGCGCGCCGGACCGGAACGCCTGGGCCACCGTGACCCGGCCGCCCCGGAGAAACAGCAGGGTGGTCTGGCCCCCGCCAATTTCCAACACCGCCACATTGCCGTCATCTAGAATGCCGTTGTCTTCCAGAATGTCCCGGACGGCCAAATAGGTCAGACGGGCCTCTTCGGATTCCTCTAGAATCCGCACCTGGATACCGGTCGCCGTGCTGACGCGATCCACAAACATATCGCGGTTGGAGGCTTCGCGCGCAAAACTGGTTGCGACCGCCCGCACCTGATCGGCGCGGGTCACGCCGTATTCTTTCAGTAGCTGCCCGTAGTTTTTCAGAATGGACACGCAGCGACGCAGCGTGTCCTGCTGGATCCGCCCCTTCGCAAAGACATCTTTCCCCAGGCGGACCCCGTGCCGCAGACTTTCCAGCAGATGCACATCGCCCTGATCGCCGATTTCGCCGATATCCAGCCGGATAGCGGATGACCCGATATCAATCGCGGCGACCACACGGCGCTCCGGCTCGGAGGCCGCCGGTTCCCGAGAGGCTGGAGACAGAGGCGCTTCAGACATGGTAGGCCTGTCCTCCTTCAGCCACCAGAGCGGCCGCCCCCATGGTGGTGGCATCGTCCCCCAGCTTCGCAGAGCGCACCTTCAGCGACTTGGTAAACGAGGCCATCGCCGTTTCGTTGACTCCGGTGCGAACCTCTTCCACCGCCAGCTTCGGCATGGCTTCCACCAGCCCGCCTCCCAGCACAATCATATCCGGCGCCAGCAGATTCACTACGCCGCCGATTCCGCGGCCCATCAGGCGCATGCCGTTGCGCACAATCTGTTCCACGACCGTGTCCCCGGCCTTGATCGACCGGGCCAGCAGCTTACTCTTCAATTTTTTAAGGTCGGTGCCGCCGTTGGCGGCCAGATAGGGCGCTTCTCCGCGGGAAGCGGCCTGCGCCACTTCTGCCGAAATGCCCAGACGACCAGCCTGTGCTTCCAGGCATCCGCGTTTCCCGCAACCGCATAACCGACCGTTTTCCTGGACCGGAATATGGCCGATTTCCATCGCGGAGCCACCTTTTCCGCGCAGTAGTTTTCCCGCATAGACACAGCCGCCGCCAATGCCGGTTCCGGGGAAAACACCCAGCAGGGTCCGCGCCTGTTGTCCGGCGCCGAATCGGAATTCACCGTAGGTGCCCGCATCCACATCGTTGGCCAGCACGACCGGACAGTGAAACCATTCCTTGAGGAGGGCCTGCAGCGCCACCCGCTTCCATCCCAGATTGGGAGCCTCCAGGATGAGCCCCTGATCCAGCGCCAGCACCCCAGGACATCCCACCCCAATACCCGACAGCGACCGGATCGGAATCTTGGCTGCCTTCAAAGCCTTCCGGATGGTTTCCCGGATCTTCAACTGGATCGCCTTGGGCCCGTCGTTCACCGGGGTCTTCTCTTTCACACGCGACAGGGCCTGAAACGAGTTATCATAGACATTCGCCAGCATCTTGGTGCCGCCGAGATCGAATCCCACCCAGTACTTGGTCTGACTCTTTGCCATCGCCCTGTCCTTTCGCCGTGTGAAAGAAAAAACGGGACGGCGGAGGCCATCCCGTCGAATTCCACTCTATTCCGCCCGAGTGACCGAGAGGATTTCCACCGTTTCCAGCGGGACGTCCGACATCCCGGCCTTTACGCCGGTCTGCACAGCCTTGATCTTGTCCACCACATCCATACCTTCAACGACTTCGCCGAAGACGCAATAACCGAAGCCCTGCGGGCTAGGCGAGCGGAAATCGAGGAAACTGTTGTCTTTCAAATTGATGAAGAACTGAGATGTGGCGCTGTCCACGATTGGGGTACGGGCCATCGCCAGCGTTCCGCGTTTGTTGAGCAGACCGTTCGACGCCTCATTCTTAACCGGAGCCCGGGTCGGCTTCTGTTTCATCTGCGTATCAAACCCGCCGCCCTGGACCATGAATCCATCAATCACGCGGTGAAAAATGGTGCCGTTGTAGTGGCCGTCATCCGCATAGGCCAGGAAGTTGGCGACCGTCAATGGTGCCTTTTCCGCGTCCAGCTTCACTTTGATATCGCCCATGCTCGTCTTGATAATCACCATATCGGGTTCCTTTTCTTTCTCGGGTTCGGGGGAGGGCTCCGCCACCACGATTTCTTCTGTGGCCGCGGGAACCGGGGGCATCCCCAACTCCGCCTGTGCCTGACATACGCTTCCACCGGCTACCGCCAGTGCCATTCCAATCCATATCCATTTCATTTCATTGTCTCCTCGATGGGTGTTTACCCTACCACCCCGGCGGGCGGCTCTCAATTCCAATTCGATTCCGATCCGATGGCCGGGGCTTCCGCCTCATCGACGCGCCTCCAGAGCGGCCACCTGTGCCTCCAGCTGATCCAGGCGTTCTTCGAGCAATTGAATCCGTTTTTCATCCCGAAGGGCCGATTCCACGGCCGGCGAAATGACCGGAACCGCCCGCGAAGGCGCGGCACGCTCCTGAAGGGCCAGCTCATCCAGCGGCGTATCCCCGAAGGAGTGGGCGAACCGGCATTCCTTGCGACCGGGAGCCCGGGGCAATTCCACCACATACGGGAGATTCCGGGTCGCCAGATCATCCAGAACCTCTTTCACCTCGGCCGGCGAATGGAAGGTGGCCATGCGCGAGGCGCGCCCGCGCATCTCCCCCGGTGTCTGGGGTCCCCGCAGCAGCAGCTCGCAGAGAATGGACATTTCGGGCGAGTCCACCCCGAGCGTCTCCACCAGACGATGGGTATATTTCACAACACGCGAGCCGACCCCGGAATAGGTGGCAACCAGCTGCTTGTCATATTGAAGGGAAGCCAGACCGCGGGCCACCTCCTCCTCGGACAACTGCATCACGGGATTGCGGTTGCTCTTCTGATTGCAGGCTGCCAGTAACCCGTTCATGCTTAGCGGATAAGTCTCCGGCGTTGTGAATTCCTTTTCCACCAGCGCACCCAGGATGCGTGCCTCCACCGCTGTCAGATTCAGCTGCATATCCGTCTCCTCATTCTTGCGCGACTTCGGCCGCTTCCGGCACCTGTACCATCCAGCGGTCCACAAACTCATCAAACCGGCCATCGGAGGACAGTCGGCCCAGTACCTCGTTGACCTGCGCCAGAAGCACCGCATTCCCCTTCTGGACGGCCACACCATAAAACTCTTCATCAAAGTCCAGATGGACCAACTGGATGTCTTTCTGGAATTTCTTCTGGAAATGAATCGCGGGCTGTTCATCCACAAGCGCATATTGAACTCGGCTGTTCATCAGCCCCACCACGGTCGACAGGGCCGAGTCAAAGGTCAGCAACCTTCTTTTGCCGCTCGTCAACTCGCTGGCGGCCATCGCTCCGGTGGTTCCGGCCGGTGCCCCGATCTTCTTGTCCCGCATGTCCTCTTTCGAGGTGGGGGCCGGATCGCCTTTCCGGATGATGACCACCTGGGTCGAGGTGTAGTATGGATCCGAAAAGTCTACCAACTCGGCGCGTTCGTCTGTGATGGTCAGGCCGGCCAATACCAGATCCACTGTGCCGTCCACTAGAGCCGGTAGCAGTTCTTCAAACGGCATCTCTTCAATTTTCAACGTCATCCCGGTTTTGTCCGCGATGGCCTTGGCAATCTCGATGTCCAGGCCGACAACGGCCGAGTTGTCCGCCCCACCCCGCATTTCAAAGGGGGGAAATTCCGCATTCGTGCCCACCACCAGATACTGAACCGGTTTCGCAGGGCCGCAACCCGACAGACAACCCATGACCAGCACAACAGCCCACAATCCTAATTTTTTCATCCGTTTATCCTCCAGCAATCGGTCCACATATATGAACCGAAACTCATAGCGGGTATTCTATGCCCGTTCCCCTCCCGATTCAATGCTTTCCGAGAAACCACACGCACAGTGAAGAGTGTAACTTAAAATGCCGCAGGTATAAGAGAGAGCGTTCCATACCGCGGACCGCTACCCTCTGTGGTCTTACTAAAGGACTAACAGAGGAAGGGGCACGGCATGGAACAGGG
>Ga0075121_1001135_pt1 | contig 16882 bp, 16 predicted proteins | sample AntAceMetag02UKG_FD_69793 | JGI IMG/M metagenome (GOLD analysis project Ga0075121, IMG submission 69793) | Saline lake microbial communities from Ace Lake, Antarctica - Antarctic Ace Lake Metagenome 02UKG | ecosystem: Environmental > Aquatic > Non-marine Saline and Alkaline > Saline | place... | reverse complement strand
AGAGCCCCAACCCTCTGCGGGGGGGCAACTTGATAACACAAAAATATTAAATACTAGTATAAATACTTTTTTTAAATAATTCATTTGAATAACCTCCAGAATTTTTCCATTAATCAATAACTTAATACTATTTTAAAGCATATATAATTACTGGTCAAACGGGTCTGGCACGGCAAAACGTTAAAATTAACAAAAAACTAAGTTTTTTGAAGGTATTTGTTAGAAAAGCTACAAAAAGAGCCTTTTTTTAGGGTTTGGACGCTTTCGTCTTTTATTCATGTTTTATTACATATAGAAACGTATTGTAATTGTAAGGTTATTTGAATTTAAAGAACTTTCTGGGCCCAAAATCAAGTAATAAATGTGAAAGGGCGCCGATAACAAAGAAGATATACCCTGAAAACACAAGGTTTGATTCTGATAATTTATAATGAATAGCTAAAATAGGTATGATTGCGGGTACAACTATAACAAACCATTTTCTATGGGTTAAATTTCTGTGGTTTGCCAGTATTGGGATAAAGATTATAAAGCTTAAGATTGTTAAAATTAGCCAGTTTTGCATAAAGATAGCGATAAGCGTTAACAAAAAGAGTGGGTAGTATGAAAATTTCTGGATCTTACTCTTTGTGTCTATATCAGGAAAAAGTGAACCGAAAAGACAAAAACTTATATAAATAGGCAAGTAATTTAGTTGTAAGTTAAATAGTTTTAATTTTGTTATTAAGATTATGGATACGATACAGAATATTAGGCCGCCGGCTAGATGGGCTTTATATTTAGGCATTTAATCTCGAGAGTTTGGTTCCTGGATAATAAAAATTTAAAATCTTTCTAAAATTCCAACCCTTACGAACAAGCTCTCTTGCTCCGCGTTGACAAAGGCCAACCTGATGTCCAAAACCGTGACCGTCAATTAAAATTTTATTACCCTGTTTTTTAATATTAAAATTCAAACTTCTAACTTTGTTTTTCATACTATCCCAAAGTTGGTTGCCAGAAATAGTAATAACTTTTTTTGCAAAGATTAGCTTTATTTTATGCACAATTCCTGCTTTATCTTTTTCTATAATTCTTATATTTCTAAAAGCCCCCAGGCTTCTGGGGGTACCAAATTCTTTTGATATTTTAGGATTAGCTTTAAGTTCAGAAATAAAATTATTAACTAAAAACTCTTTATGCCATTTAAATAGACTATAATTTTTACAAAAATTACATTTTTGTTTTCTAGCTAAATAGGGAGCCTTATTAAAGTCTAGGGATTTCATGTTAGCAGTGACAATTCCTCCACAACAGGCATCAAACATCGCGAGCACTGGTTTATTATCGTAAGTTAGTACTAGATTGTGTGTGTCTGTGATAGCTTGCCACAAATGCGTATATTCGTGTAACCCATTATAGGTTTGATTAAAGTTACTTCTTTTTATATCATACGGTTTTTTATCTTTTTTAGTTTCTGCTTGTTTCATATGATGAATCGCATAGGTTCTTGATACTATCGCTTGTACTTTTTGCATTTCAAGAGGCCACGTTTGATAGCTTTCAGAGATAAGTACGGAGTAGATATAATTATCTAAATTAAGACTATTAATTGCGTAAAGAGTGTTTTTTGATGGGTCTACGTCAAAGGTTAGATCGCCGTCATATGTTTTATTATTAAATAAGATAGGGCCAGAAGTGGGCGTTAACTTTATCTTGTTTGTTTTGATTTTTTTTATATGTTTGTCTGTGTATGGTAAATAAATTTCATTGTTTTTTATAAAGATATCTAGCTTGTTTTTTTTAAACAGAACTTTTTTATTATTTGTAAGGTCTTCTATTGTAATTCCAGAGTTTGATTTTATCTGGAAGTGAGACTTATTTACTGAACCTTTTTCTTCTAAAAGAACTTTGATATTTGTTGGCTTGATATAGTTTTGAGATAAAAATAAGAAAGAGAAAAAGAGAATAGTAATTGCTATGAAACTTCTATGTCGTGTTTTTCTAGCAAACATACAAAACCTGCAGGTATTTTATTTTTTTTATCGATTCCTTCGTTAGCTAGTCTATCTGCTATTTTATTTTTATCTCTTAATACATGTCTAACTTTAAAGTCGACATCTTCAAGAACAGATGTTATTAGCTCTTTGATTTGTTTTAATGCTGGATTTTTTACTCTATACTCACCATTCATTTGTTTGACTAATAATTCAGAGTCTGTAGTGATAATAACTTTTGAATCAAAAGTTGTATCATCTAATAATTTTTTAGTAAAAAATACGGCTAATGCTAAAGCAAGATATTCAGCTTGATTATTGGTTCTTTTGTCTAAGTAGAACCCTTTTTTTACCAACTCGATGTCATCTTGCTTAACATAAACACCCGCGCCTGCATGACCAGGATTACCCCGTGAGGCGCCGTCAACGAAAATTTCGATAGGAATATTACTAGAAAGTTTCTTTTTTAGCATCTTGTTCTACTTCTGCTTCGTAATATAAGAATCGATAACAATTTCTGCATAGTAAGACGCCAGATTTTTTTAATCTAGATAAATCTTGTCTAAGTATTGTATAAAAACATGCACTACAATTTTCGCCTAAAACAGGCACTATAGGGTCTTCGACGCGATGTCTCATGCTTTCATATTTTGCTATCCATTCAGTAGGTACAATTTTTTTTGCAGCATCTCTTTCTTCTAACATTTTAGCCTGGTTGGCCTCAAGATCTTTAAGGCTCTCTAATTGAGCTTGAACACCTTCTGTTAGTTGAACTATTTTTTCTTCTTTTTCCTTTTTTCCTAGTTCATTTTTTTCTTTGGTGTTTTCTAGTTGGTGCCATGTCTTCATTAAAAGATCTTCTTGTCCAGAAACTTTTTGTACAAGTTGTTTGATTTCTTTTTGTATGGCTGCGTATTCTTTTTGATTGGATGTTTTATCAAGTAGCTTTCTTTTTTCTTCTTCTTTGGATTTCAAATCATTTGCTATTAATTCTTGATGATCGACATCTTTTCTTGCTTGTAAATGCTTTCTTTTTTCTTCTTCTATTTCTGCTTCTATTTTAGGAATTTCCTGCTGATCTTTTTTTAAGATTTTTTCAGCTTGTTTGATTTCATTGTTGATATCCCCAAGCTTTTGGTCGATACTGACTAAGATTTTTAAATTTTTCCAAAGAGATTGTCCAACCATGCTTACCCTTTATACCTAAACCCGAAATAGATGTTATGACTTTCAAGAGCTTCAAAGGTGTCTTGCCCCAATCGTGGCGAGACTGCTCGGTGCCTTTAATTGTAAGTTGTATTTATGACTACAACTTGATAAGTTGGTGGGCCCACCAGGACTCGAACCTGGGACCTTCCGGTTATGAGCCGATTGCTCTAACCAACTGAGCTATGGGCCCCCAAACTTTAAAGCTTTAGATATATTGTAAACTAACTTTTTTTATATGTGAAGCAAAAAATCCTTTATTCTACAACAGTATCCAAATTCATTATCATACCAACCAAAAATTTGGCTTGTTTGGCCTATACTCTTGGTTATTAAGCTATCAAAGATGCAAGAGTGTGAGTTGCCTATGAAGTCTGAAGAGACAAGCGGTTTATCGCAATATTCGAGTATGCCAATAAGTTGTTTTTGTGCATAATTTTTAAAAGCGTTATTGATTTTTTCTATGGTCAAAATTTCTTTTGTTGTAAACGTGAAATCAACTAATGAAACAAGCGGTGTTGGTACCCGTATTGAAATTCCAGACAGCTTTCCTTTTAAGTCTGGGTAAATTTTTACAATAACCTTATCGGCACCTGTTTCTGTTGGTATTATATTTAATGCAGCAGCACGGGCTCTTCTTGGGTCTTTATGTTCAACATCTAGTAACACTTGATCGTTTGTATAAGAATGGATTGTGGTCATCATGCCGCCTTCTAAATCAAAGCTTTCTTTTAGTACCTTGATCATTGGGGCAAAGCAGTTTGTTGTGCAGCTACCTAGGGAAACAATATTATCTTTTTCTGGATTATATTTAGAGTCATTAACTCCAGGAATAATTGTTATATCTTCATCTTTTGCAGGTGCTGTGATTAATATTTTTTTTGCTCCAGCCTTTATATGTAGTAAAGCTTTTTCTCTAGTTCTGAATGCACCTGTTGCATCTACTACCCAATCTATGCCTAGTTTGCTCCAGTTTATTTTTATGGGATCTAGTTCTTGAATTATTTTAATTTTATAACCATTAACATCAAGTTGCCCATTGTGATATGCAATTGTTCCAGGGAACTCTCTCATCATAGAATCGTATTTAAATAATTGCGCTATTTGAGTTGCATCGCTGGGGCCTATGTTTATTGCGACAACGTTAATTTTTTCTTGCGCTTTTTTATCTTGAAGTAAAGCACGCAAAAACGTTCGCCCGATCCTTCCAAAGCCATTTATCGCTATTTTCATTATATTCTCCCGATATATTCAACAAGATCTTTTATTCCTTCTTTTGATTTAGTATGAGTCAAGACGTATGGTTTAAGTTTTTCTAATTCAATTTTTAATTTATCTAAGTTTTTTGGATCTATTTTATCTATCTTATTAAAGACGTATATTTTTTTTGTTTGTACTTCTAGTTCTTCAAGAGTTGATTGCACAACTTTTACTTGATCTTCCCAGTTGGTGTTACTTATGTCCACTACCTCTAGTAATAAAGATGCATATTTTAATTCTTCAAGTGTTGATTTAAAAGCTTCTATTAGATTATGTGGCAATTGGCTTATGAACCCTACTGTATCAGAAATAAGAACGTTTTCTTTGCCTTCTATGAAAAACTCTCGTGTTGTGGTATCTAATGTTGCAAAAAGTTTATCTTCAACCAAGACGTGACTTTTTGTTAATAGGTTAAGTAGGCTGGATTTGCCTGAATTTGTATAACCAACCAAGCATATTAAAGGGATGTTGCTTTGTAGCCTTTGTTTGCGTTGAGCTTCTCGTGAGCGTTGTAATGTTAGAAGTTGTTTTTTTGCTTGACGATATTTTTCTGCAAGATGTCTTTTTAAAATTTCCTTTGAGGTTTCACCTGGACCGCCTCTTACGCCAATTACGCCGACCTGTTGGGCAAGCTCGACACCTTTTCCTGAAAGTCGAGTCTTGAAGTATTCTATTTCTGCCATTTCTACTTGGATTTTTCCTTCTGCTGTATGTGCAGATTTACGGAAAATTTCCAAAATTAATTTTTCTCTATCCCATATCCCACAGTTTAGTGCTTCTGCTAAATTTCGTTCTTGTAAGGGTGTTAACGGTTCAGAGAAAATTACTTCCTCTATTTCATTTTTATCACAAAGCTCTACTAATTCTTGAAGTTTACCTTTTGTCAGAAAGTTTGCTTTATCTATAGATCTTAATTTTAAATATAGGGTTTCATCATATTTTACACCTAGAGTCGTTACCAAGCTTATGAATTCATCAAAGTACGCATTCATGTCTTTTATTTTGTTATACGGCGCATTTATGCCTAGTAATAGTACCTTGGGACGGAGGTCCTCAAGAGCGAAAGGTTTTTTTGATGCCATTTGTTTTTCCTTGTCTTAGGAGTTTTAATATAGAATTAAGCTTCTTAATCTAAATTTTAACTTAAACTCTATAAAAAGAAAGGGGATTGGGTTAATTTGAATAGCCCCCAAAGGGGGGCTAAGTAAGAAATTAGTAATTTTATTTTTCTAGCATGTCAATAATGGCTTGGCCGAATTCTTGGGCAAATTTAGGGCCTTGGCCGGTAATTATTTTATCTTTGGCAAGCACTACAACGCCTTTATCAACAAATTTTACACTATATTGTTCGAAGATATCTTTGGCTTCTTGGCTAGGAAATACTGTAGCCTTTTTATCTTTTAAAATGCCTGTTTGTACTACAGGGATTGCTGCATAACAGATGGCAGCAACTATTTTTTTGTTTGTGTGAAAAAACTTGATTACATCAAGAACTTTTTGGTTATCCCATAGATGTTGCGTGCTCCCTGGACCGCCAGGAATGACAAGCGCATTGTATTGGTCAAAGTCACTATCTTGAAGATCTTTTAAGAGCAAGTTTGGTTTATGTTCGTGGCCGCGTGCGCCTGTTGCAATATTTTCTGAAAATCCTGCAACATCAACTTGATACTTATCTTTTAACATATCATATGGTACAGAAAATTCTTCGTCTCTATAATTATCTGGTATTAATATAAAAAGAACTTTTGACATATTTTCTCCTAAGTATTTGGGTTGTAAAACTCTAGAATATATCTTGGATGTTGTTTTTCGGGCTGATAAGTTTTTAGAAGTTTAAACCCTGCTTTTTTTAATCCATAGTAACTTCTTATATTCCACATTTCAACATGTGCATCAAAACTTTTTGCTCCAGTTAATTTAAAATATGCATCAGAGATGAGTTTTATTGCTTCTTGAATTCTACCTTGACCCCAATATTTATTATTAATCCAACATGAATATTGTCCTGGGTCTCTGTCGTTTTTTTCTCTGATAGATATTGAGCCAATTAATTTATTGTCTTTATTGTCAAAGATCATATAGAGCAATACCTGTTTAGCATTTTCTTTTTTTAGTTGTTTATTTAGATGGGCGATTATGCCTTCGTGTGATTTTGGTAAATATAGAGGGTCAATTACATCTTTAGGTGAGATCATTTTGTAATAATCTTCGAAATATTCGGGACGTAATCGTTTTAAGGTTATTATTTTACCTTTAATTTCGTCTGGGCGAGAATCAATTTTTGTAAGTTTTGATTCAGTTTTTTGTGGTGCAGAAATAAAGTAACAACCATCATAGGTGAATGCAACTAGTGCTGTGATTGTTATTATTCCCGTGACTAGTAGAAAGACATGTTTAAGACGTATGTTTTTTAAGATTTTTTTGAACATATAAACACCTGTTTATTATAGTTTTTATTACGATAACATATACTAAAATTTCGACCCCTCTTAATCAAGTATATGCGATAGTAAGGTTGTAATACAAGAAACAGGTGCTTTTTTATACTCTTTATTTATTCGTCTTCGTCATCAAAAATTATTTCAGATGTTGTTCCATCTTGGTGATGTATTATTTTTGTTTCAAAATCTTCATTATCAAATATAGTTTCTTTTATAACACCAGTTTTTTGTTGAATCACTTTTTGATTATTTATTATTAATTCGTGACTACCCTCAAATACTTTTGCCCCTTTGCGAATTAGTATTCTTACTTGAGCATTAGATATACCTGATGTTCCATAAAAATGAGTATTTTTAAAGTATGCTTTGCTGATATCTGTATTTTTAAAGTTTGCGTTATAAAGAGCGGAACCGGAGAAGTTTGTGTTTTCTAGGTTTTGAACGCTTGAGAAGTTTCCGTTCATCATAAGATTGTTGTTGAGTTTTGTTTTTTCAAGGTCAGCACCTCTAAAGTCTGGGTTTATCCAGTTGGCGTATCTTAGATCAGCATGCTTTAATATAGCATTAATAAATTTTGTGTTTATACGATTCTTTATAAATTTTGAATCATAATCAAATGTAATTATTTCCCAGATTTTTTTTACCAGTTTAATTTTTCCACTAAGATTTGCATCTGTTAAGTCTGAACCACTAAAATCTGTTTCTAAAAGACATGTTCCATTTAAGAGGGCTCCAATTAAGAACGTGTTTTGGAGTTGTCCCCCAGATAAATTTGCTTCAGTTAATATTGCCCCTGTCCAATTGGTGTTGTTTGCTTTTACATCTATAAGCTTTGCGCCGGGAAGATTAACTTTAAAAAGATTCTTTTTTGCTGTATTTAAATTGCTTAGATCGGCACCGTTTTCAAAAACTAAATTTTTACCACCGGTTTTAGCTTTTTCATAATTGTGTAAAGCCTTTATTCGTTGACTTCTTCTGCTTAAAGTTTCAGCATTCAGCTGAGATCCTGCCAACAATATTAATAAAAAAGAGAATAATAAATTAATATTTTTTTTTGTCATGAAGCCCCCTAGTTTTGGTGTCTATAAAAATATTTTTATGTGATTATGTAATTAAGAATTATATTGAAAAAGCATTTAAAGTAAAGTCTTTTTTGCTTTTTTTGGGTTTATTATAAGGGGATGTTGGCTGCTTTTTTCTTTGGCAACTTTTCAACTTTGTCTTGAATTATTTTTAAAGATTTTATTAAGACATCCCTTGTTTGATCGGGATCAATTACAGAATCGATATATCCAAATTTTGCTGCAGTATTTGGGTTCAAAAATTCTTGCTCATATTCTTGTTCAAGGTTGTTTTGTAAATTTTCTTTTTCTGTTGGATCTTCAATTTTATTTAATTCTTTTCTATGCAAAATAGAAACTGCGCCTTTTGTTCCCATAACTGCAATTTGGGCCGTTGGCCAAGCAAAATTAAAATCTGTTCTCAGGTGTTTGCTACCCATAACAATATATGCTCCACCATATGCTTTGCGTAAAATTACAGTAATCTTAGGAACGGTTGCATTTGCGTAGGCTGCAATAAGTTTCGCACCATGTCTGATAATGCCATTATGTTCTTGTTCAACCCCTGGCATAAACCCTGGAACATCTACAAGTGATATTATTGGGATAGAAAAGCTGTTACAAAAGTTTATAAAACGTGCCGCTTTGCATGATGTGTCTATATCAAGAGAGCCGGCTTTAACTTTAGGTTGATTTGCTATAATGCCTGTTGCCATACCAGAAAGCCTTGCAAAGCCTACTACTATATTTGGAGCAAATAATTCTTGTATTTCAAAAAAACTATTTTGATCAAATATATTATCAATAGCATCTTTTATATCGTAAGCGATATTAGGGTTTGTTGGTATTATGCTTTTTAGATCTATATCTTTAGAATTTTGTTCTAATAAATTATTGGTTTCAGAACGATAATTACTTGGGAGGTACGAGAGTAGTAATTTTACTTGTTCAAAACATTCATCTTCTGATTGAGACATTATGTGTGCAAGTCCTGATGTTTGATTGTGAACGAGTGCGCCCCCTAGGGTTTCTTTATCTATTGTTTGATGTAAGGCTTGCTGAACAACATTTGGTCCCGTTACAAAGAGATTACTAGTCTTTTCTACTGTGAAAATAAAGTCTGTTAATGCTGGAGAATAAGTTGCACCTCCTGCGCAAGGACCTAAGATTATAGAAATTTGTGGAACTACTCCTGAATATCTAGCATTACGCAGAAAGATTTCTCCATAGCCGCCAAGACCATGTATGCCTTCTTGTATTCTCGCTCCACCAGAGTCTATAATGCCGATAATCGGACAGCCAATCTTTGCAGCCATGTCCATCACAGTACATATTTTTTGTGCGTGATGTTTGCCAACAGAGCCGCCTTTTAGGCTGAAATCCTGAGCGTATATTGCAACTTTTTGATTATCAATTGTTCCAAAGCCGGTAATTACACCATCGCCTTCATAAGGTTTATCAATAAAAGGTGATGATATTAATTGTCCGATCTCCTGAAAACTATCTTTGTCTAATAATAATTCTAGACGCGTTCTGGCGTTGTATTTATTAGATTTTTTTTGAAATAGATTTTCTTTGCAAGCATTATGAATAGTTTGTGTTTCCATAAATATAACTCAAGATTCCCAAACAAAGGTTTTACAAATAATAAGAGTAGACTATATCATGTTTTTATTTGCGTATCAATTGGGTACAAAATTGTAAACCAGCTTCAACTATTTCTGTCTAACCTGTTTCTATTAGGCTTTTTAAAAAAAGACTTTGAACTGTTGCAAATTTGGGTCTGTTTAAGTTTGTATTATTTTGTGGTTTTTGATTTTGGCTGTCTTTGCCTATTTCTTCTTTTGTTTCATATAGCTTGTCAGGGGGATTGGCTTGTGTCGACATGCACAAAAAGAATGGGAAAACAAAAAAACTATACTTATTTTTAAACTTTTCATGATATAAAATCATATCATATAGCTATTTAATTTAAAAGGGAGGTTTGTTTAATGAAAAAAGAAGGAGAGATTGATGACAAGTAAGCCTGAGGCCGTGGAACCTAAGCAATTTTGTATTGCATGGTTTAAGTTAGCAGAACTTGTATCACGTAAAGAGAGAGAAAAAGCTTTAAGTCTTTATAGGTTATTGGCACATTCTTTTGAGGATAGGGCGTACGTGTTGCAGCTGGAGGGTGACATTTTATGGTCATTAGAAGATAATTTAGCCTTAGAAAAATATAAACAGGCTGCGATTTTATATAAAAAAGAAGTTAAGCTTATAAGCGCTATAGGTGTTTACGAGCACTTACTACTGTTAGATTCTTCTAATTACGAATTTATTTCTAAATTACTACTTTTATATTCTCTAGTTGATTATCAGGTAAAATTTGAAGAACATTTTGTTTTACTTTTAGAGTTTTTGGATAAAAATATAATTACCCAAGATTTCATCTTAACTCTTTGTAAAAAAATCTTTAAAGAGAACCAGGAAGATAGTTTTTTATGGATAGAAAAAACTTTAAAGCGTCTTTTGAAGGATAAGATAACGTTGGATATGACTATAATAAAACCTGAATTTTGATACCAAGTTTTTCTATGTCTTGCAGGCTTTCTTGGTCACAGGATATTTTGCTTTTATATTCAAGGCAAAGTTTTTGATCGTTTTCTTCAAATAAAAAATTAACTTTGTGCTTGTTGGTACTGTTTTGAATATCAAGCTTTGTCTTAACTTTTTCTAAGAAGTTATCATTTAAGTTTAATGGTAGCTTGAAGTTTATATTTTGGATTTTTTGATATTCTTGAAATAAATGATCTACCGGAATAAGTTCATTTGCTTTTATTTTGCATTTGTTTGTAGATGCTGCGTCTACAACGCCTTTTATAATAAAGACATTATATTCGTCTAATAATGTATCAACTTTTTTATAAACGCTTGGAAATATTATTAGCTCAGCATTTGAGGTTGTATCTTCAAATTGAGCAAATGCCATTTTGTCACCTTTCTTTGTGTTGATCACTCTATGTTTTTGCAACAAGCCGAAGCAGGTGACAGAAGGTTCTTTCATGGATTTAAGGTTTTTTATTAACTCTAGTGCTTGCTCGAAACTTTGAGTATCTAGCCAATTCAAGATTTTATAATTCTTTAAAGGGTGAGAACTTAAATAAAAACCTGCGACCTCTTTTTCTTTTTCGAGTTTTTCTTTATCGTTAAATTCAGGCAAACTTGCAAAGCTATAGAGCTCTTGAGGCATGTCTTGACCGTTACCCTGTGTTGCCATGCTGAATAAACCCATTTGGCCTGTTCTCGCAGCTTCTTTTGCAGAGGCTGCTATTTTTATTATTTTTTCAAGCTCCGCAATTTTTTGAGCCCTATTGCCGGGAAAATTATCCATTGCTCCCGCGTAAATTAAGCTCTCTATTACTCTTTTATTTGCAGTTCTGAGATCTACGCGTTTGCAGAAATCTAGAATATCTAAGAATGGTTTTTTATCTCTTTCTAGTAATATATTTTCAAGAGCGGCTCCGCCAACGTTCTTTATTCCTTGTAGGCCAAAAAGAATTCCATCTGTGTTGGCGCAAAATTCTGCGTGTGACTTATTCACGTCAGGCAGGATGGCATTCAGACCCATGTCTGTTATTTCTTGTAAATAAAAACTAAGCTGATCGGGATTACTTGTTTCAAAAGAAACTAGTGCAGCCATAAACTCTGCAGGATAATTAGCCTTGAGATAGGCTGTATGGTATGCAATAAGAGCATATGCTGTTGAGTGTGATTTATTAAAACCATATCCTGCAAAATAGGCCATAAGGTCAAACAACTCGGCAGCTTTTTTTGTGTTAAAGTTTTTTTCTTTTGCTCCTGTAACAAAAAGCTCTTTTTGTTGAGCCATTACCTCTACTTTTTTCTTACCCATGGCACGACGCAAAATATCTGCGCCACCAAGTGTGTAGCCTGCAATCGCAGATGCGATTTTCATAACCTGTTCTTGATACACAATGACGCCATAGGTTTCTGCTAATATTGGTTCAAGCTCTTTGAACATGTAAGTAGTTTTTTTCTTACCGTGTTTACGGTCAATAAAGTCGTCGACCATGCCTGAGCCTAGAGGACCAGGTCGATATAAAGCGTTTAGTGCTATCAAGTCTTCAAAGCGTTCCGGCTGCAATTTGCGCATGACTTCTTTAATGCCTTCAGATTCAAACTGGAAAACGCCGTTTGAGCTTCCTTCCCTTAGTAAGTCAAAAGTTTTTTGATCATCAAGGGTGAGCTTGTCTAGGTTTATATCTACGTTATGATTCTTTTTTATAGCTTTAAGTGCGCGCTCTATAACTGTTAAGTTTTTTAAACCTAAAAAGTCCATCTTTAAGAAACCAATACTTTCAAGTTCTGTCATAGCGTATTGAGTTACAAGTTCATCAGTCTTTGATGGTATGTATAGAGGCAGTACTTTAGCTAATGGCTCAGGGGATATCACAACGCCGGCAGCATGTTTTGATGCGTGTCGTGTTAGCCCTTCAAGTTTAAAGCATATATCAAACAAGTTTTTAACCTGAGGATTGCTGTCTATCATTTCCTGTAATTTGGGTTCTTGTTTGATTGCATCTTTTAGAGAAATTTTTAATTGGTTTGGAATTAGCTCTGTTAGTGCGTTTGAATCCTGGAATGGGAATCCTAATGCTCGGGCAACATCCTTTATTACACCTTTTGCCATCATTGTTCCAAATGTAATAATTTGGCATACACAATCTTGGCCGTATTTTTCTTTTACATATCCAATAACTTCTTCTCTTCTCTGGATACAAAAGTCTATATCGATATCGGGCATACTTACCCGTTCGGGATTTAGGAATCTTTCAAACAGAAGATTATATTTTATAGGGTCAACATTTGTAATTTCCATTGTCCAGGCAACAAGAGATCCTGCAGCTGAACCCCTTCCAGGGCCTACTGGGATATTTTGTCTTTTTGACCATTGTATAAAATCACTAACTACCAAAAAATAACCAACAAAACCCATCTTGATAATCAGGTTCATCTCGAGCTCAAGACGATCGTCATAGGTAGTATATTGTTCTTTAGGGATCAAGCCTTCATCTTTTATTTTATCAAGCCCATCTGCACATAGTTTTTTGAAATAACTTTCTTGAGTATATTCTTTAGGTGTTGGGCATTGTGGGAACATGAGTTTGCCGAATTCAAATTGGAATTCACACATGTCTGCGATTTTACCTGTATTCCAAATGATTTCTTGTTTGTCAGGGAAAAAGTCGAGAAATTCTTGAGTCGTTCGTAGATAGCACTGATATTCACCAAAAGACATTCGCTTTGGGTCTGTCATCAGCTTTTTGGTTTGTATTGCAAGCAGGACTTCGTGAGCATAATAATCATCTTTTCTTATCATGTGTGCATCACCTGTTGCGATACAGTCTACGCCCATCTTTCGACCAAGCTCATACAATTTATCGTTTGCCCGTAATCTTAGGTCCACTTTTTCTGGCATAAGTTCAAAATAAAATCGTTCTTTACCAAAGATGTCTAAAAACCATTCGGTTCTTTCTGCTGCTTCTTGATCTCTGTCATTTAGTAATAGTGAAGGGATATGGCCGCCTTGGCAGGCTGATGTTGCAATTAGACCTTCAGAGTGTTTTTTTAATATTTCATAATCTATTCTAGGTTTAAAATAAAAACCTTTTTGGTGCGAGAATGCAAGGAGCTGGCACAAGTTCTTGTAACCTACTTTGCTTTGCGCAATTAAAAGCAGATGGTAATATTTTTCTTTAACATTTTTTATTTTAACATCAGGAGTGAAATATAGCTCTGTACCAAGTATAGGTTTGATATTATACTTTGCTGCCTGTTTAAAAAAAGTTACTGCACCAAAAATATTACCGTGGTCAGATATTCCAACGGCTTTCCATTTTTGTTCTTGAGAAAACTTTAATAACTCAGGGATCTTTATAGCACCGTCTAATAAAGAGAATTCTGTATGTAAATGTAAGTGTACGAAATGTTTATTCATGATTTGTCTAAAATGTGTTTGGTTTTAAAAAAAAATATTTAATTGCGCTTGGTTTGTAAAGTTTATAATAAAAATTAGATAAAGTTTAGGTTTTATTTTTTCTTAAAAATAGCGTTTTTAAAACCGTCTTAGTTATATTCATAATTGTTTTTATGAAAATAGTTCTATTTTAGGGAGAGGTGATATGTTTGCTTTGTTATTACTTTATTATGTTGTTGGTCTGGGCGTGGGTTTAGTTGGTCTATGGTATACTGGGGACTCTGCTGTAAAATATTCAGTTGAAACTGCTACAAAGTTTAGGCTTTCAGCATTATTTGTAGGTTTTGTTTTAATTGCGGTCTCAACAGGACTACCTGAGCTTGCGCTAACAATAATTTCTTTATTTGAAAATGCTTCCCAGATGTCTGCCGGTGCAATTTTAGGGTCTAATATCTGTGATATATCTTTAGTTATAGGTTTGTCTGTTCTTATTGGTGGTACGATCAAAATTATAAAGAAAGAACAGAACGATTCTTTTTTTATTCTTCTTATTACAACTTTTGCGATGGCCTTTGTTTTTGCATTAGGGGTATTAACTAGAATTACCGGTCTGTTTCTAATTTGTTCTTATTTTGCTTCTATATATTTTTTATGGAGAAGTAGTACGAAGAAAGAAATAGCAATAGAAAAAAAAGGGCAAGCAGCTATTGTAAAGGATCATGAGCGTTTTTTTAACTCTAAGTTCGGTGTTGCGTTGAAGTTGATTTTAAGTATTCTTTTTGTACTGCTTTTCTCTGATATTTCAATACGATATGCTTTGAAGATAACTAAATTAATTGGGCTTTCTATGCAAACTATTGGATCCACTATTTTGGCGATAGCTACGTCGTTACCTGAGTTAACCTTGGGAATAACTGCTGTCAGGAAAAAAGAGTATGCATTAGCTCTTGGAAATTCTTTAGGCTCTGTTTTAGAACAAGGAACGCTTATCTTAGGTATTTTAGCTCTTGCAAGTAATGAGCCAGTCCTAATCAAACCTTTAAATAGCTTGATGCCATTTATGTTTGCTTCTTTCTTGGTACTTGCTTTTGCAATGATAAAGCGTAAAAAGATTATAAGATTAGATGCTATTTTAATGCTTGTAATTTATGTAGCATTTTTAATTTATCAGCTTGTATGGGTTAAGTAGATTTATACTAAAGCTTCTACAAGTCTTAAATATTCTTTTTGGCTTTCATATTGCATGTCAGCAATAAAAGAAATAAAAGGGATGTCTGTTTTCGGGTTTACCTGAGATTTTTTGATTACTGATATGTATTCACCTCTTAAAACAGGAGGAATAATTGTTATTTCATATCCTTCTTGTAACAAAATTAGATTCATCAAGAGTCTTGCTGTTCTACCGTTGCCATCAATAAAAGGGTGAATAGTGACAAGTTCTTTGTGTGCTATTGCTGCGTATTCCACAGGATGATACTTGGCTTTAAGTTTTGTTAGATTATCTATAAATTCTGACATTAAGAATTTTATTTTATCAGGAGCTGGAGGTATAAAATCGGTTCCGGTTATAAAAACTTTTTCTTTTCTGTATTTACCGGCATTCTTAGAGTCGATTCTAAAATAAAATAACTCGTGTAAATCAAGTATGTTTTTTTCTGTGACCTTCTTTTCTTTTACTAATTTATATAAAAGGTCATAGGCTTGACTGTGTCCGACGGCCTCGAAATGGTCTTTTAGTAATTTGCCACCTATTGTGATGCCTTCTTCTAGGACAATCTTTGTTTCTGTCTCTGTTAACGAGTTGCCTTCTAGGGCGTTACTCGTATAGGTTAACCCTATACGGTAATATTCTCTTAATTCTTTTATGGAGTGTTTATTTAGGGGTCTGTGTTGGTTTATTTCTTTTTGAAGCTTATCTATCTTTACCAATTTTTCTTTATACATACTACATCTCCAAAAAAATAAATAGGGCACGGTATAAGCCGTGCCCTATGAAAATTTAGCCTTCGATTTTTACATCAATAGACTTTAATTCTTTTTCTTTTTTATCATAAAGACCGTCTACCTTCTTAGTGAATTCGTCTGTGACCTTTTGTAGTAGGTCGCTCAATCTCATTGCAAAATCTTCAGAAATACCTCTGGATTTTTCAGCATCTCTTAGTTGATTATGAAACTCTTTTCTTACGGTTCTAATACCGATTTTGCATTCTTCAGTTTTTTTACCTAAAACTTTTACCAACTCTTCACGTCGGCTTGAGCTCATCATAGGTAATTGAAGACGAATGACGGTACCATCATTAACGGGGTTAATTCCAACGTCTGAGTTATTGATTGCTTTTTCTATTTCGCCAATAATGCTTTTATCCCATGGTTGGATTGAGATTAATCTTGCATCTGGTGTAGCAAGTGTTGCAAGTTCTCTTAGTGTCATGGATTACCATAACATTCAACCTTTAAGTTTTCTACTAAAGTTGTAGATGCTCGGCCTGTTCTGATGCTAACTAGTTCTTTGTCAAAATGTTTTATAGGTTTGTCCATTTCGACTTTTACATTGGATTCAAATGTCTTTGTGTCGCCTTCTGCAAATATTATTTTTTCCATTATTATTACCTTTGAATTTTAGTTTATACTGCTTCCAAATTTAATATCTTTGACAGCTGTTATTATTGCATTTTCTTTAAAAACATTAAAGACTCTTATTCTTAATTTGTTTTCTTTTGCTAAAGTTATAGCAGTCAAATCCATAACCTTCAACTCTTTTTCTATAAATTCTTTATATGAAATTTCAGTATAAAGTTTAGCAGATTTGTTTTTTGCTGGATCACTATCATAAATGCCGTCTACATTCGTACATTTATATACTGTAGATGCATTTATTTGCAATGCTCTTAATACTGCATTTGTATCTGTACTAAAAAAAGGGTTTCCAGTTCCTGCAACAAAAACAATAATCTTGTT
>Ga0075121_1001133_pt1 | contig 16892 bp, 17 predicted proteins | sample AntAceMetag02UKG_FD_69793 | JGI IMG/M metagenome (GOLD analysis project Ga0075121, IMG submission 69793) | Saline lake microbial communities from Ace Lake, Antarctica - Antarctic Ace Lake Metagenome 02UKG | ecosystem: Environmental > Aquatic > Non-marine Saline and Alkaline > Saline | place... | reverse complement strand
AGGGGCAAGGCGTTTGTTGTTTTGAAAAAGGGGGTAAATGTGACGTGTGAATCCCTGCTATCCCACTGCGAAGGGCAATTGGCCCACTATAAATGGCCCGGGGAAATTGTTTTCTGCGAGGAGTTTCCAAGAACGGCTCTCGGGAAAGTCAAAAAAATGATGATTGACCCATGATACGATCAGAACTTCATTTCGGCCGGCCTTTCATTTTCTTGAGCATCAGGGGGATAAAAATGGGCGATCTGTTTTGTATTGTCCAGCGCTGACGCTTTGGGAAGAAATGTTGAAGAAAAAAGGCCGTCAGCCAGGAAATTTTCCTTGACAAATAATAAACTGAACATTTAGTCTGCATTCTATTGCCACAGACTAAATGTTCAGTTTGTATTTTCAACAACTCTAACCGGCACATTCAAAACGCCGAGTGATTGGCTTGTTGCAATATTTGGGGAAAAGTAAATCATGAAACAAGAATTTTCTACTGAAAAAGCTGAACTGGTCAAACAGGCAAAGGCTTTTGCCAAAGAGCATTTTGTGGATGGAGATTTTTTTGATCGGGAGGAACGTTTTCCCGAAGAAATCAGGAAGGCTGCCGCGAACGCCGGATTCTTCCGCACCTTCATTCCCAAAGCCTATGGCGGCCTGGAAATGGGTTTTCTTGCCCACACCCTTGTCATGGAAGAGTTCTGGCGGGTGGACCCCGGCATAGGGAATATCCTGCTGACCACATTCGGGGCTGAGCTCTTGATGGCCCATGGAAATGAGGAACAGAAGGGCCGCTGGCTCCCTTCCATTGCCGGGGGCGAAGCCATATCGTGCTGCGCCATTACCGAACCGGATGCCGGAAGCGACATCTTCGGCCTTTCCACCAGTGCTCTCGCTGTTGAAGGAGGCTTTCTGATAAACGGGACCAAGCAGTTTATTACCACTGGAAACCGCGCTGACCTGATTATGGTTCTTGCCGTCACCAACCCAACTCCCGAAAGAAGGACCGGTGGATTTTCATTTTTCGTGGCTGAAAAAGGGATGCCCGGGCTCAGTGCCAGTCCAATGAAAGGCAAACTGGGTATCAGGGGATCAGAAACTGCAGAACTGACGTTCAACGACCTTTTCATTCCAAAGGAAAACCTGTTGGGGAAAATTCCGGGTGCGGGTTTTTCCCAGGTGATGAACCTCTTCAATATCAATCGTCTCTTTGCTTGCGGCCAAGGGGTTGGGGTAGCTCAAGGAGCATTGGACATGTTACTGGCCCATCTCAAAGAAAACCCAGAAATAGCGAGTGCTCAGACAACACAGTTCAGGCTTGCGGAAATGGCTGCATTGGTTGAAGCAGCGAAACAGCTATACATCTGGGCCGGCATAAATCTCGATGAGGGTCGTATTGATCCGGGGCTTGTGGCAATGGCAAAACTGTTTTGCGGAGAAACGGGCCTTAAGACCGTCAAAACAGCCTTGAGTCTATTTGGACCAACTGCAGCCTCCGGGGGGCATCCCCTGTCCAGGTTCTACCGAGATGCAAAGATTGTGGAAATTTATGAAGGCGCAAAAGACCTGGAAAAGTTGACCATAGCGAGACAGCTTCTGGCCGGCGCCGGCGGATAAATCCAAAGGATCAAACATGGCATTGGGAATGCCTGATAGCTTCAGGGTCTATTTCCTGCTGTAGCTATTTAATTCAAGGGTGGTTTCCAACGAATATAACAAAAATTATCTTTTAGAAAAATTGAGGTATTTATGAAAAACGAAGTTTTTATCGTATCTGCAGTCAGATCTGCCATCGGTGACTTCGGCGGCGCTTTCCGCCCGGTTTCCCCCATTGATCTCGTTGCCCCCGTGATGGAGGCCGCCATTTCAAAGCAGGGGCTTCCGAAAGAAAAAGTGGGTAAGGTTATATTGGGAAATACCCTTTCCCCCATGACTCCCAACATAGCAAGGGGAGCGGCTTTAAGCTGCGGAATCCCCCCCGAGACGCCTGCCTTTTCCGTACATTGCGCCTGTGCGAGCGCCATGCAAGCTCTCATAAGCGGAATTTCGGCCTTGATGCTTTCCGAAACCGATATCGCCCTTGTGGGCGGGGTGGAGTCCATGAGCAATGCTCCGTTCATCCTGGAAACCACAAGGTGGGGTCAGCGTCTCAGGCATGCACAGGTGAAGGATTTATTGTGGTGGGGCATGCAGGATGATCCGATTATGGGGGGTATGGGTGTTGCCGCTGATTTTCTAGCGGCAAAATATTCAATTTCCCGGGAAGAGCAGGATGAGTTGGCAATTCTATCCCATCAGAGGGCAAGTATGGCACGATCGTCCGGACGTTTTCGGGATGAGATCGTGCCGATTCAGGTCAAATCGCGGAAAAAGAAGATCCTGGTCGACACGGATGAACACCCCAAGACCAATCTAACACTTGAAGATCTTTCAAAACTTTCACCTGCTTTTTCAAAAGAAGGCACTGTAACCGCGGCCAATGCCAGCAGCCTGAATGATGGGGCCGCTGCTATTTTGCTGGCCACTGGAAAGGCCTGCAGGGAGTACGGCTTAACACCGCTGGTCAAGGTGGGACCTTGGTCCATAAAGTCCAAAGAGCCGAAGCTCACCGGCGTGGCGCCGGTTCCAGCCATCCTGGAAGTGGCCGAGCTGGCGGGATTGGCCGTTTCAGACATGGACCTGATCGAAATAAATGAGGCGTTTGCCTCCTACTATATTGCGTGTGAAAAAGAATTGGGTCTTGACAGGGAGCGGGTAAATGTGAACGGGAGCGGTGTTTCCCTGGGCCATCCGGTGGGCGCCACCGGAACCCGGTTGGTGGTGACGCTGGTTCATGAAATGGTCCGCAGGGAAGTGGATCTGGGGCTGGGAAGTCTGTGTGCGGGTGGCGGCATGGGCTATGCGCTCCTATTGAGACGGGATTTCTGATGTGAATCGCTTTTTGGTTCTTATGCAAATGGCTTTCAGGCGACAGAACCTTGGCATTATGTTGTTCCGATTCATTCTGAAAGCAAGAGAAAAAAGCGGCTTCATTTATACGGGACCTAAATTGGGTCCTGCGGCAATGGGTGGATGAAGTCCCTCCAATCAATGTATATTGTCAAGAATGGAGGACTTTATTTCCGTTTCAATCTTTATTAATGGAAAAATAGGGAGGGGATTTAAAATGAGGAAAAGGCTTTTCAGTGTTGTCTGTGTTCTGTTGGTGGGCGTCGTTTTTGGGAGTGTACCTGCTTTTTCAGGGGATACGTATAAGATTGGTACCGTCCTGGCGACGGGTGGCCGTTTTGCTTTTCTGGGTGATCCGGAGAAAAAGGGCGTTGAACTTGCCGTAGACGAAATTAATGCCGCGGGCGGCATACTCGGAAAAAAGCTTGAGATTGTTTCCTATAACGACGAGGGCAATCCCGGTAAAACAGCCAACCTGATCGATCGATTGATCAAAAAGGACAAGGTCGTAGGGGTGATCGGCGCTTCTACATCGGGAACCATTCATGTGGTGGCCACCAATTGTGAAATGGCAAAAATCCCTCAATTCTATATTTCAGGAAATTCATCCATCTGCAGCGGGAAAAAATATGTTTTCAATGCCGCACCGGCGGATGAATTGGATGCAGCCACCATGGTCGATTTCTTAAGAGACAATCTGAAAATTGAAAAGCTGGGAATTATTCACGATGCCAATGAATATGGTACCAGATCGGCGGAATCCTTTACCGCAATTTTGAAGGACAGGGCGCCCGGCATCAAGGTTGTGGGTATGGAAAAATACCAGTCAGGGGACAGGGATATGACTGCTCAGCTGATTAATCTCAAAAATGCGGGGAGCGAGTGCATCGTTATCTGGGGTGTGGGATTTGCTCCTGCGGTCATCGTTAAAAACTGGCATCAGCTTGGCATGAAAAAAATCAAATTGATGGGGGGAGCCGGCATGGGTTCCCATAAGATGATAAAAGTGCTGGGCCCGGCGGGTGAAGGACTCCTGTTCAATACCGTATTGAATTATGGCGATCCGAACGTCAAAGAGAAGAAATTCATAGCGGCCTACCAGAAAAAGTTTAAAACCGTACCCCCCACCTTTGCAGCAGTGGGCTATGACGCCGCCTACCTCCTGGCCGAGGGCATCAAACTATGCAAAGGGGATACGTCCAAACTTTCCGAGGCCATAGACCGGATCTCCGGTTTTGAGGGCGTTCAGGGAACATTCACTTTTGCTCCGGATAAGTGCAATGGTCTTTTGCCTGGATGCTATGTGATGGCCGTGGACAAGGATGGGGCCTATTATCCGGCGGAAAAGGTGCATCCGAAGAAATAGGTTGGAAAGGGCAAAAACAGGGACCCTCGTTTCCCTGTTTTTATTGGCAGGACATTGAAATCCGGTCTGGATTCAGCATGAGAGATTTCTTTCAGTTTTTGGTAAGCGGCATTACCATGGGAAGTGTTTACGCCCTGATCGGGGTCGGAGTCTATCTGGTCTTTATTTCCACCAGGGTCATTAATTTCGCCCAGGGCGCCTTGGTCCAGCTTGGGGGAGTGATGGCCCTGACCTTCCTCCTGTCATGGCACATGCCTTATCTGCTGGTTTTCTTCATGACCTTCTTTGTGGCCGCCTTGGCCGGGGTCTTTTTTGAAAGATTTCTGGTGGGACCCTCCGGCCGTAGCGGAGTGCTCTCCAGTGTGCTCATGACGGTTGGCGGGTTCATTTTTTTTGAGCAAATGATCTACGTTTTTTGGACCAAAGACGAACTCATGTTCCCACCCATTTCCGGAGAAATGCCCCTTAACCTCTTCGGGGTAATGGTTATCCCCCAGGCCATCTGGATTGTGGGAATTACCTTTTTGCTCCTGCTGTCTTTATGGTTCTTTTTCAGCAGGTCCATTTATGGATCAGCCATGATGGCGGCAGCAGAAAAGCCCGAGGCTGCTCGTCTCGTAGGGATCAATGTGCGTGCCATGACCTCCATGGCGTGGGCATTGGCCACAGGGATTGCAGGTGTGGCGGGTATCCTGATAGCGCCCATCACCTTCGCGGGGGGCAGCCTTTCTGCTGAAATCGGTATCAAAGGATTTGTGGCGGTTATCCTGGGAGGGATAACCCATTCCATGGGAGCGGTGGTGGGAGGGATTTTGCTGGGTGTTGTGGAATCACTGACCACCGGGTATCTGTCAAGCGGGTTTAAAGATGCAATTTCACTTGCCCTCCTGATATTTATCCTGGCCCTACGTCCTCAGGGACTATTGGGCGGTGGCCGGAGGGAAAAAGTATAGAAAACATGGAATCGGGGAAAAAACGGGTTTTCAAATGGTTTTTTGCGGTAGGTCTGGTGGCCGCTTTCCCTTCTCTCGGAATTGAAAGCTACAACCTCCAGATCCTTACCTTGGCCGGGATTTATGCGGTGGTGGCCCTGGGTCTTAACCTGGTTCTGGGAAATGCGGGCCAGATATCGTTGGGCCAGGCCGCCTTTTTTGGAATCGGAGCATACACTACCGCCCAGTTGATGACCCGTTTCGGGATTTCCTTCTGGTTAGGCATGCCCCTTGGAGGTGTCTCCGCAGGACTTGCGGGCGTGGCCCTGGGCTATCTTGCCCTTAGGTTTCAAGGGCACTATTTAGCCATGGTGACACTCTGTTTTGGAGTGATCATGCAGATCTTGTTCCTGGAATTTCCTGCCATCACCGGGGGGGCCGCCGGGATCACCGATATTCCGGGGCCCACGTTTCTGGGGGAAATCGTGGACAATAGCGAAGATACCCTATTGAAAACCTTTCATGTGGCATGGTTCCTGGTCCTGGCCATGCTCTGGTTGCTGAACAATCTGATCACTTTGAGAACCGGTCGGGCCCTGGCGGCCTTACGGGACGACCCCATTGCAGCCGAAGCGGCTGGAATCCCCATCGCCGGATATAAGGTCCAGGCCTTCACATTATCTGCAGTTCTGGCGGGTTTTGCAGGCGGCGTATACGCTATTCACACCCACTATGTGGGCCCGGAAATATTCGGCGTCGGCATATCCCTGGAGTTTCTTATTATGGTGGTTATTGGCGGTCTGGGCAATCCCATGGGGGCGGTGGTAGGGGCCCTGTTATTGGCAGTTCTTCCGGAATTCATGCGTTCGTACGAGGAATACCGGTTGCTCTTTTTCGGGCTGTTTTTGATGGTCATTGTTGTGGCAGCTCCGGCCGGCATATGGGGTCTTCTCTCTCTATGGGGAAAGAAAGCAAATGCCCTGCTCAAAAAAAAGGGGAAGGGAATTCCGCGTGAAATTGCTTGAAATAGACAGTATAAGCAAGAACTTTGGGGGTCTTGCCGCCCTGGTAAAGGTGTCGTTTGACGTAAGCACCGGACAGATTGTTGGGGTTATCGGACCGAACGGAGCCGGAAAGACCACCCTTTTTAACTGTCTGAGCGGTATTGATTCAGTCCATGAAGGCCGAATACGATACAGGGATCGAGAGATAAACGGTCTGGCGCCCCACCAGGTGGTAAAACGTGGATTGGCGCGAACTTTTCAGACCACAAGGATATTTGAAAAATTGACGGTCCTTGAAAACGTCATGGTGGGTAGACACCTCCATTCCAGAACCAACTTTTTCTATGACCTGTTCCGACTTCCAAAGGCAACAGCCGAAGAACGCGCGAGCCGGGATTCAGCCCTTCGTTTTTTGGATTTGATGAAGCTCTCCCATCTTAAAGCAGTACAAGCTGATCAGTTGACCCTTGCTCAGGCAAGACGTATGGAATTGGCGCGGGTTTTGGCCACAAGCCCGGACTTGCTTCTTCTGGACGAACCGGGTGCGGGCTTAGACGACAGGGAGAGAGAAGACCTCAAGGAAATGCTCATGGAGGTCCATGATCAAGGCGTTACCCTTATGGTCATAGAACACGATATCGATTTGGTAGCCAAAATATGCACCGAACTTATGGTCCTGAACTTCGGCAAGCTGATCGCTCAAGGAAAATCCCATGAAGTGCTTGCAAACAAGGATGTGCTGGATGCGTATCTGGGGTCTGCCGATGAAACCTGAGACCCCCTTGCTGGAGATTAGAAAACTCTCGGCAGGCTATGGAAACATGAGCATCCTGTGGGATGTGGATCTCATGATTCACAAGGGAGAACCCGTGGCCTTGGTGGGGACCAATGGAAGCGGCAAGACCACGCTCTTGAGGGCCTTATGCGGTTTAAATAATCCAAAAAACGGGAAAGTAATATTTGAAGGAAAAGATATTACGGCTTTTTCACCTGAGAAAAGAGTTGGAATGGGAATAGCCCTCGTACCCGAATCCAGGGAAATCTTCTCACGCCAGTCTGTTCTCACCAATTTGAAATTGGGCGCCTACTCACGAATTCGAAAGCGGAGATCCGCCGCATCTTGGGAAGACAGACTTGATTCGGTTCTCACCATCTTTCCTATTCTTTCAAAACGTCTGAAACAGACAGCAGGGACCCTTTCAGGAGGGGAACAGCAGATGTTGGCCATTGGAAGAGGGCTCATGAGCCAGCCTGTCTTGCTGGTGCTTGATGAACCCTCCACGGGTCTGGCCCCGATTATGGTCAGGGAGATATTCAGTGTATTAACGAAACTGATCCGGGACACGCATCTGACTATTTTTCTGGTGGAACAGAACATAAGACTGGCGCTTAAAACCGTTCAAAGAGGTTATATTCTGGAGAGGGGCAGGATTGTCAAATCCGACCATGCACAAGCGCTGTTGGAATATATGGATATTGCAGGGTTGATTCACGGATAGCCGAAAAAGGAGATTTCATGGCAATATTGGAGTGCAAAACAGAGCACCAGGACGGCTTAAGCCTGGTGACCCTGGAAGTGGAGGGAAAGCCCACCATCTCCCTTCAACGATACATTGGCCTGGTGGAAACGCTCATTTCCGAAGCCAACAAGCCCCATGTGAGCGTAATTCTGCTAACGGCGCCTCCCGAGAAGTTCTTTTTCGGGATGGACCTGGAGGAAATCGAAAAGCTTAAGACTGGCGCCGCCATCAGGGGAACAACGGCATCCATACAAGACATGCTGAATGAACTGGAAACCTCGCCGGCGGCTTTGATTTGCGCAGTAGACGGGCAATGCTACGGGGGGGGGCTGGAAATGATATTGGCTTTTCATGTAATTCTTGCCACGCCGTCATCCATGTTCGGTCTGCCAGAGATCAAGGTGGGGACCATCCCTTCCTATGGGGGTACCCAGAGATTGGCGCGAATTGTGGGGCGCAATCGGGCGCTCAGGGTCATGCTCACGGGGGAGGCCTTTTCCGCTGAAGTTGCTGAGAAATGGGGGCTGGTTTCAGAGGTTGTCCCAAGGCAGAATTTGCTTTCTACGGCAACAAAACTGGCCAAACGCCTGGCCGGGCTTTCAAGGCCTGCCGTCAGGGCACTTCTAAATGCTACAATCGGAGGTCTTGATGTTCCCATGCATGCGGGGCTAAACCTGGAAAGCATGAATTCCTCGGGCCTGGCGGGAAGTCCGGATCTGGAGGAAGGCATCCGCGCATTTTTTGAAAAACGGCGCCCGGTTTTTCCATCTACTATAAATGGGAAGCCGTCGGCATTGGTGGAATCTGATCATGGGCACTGAGTATACGGATCAGAAGAAAAAGGCCAGCCGCAAAAGGATACTTAAGGCGGCAACCGAACTTTTTGGACGTAAAGGTTATCATGGCACCACTGTGGATGACATTACCCAGTCCGCGAACTTGTCTCGCGGCGCTCTCTACTGGCATTTCAAAGGCAAATCCCACCTCCTTGAGGCGGTTTTTCAACGAATTGAGACGGAGTACCTGGATCGCTTTATCCGAGAAACGACAACTGCCGGCCTATCCCCCATGGAAAAGCTTTGGTACATATTCAAATTCAATTCCCGTTTTGCCGTTGAACATGCAAATTTAATTCACTGCCTTCGTACCCTTTCTCTTGAGCTTACCCCGTCCGATGATGACCACGCGCAAATCCTGCACCATATCCTGAACAAACAACATGCCTTCATTGCGGACATCATCAGGGAAGGACAGGAATCAGACTTCCTGCGAAAAGATTTTTCGGCAGATATCATGACTGCCATTATCCTGGCGGTTCATGATGGGATCGTGCTTCAACTCTCGGTGTTCAAGCATTTTCTGGACGCTCGAGATGCGACTTGGGCTTTCAAACAAATCACTCTGGCAGGCATGTCTGCCGATGCCAAAATTATTCAAGTTCATCAATCTGCGCTTGGAAACGGGGAAGGAAATGAAAAAGGAAAGTAGAGAAATGGAACGAAACGGTATTACCAACAAGATCGGAATTGTCGGCGGGGGCATCATGGGAGCGGGCCTTGCCCGGGCTTTCCTTGCAGCGGACCTGAACGTCTCCGTGATCGAAGCTGATGCAGCATTGGTGGAAAGGTTTGTTCAGAAAATCGAGAGAGTGCTTTCAAAGGAAGTTGAAACGGGAAAACTGAGTGAAGAGGATTGCCATAAAAGGCTTGCCAACCTTCGGGTAGATACGCGCCCAGCTGTCCTTGAAGATGCAAGCCTTGTGATCGAAGCGGTGTCCGAACAGGCAAAGCTCAAAAGCTGGATTCTCGGGGAATTGGAAAAGGTGCTGACGCCCGATACGGTCATTGCAACAAATACCAGCGCCATACCCATATCGGCTCTGGCCGCGGGTCTTTCAAATCCGGAGCGGTTTCTGGGAACCCACTTTTTTAATCCGGCCCACGTCATGCCCCTTGTTGAAGTGGTTCCTGGCATGGATACGGCGGAACCTGTTGTGGGGGCTGTCATGGATTTTCTGGCTTCAGTGGGGAAAAAACCCGTTTACGTCAAGGAGTGCCCGGGTTTTCTGGTGAACCGAGTATTGGGCGCCTACATGAATGAGGTCATGTGGTTGCTGGAGGAGACCGCCGGGATCATGGATATGGAATCCGTTGCCGGGGAGTTGGACCTGCCCATGGGGCCTTGCACCATGGGCGACATGGTTGGTTGGGACATTATACATGCCGCCAACAAGACACTGGCCGCTTACTATGGCGAGAGATTCCAAATACCACCTTTTTTGACGACCCTTGTGGACAAAAACAGACTGGGCATGAAATCGGAAAGGGGTCTATTGGACTACAGCAAAACGCCTCCCGTTCCCACGGAAGACCTGGTTCCTGTGACGAGAAATACCGATGGTAAAGGCCTGGAAGCATGGAAAGACAGGGTGCTGGCGGCCATTATGGCCGAGGCGATTCGATGCCTGGATGAAGGCGTGGCCAGCCCGGCCGATATTGACAAGGCCATGGTTCTGGGGGCGGGTTTTCCCAAGGGACCACTCTCCTGGGCCGACCAAATAGGGCTGGACAAGGTGCTCGACCTGCTGGATGGTCTGAGTGCTGCCATGGGGTCCCGTTTTTGGCCGGCCCCCATTTTACGCGTAAACGTTCTGGCGGGTTTTACGGGCAAAACCGCGGGCAGGGGTTTGGCGGGGATATATTGATTCAAAAGTTTGGGGGATGGTGAAATCACGGTTTAAGTTTCAGGAGATCTGGACATGAGCAAAAATCTTCTAAGGGTGTTAGAGGACAACCTGCCGCTTCGGGCCGAAAAACCCGCCATATATTCAGGTAATGATTTTGATACCTTTGGCGACATCGATCGTAAGGCATCGGCCATTGCCGGTGCCTTTACTGAAAGGGGACTTGAACCGGGAGAAAAAGTGGGCATCCATCTGTCCAACGTCCCTGAGTTTGTCTATACATATTTTGGGATACTTAAGGCGGGATGCCAGGTGGTGCCCATCAATGTGATGCTCAAACCGGAAGAACTCGCCTTTCTGGCGGAGGACAGCCATATCCGGCTGGTTGTTTCCCAGGCCCCCTTTGTTGATGTTGTCACGAAAGTGAAAGACCGAATTCCTGCCCTGAAGGAGGTGTTCTGTACCGGAAAAGCGCCCGTTGGCACGACTCCTTTTGATGTCCTGATCTATCACGAGCCGGTATCAAAATCCATCCAACGGGCACCCAATGACGTTGCTGTTATTTTTTATACCTCGGGAACCACTGGAAAGCCGAAAGGCGCCATGCTGACACATGGAAACCTCCATGCCAATGCCATTGCCACAGCCGAAGCCTACCAATATGTTGAAAGGGATTTAATCATTTTCGGAATGCCCCTGTTCCATTCTTCCGGTCAGACGAATGTCATGAACGCCGCATTTAGCCAAGGCGCGTCCATCATCATGATGCCGCGGTTTTCCGTCGAAGAAGTCCTTAAGAAAGCAAAGGAATATCCGGTCAGCGTCTTTATCGGCGTGCCCACCATGTACCATCAAATCCTTAAGCATCCTGATGCAGACGCTTTAAAAAGGGAAAGTCTCAGGGTTTTGATCGTCGGCGCAGCACCCATGCCCGAAGCGCTTTTCAAGGCCGTGAGCTATCGCTACGACATTCCCATAAGCGAAGGTTACGGGTTGTCGGAGGCAGGCCCCGTGGTGGCTCACAATCCCATCGACGGTACGAAGAAAATGGGCAGCGTGGGGCTTCCCATATCCGATATTTTGGTGAAGGTGGTGGCTCCGGATGGCAATGACCTCCCGCAAGGCCAGGTGGGAGAGCTCCTCGTGAAAGGGCCTAACGTGATGGCAGGTTATCTGAACCAGCCGGAAGCAACGCAGGCGGCACTGGAAGGGGGATGGCTTCACACGGGGGATCTGGCAAAAATCGATAAAGATGGCTATATCTTCATTGTGGACCGCAAGAAAGACATGATCCTAACGGGCGGATTCAACCTCTATCCCCGGGAAATCGAAGAAATGCTCCACATGCATCCGGCTGTGAGCGAAGCAGCGGTGGTTGGAATTCCGGATGAAGAGAAGGGAGAGTTGGCCGTAGGTTTCATTATACTTGAAAAAGGGCATGAGGTTTCCGAAAAAGAGATCATCGGTTATTGCAGGGAGAGGATGGCTGTTTACAAGGCGCCACGGAAGGTCTCTTTCGTGGAAGAATTGCCGAGAAACCCATCAGGTAAGATATTGAAAAGGCTTCTGAGGGATCAATAATGGATTTCAGATACACCAAAGAACAAAACGACATAAGGATGGCTGCTCAGGAGTTTGCCGCCGGCGAAATGGCCGAAGATAGTCAAAAATGGGACGAGGATAAGAGAACGCCGGACAACATGATACGGAAGGCAGCGGAATTGGGTTTTGTGGGCATGGCGTTGCCGGAAGACCTCGACGGGGCAGGCTTTGGCCTGATGGAGGAATGCCTGGTCATCGAGGCGTTTTCGGCCGTAAGCGCAGGTGCGGCGCGAGCCATTTTGGAGCCCGGTTGGGGAGTTGAACATTTTCCAATAGAGGGGTTGCCCGAACCGCTGCACGGAGTGGCGGAAGGGAATGTGAAACTGGGGCTTGCGGTACCTTCCAGGCCTTTGCAGGTGACAACCGGAGACCCTATACTTCGCGTACAGGTGGAAATGGTCGCCGCTCATGCAGATTTCTATCTTCTTTTTGCAATCAAAGATGGTGAGGAGGGCTTTTTTGTTGTCCCTTCCCAAACTCAGAGCTTGCGCATTATCCCCCTTAAAGGCAAATTGGGCTTAAGGGCATGGGCTGCCGCGGATATGGAATTGAAAGAGTCAAGCATCATGGATTTGAGTTTTGTGTCGTCTCCGAATGGTTTTGTCCGCGCCCGGGCCGCTGCCGCTATTCGATCCGGGGCCCAGTCAATTGGTCTGGCCAGTGGGGCGACGCAACACGCCCTTAAGTATGCTCAGAACCGTCGCCTTTTCGACCAGACCCTTGCAGATTTTGAAGGCACAAAAGAGAAGCTTTTTCTGGCCTGGGAGACTATTTCGGCGGCCCGCCTTCTGAACCTGTCGGCCGCCGCGGAATGGGACAAGGGTGGAAATGGGGCTCTGACCGCAGGAGCGGCGCTCAATCGGGCTTTGACCGTGGCTCAGGAAGTTACCGACGTAGCTGTTCAGCTCCATGGTGGTTACGGTTATTTCGAGGAAATGAAGGTCGCCATGGCATATAGGGATGCCAAAATGCTTGAGTTGATATCTCAGCCCTTTTCCATAACCCTGCAACAATCCTGGAGCCAGCTTTCAAATACGACTACGTGGTAGAAAGAAGTATTCCGTGAACCTACAGAAGATTTTGCGCCACAGCGCGAAGCTTTACAGCGACAAAGTGGCGCTTACTTTCCAATCAAACCAAATGACCTTTGGTCAAATGGAAGAGTACTGTCTAAAATTAGGCAGCGTTCTCTATGGATTGGGTTTAAAAAAAGGGGACAGGGTCGGGATGCTGGATTTTAACAGCATGCCGCTGGCAACGGCCCTTTTTGGTATTCCCTCATGCGGCATGGCGGTGTTGCCGCTCAATCACCGCCTTGCCGCGCAAGAACTGATTGGGATCCTTCAGAATGCGGAGGTATCGGCCCTTATATACTCGCCGCCTTTCTCGGAAACGGTGGAAAAAATGCGTTCCCAATTAGGATTTGTTGACCATTTTATTTGCACCGAAGAAACGGGAGATGGCAGCAGTCTTCCCTCATTGATGAAAAATGCCCCGGTGGCCCAATTTAACCCGCCTGATCCATCAGATCTGGCAACCTTGCTCTACACCAGCGGAACCACAGGTACGCCAAAAGGGGTTCAACTGAGCCATGGCAATACTGCCTCTACCCTCGCCTCTTTGCTTGTGGAGTTGGGGCTGACTCCGAATGACAGCGGACTTATGGTGGCACCTTTATTCCATGTGGCTGGCTGTCATACCTTTATGGCCCTCATCGCCAGGGGATGCACAGCCCACTTGCTTCCGGGGTTTGAACCGAAAGACACTCTGGAAATGCTTGGAATCACAAAATCCACAATGACCATTCTGGTGCCGGCCATGATCAGCGCCATGCTTAATTTTGAAGAAGTGGAAAGCGTTGACACCTCTTCCCTGAGGCTGCTTCTCTATGCGGGCGCACCAATGCCCGAACAACTTCTGCGAACCGCCATAAATCGCTTCGGTAGCATCTTTTTTCAGATTTACGGACTCACCGAAACCTCGGTTCTTACCTGCCTATCTCCCATGGATCATGCCAACCCTGAACTGCATTCCTCCGCCGGCCGGGAAATGTACGGCTGTGAAGTCACGGTTTTGGATGATGACGGCTTCGAGACAGACCCTGGAAAAATCGGCCAGATTGCGGCACGGGGCGATAATGTGACCTCAGGTTATTGGCATGCCAAAGAAGAAACGGAAACCTCCCTTAAAAGCGGCTGGTTTTATACGGGAGATGTGGGTTTCCGCGACGAATCCAGCTATCTTTTTTTGAAAGACAGAATAAAGGACATGATTGTTACAGGCGGGGAGAACGTCTATCCGGTGGAACTTGAAAATGTGCTATACGAAATCCCCGAAGTAGAGGAAGCGGCCGTCATCGGTATCCCCGACGATCAATGGGGAGAGAAAGTCGTGGCGCTGGTTCATCTGGTGCCCAATGGAAGTGTGTCCGAAGAAGAGATTATCTCATTCTGCCGCAAAAGACTGGCTGGGTACAAATGCCCAAGAGCAGTGGCATTCAGAGGGCTGCTTCCCCGAACGCCCTCGGGGAAAATAAGAAAGAACATTTTGAGAGAACCCTACTGGGAAGGGTTGGATAGGAAGGTGCATTAGAAAATTCCTGATTTCCGATGCTGATCATGCTCAACCAAAATTACGAAGATGAAACCGGGCGGCCTTTGATTTTTTTAAGAATCAGGGGGATGAAAAATGAAAAAACATAAAGGATTACCCCAAACAACACTTTTAGAGAAACCAGATCGCTCCACCTGCCGGAAATCCATGCATCCCTCAACATGCCACTAAAAAAAGTGAAGGCAAAAATGGAAACCATAATGCCCAGGCCCGTGCCGAAGAAAAAGTCCTTGAAATGGACCTTTGTGAGACTCAATCCGTAATTCATGGGGGTGAAAGGGGCGTTGAGCAGACGGATGTAAAGCACCGCTGTAAAACCGTTTTGTTCGATGACGTCGTCATACTTTTTCAGACGCTCACCGATCATAGCGGCAACAAACTCCCGCCCCAGCGTCCTGCCAACCCAAAAAGCGCATCCTGCCCCGACCCAGGCCCCGATCCATGCGTACAAAAAACCCCAATAGGCCCCAAAAAGACCCGCAGCCAGAATAACCAGGATGCTGGCCGGAACAAAAAGGGTTATTGCCAATGCCTCAAGCGCCATAAAAACGGCCGGTGCCCAGAAACCCGATGCGTTAAGAATAGCCTCCAGGGCTTGGGGGGTTATCCATTCATTGAGTGCCGTAAACCGATACAAGCAAAGAACGCCGATGGCAAATATGATTAATCCAAGGAATTTGATCAACGCGCCTTTTGAAAACCGTTTTCGAAAATACCCCATTCTTAAATTTGTCCTTTCAATCTGCCCCACATAAGCCCGAGATATTCATGGACAGCCTCCGTCGTGTCCTCCAGAGCACTGACGCTGGGAAAGAGATCTTGGGGGGAAAAGGGCATTTTGACCCGCGAGGTACTACCGGCCGGACCGGGGATGGGATTCATACCGAAGTTTTGAAAAAGGGCCATGGATCGAGGCATATGGATGGCGGAGGTCACTAGCATAAAGGGCGCCGTTCCAACGATGGGTTTGATCAACCGGGCCTGGTCTTTTGTATCATTGGAAGCGGATTCGATGATCATGTCGTCTTTGGACACCCCCATGAATTGACTGACTTCGGCCATAACTTTGGCCTCAGGGACAGGATCAGCGGCACCACCCCCTGAAAGGATCAATCTGGCGCCAGGGTTTAGTCGAAGGATTCGAATCCCTTCCACCAGCCGGATCATTGAATGTCCTGAGAGCTGGCTGGTGGCGGGAATGTTCGGATCGGACTTATGGCCACCGGCAAGCACCACCACATATTTTACAAAAGGTAGGGGCGCCCAGTTTAAAATTGGGCCTATTTTTGAACTGGGCGCCCGTACTTCGGTTCCGATTTTCTTCAATTGATTTGGTGAATACGCCTCATATTTACAGTTAAGGGGGGCATTCAGGGCCCTTGAAACAGGGTTATAGCTCATTATGGTGAGCCCGATGAGGCCCAGCGAGGTCAGTATTTTTCCGGTAAAAACCCTTTTACCGCGCCATAAAAGAAACAAACCCACAAAGGAAATCAGTAGACAGAAAGGTAAGGGCATCAGTAGCGAACCCAATAATTTTTTGATCATGAACACAAAAAAGCCTCCATAAAGTTAAATCGTTGTCAAAGGTTTTTGCCTGAAACAATCTGTTCCCCATTTGGATTCGGCCAATTGTAACCAATCCCAAGCCTGCGGTCAAAAAAACATTGTAAAAAGGGATGGAAAAGTATAAAAGGGTTGCGTGTTTTTTGACTGAAGTACGGGCGCCCAGTTCAAAAATAGGCCCAATTTCAAACTGGGCGCCCCTACCTGAGGAGATTCTGATGGGTGACATCCTGGATTACTTTTTGTGTGATGAGTGCGCTGGCAAGGACTTCAATCTTGTTTACAACTTTTGCCTCCGGTTTCACGGCGTGAATTTTTCGGACGATCTCATCTACGACAAGGCGGTGGGTGAACGGTTCCAGTGTACAAAATGTGAAAAAACATTTTCCAGGGAAGAAATAGAATCGGGATTGACCCGGTTAAGAAAGGTACGCATCAAGAGAGACTAAAAAAGACTAAAGCTCCACAGAATACTGTTCCTGATGAAAGTGTTCTTTTCCAATAATGATGATTCTTTTGCCAGATCTCTTCTCCAGATCGATCACTGACCCCTGTTCCTCTTCCCTCAGCATCTTGTCCACTTCAGGGTTCACTAAAATGTGAATGTTGCCCCCTTCATCGAGGTGCATGCAGTCCCGTTCCAGGTCCCTGAAAATTTCGTAGCAGATTGTTTTG
>Ga0075121_1001132_pt1 | contig 16908 bp, 20 predicted proteins | sample AntAceMetag02UKG_FD_69793 | JGI IMG/M metagenome (GOLD analysis project Ga0075121, IMG submission 69793) | Saline lake microbial communities from Ace Lake, Antarctica - Antarctic Ace Lake Metagenome 02UKG | ecosystem: Environmental > Aquatic > Non-marine Saline and Alkaline > Saline | place... | reverse complement strand
TTTATATAAGGTTCAATTACGCAGTAGGTTTTACCAGAACCGGGAGTACCCGAAACAACCGTCCCACGAAATGGGTTAATAATATTAATCCATCCATCAACGGTTTTTATATTCACAGAATCAGAGTTTTGAATCAGTCTCTTTTCCTGGTTAAACTTTTCCTGGTCATCATTAAACCTATCTTTCATTAAGTTTTTCATGCTTCTTTTATATGTAAGCATCCCACCAAGAGTAAAAATTATACCAAGAAAAACAGTAACTAAATATATAATTACCCTTACCCCTGATTGTGGGTTAAGGCTTACAATATATTTTGAGAAAATGAGAAGTAAAACCGCAAATACTGTTATTAATATCCCTAAGAGTTTACTTATTTTTAAGGACTGTTTTACCCTTGTTTGGTATGCAACCAAAAGAGCAGCCACAAAAAATAATAAATATGCTATCCTGTATTCAAAAAAATATCGCCTATCCAAAAAAAGACATATTTTGTTTATAAATCTGAAATTTCCCTTAGCTACAAAATATTCAAAACTGTTTACATAAATATCTAAACCAATTAAGGCAATTGTAACAAATATCAGCATCAAAGGGAAAAACCCGAATCCGTATTTTTTTTGGTCGTGATGTACTTCCATAATTTTGTTTTAATCAAATTCACGAACGCCTTTTTGTTTCCTTTGTAAATCAACCGATGCTGATAAATCAACAGAAATTTGTTTGAACCCTTGCAAACATTGTAGGAGCAATTTTGGCGTTGAAGCATCGGAACTCAGTACTATAATATTCCCTTTTTGGAAGAGCCTGTAAATAAATGGTTCATCGATTGATATGTCCTTTATCCTGAATATTTCAATTATCTCTGTTTTTCGGTTAAAAACACCACTGGTTATAATTAATTGTGTTTCTGAAATCTCATAGGATGTACAGTATATCTTAAGGAATCCCCAACCAATATTTTTTACAATTATCAGCCAAACAATAAAAGGCAAATAGTACACAACATGAATTAATATAAGCTCTTTAGGAATGATTTTAAGCAACTGAAAACATATAACCGTTACGACTATCCCCCAAAAGAGGTTCTTTAACAAAAGGGCTAAATTGATGATTTGTGAAGGTTTGATTTTCATAGCTTCATTTTCATTTTTTGAACTTTCGGTTTAGCCGCTTTTAAATCTTTTTCCTGAGCTTTTGATTTATTTTTCCCCTTGGAAAGTTCTTTTGTTTTTGCTTCGGTTTTAAACACTCCTATTTTCCCTTTTGGTTTGATGCTGATTTTGTTTTCAACTTTCACAATTTCTCCCTTTATACTTTGCCCGGACTGTTTGTTTATGACCTCACAATCCATTTTACTGTTTTTTTGGGATTTGAACTCTTTTAGTTGTTCCGTTTTTACCCATATTTCAGAATTTGGGACTTTGCTGATGTTTACTTTTCCCCCTTCTATTTTACCAATTATTTCATTCTCTTTTGTCCTTAAAATAAGCTGTTGTTTCTCACCTTCTTTATTGGTAAATTCTTTTGTGAAAACACCTTTTTGAAGTACCTGTTGTAAATCTTCTGTTTTCAGCTTTATATCTTCTGAACCTTCACCCATTAACTCCTGAATGCTGGAATTAACTTTTTTAAGTTGGCTACCTAAATTTTTTCCTGGACTTGACATAGTAAATGTTTTTAAATTAGTATTTTAAATTGATTCAAATAGTTTCTTGAAAGCCTCTTCTTTCTTCTTTTTTTGTTTGCTCATATTACAAAGCTTGTTCATTGCGTTAACAACTGAACTTATCTTTTTTTCATTTCGTCTAATATCCTCCTGGACCCGAAAAAGCATTTCAAAACGTTCTGCATCTTCTGCCTTATATTTAGATGAAAAAAGAGTTTCCAAAATTTCAAGTAATGCATTAAAATCATTGAACTGATTAACAATATTATCTCGCAATTCAATGTATAAATAATCATCTTCGATACACGAAAAATTTTGAATTTCTGCAAGGCATTCTATTGTATGTTCTATTGACTTATAAGTGTCAAGAAGCATTTTTAAATTGTTAAAACGAGTATTGTATGTATTTATAAATTCAAAGATTTTTTCACTTGTGTTTTTGAATTTATCTACAGTCGTTTTTTGTTCCTCTTCCAATTCTTTTATCTTTTGCAGATAGATGTAATTTTGCCTTTCTTGTTTCACGAATTTTTTCGTGTCATTTTTGTATTTATAAGTGAATGATATAATTACAACCTCAGTTGTTGGCACGGCTAATTGTGCATTTGCAGCAAAGCCAATAATTATAAATAATATTACCGTTGCTGTTTTCATTATTTCTGGATGAAGGTTAATAGTAATTTATAACCATCCTCAACCGTTACGTTAACAGGGTCGTACCTTCCTGCAAGGGTTGAAGCAATTTCGACACCAGCAGCAGCAAAAGCCGCTTTTTCGTCCCATGCACTTGTAAGTGCATTTGTTACCTCTCTGGTTGTAATATCTTGCGCCCTTCTTTTTGCTATTTTCCGGTTATAATCTTCATTTACCGCAAGCCCTTCCATCCCATCAATATCAAAAGCTTTATAAGGAAAAGGAATTATAGTGTTATTGATATTTATGTTGTAAAATTTTACAAGCATCCTTGAATTTGCAAAGCTTACCTGACCTTTGATAATGGTATTGTTTTCTAATACCCTCCCTTCAATTAATACATCTTGGTCAAACCTGATTTTTATAAAATCTCCCTGATATAGTTTTTGTCTACCATATACCACTGCTTTGATAATTGCCGGACTTTCGCTTTGTGTGTTATCCACATAAAATATACTACTTGATTTTGTCAATTTTGGAATGATTGTATCTATTCCAGAAATATCTTCTGCGTAAACAATTTTCTCACTTAAAGGGCTGAGTGCATCAAATATATTTTGTGTAGGTTCGGCAGTAGCAGAAACAATTTCAACAGGTTTATTTGTTGTTCTTTCTTCATGCTGTGCCGTCCGTGCAATTGTTTTTACTGCTCTCCCTTTATTTGGGTTGGTCTTTATTTGTTGAACTGCTACCCTTTGGCTTTTTTTCTCCAAATTAGAGTATTCTTTTTGTTCAGCCTGTAATAGTTCAAATTCATTTTTAACCGTGTCCTGAACTTCCTGTTCCTTTGCTTCATAAGCATAACTTTCTACTTCGTCCAAAAAATCATAATTGCGAGCCTTTCTTTTGAATTGCTGAAAGGTTAATGAATCTACGCCATCATATTGATACCTTAACCATAGTTGATAGGCTTCTTTTATTTTTTCCTCGTCGTCGTAATTTACCGTTTTTAAATTTTCGTACATTTCGAGTTTACTTTCAAAAGTATTTTGCTTAATCCTATCTTTCGTGGGTGTCGGAAAAGACAAATCAATATCAGGGGCAGATGCTTGAAGTTGTGGAATTAATTTTGTTTTGTTGTTAAAACCAAACGTTGCTATTATTATTGCTACACCTATGATTGCACCCATTACTATTAAGATTACTTTTAACCGTTTCTTTTTTTCTGTATCTAAAGTTGTCATAATTTATTTTTTAGAAATTAAAATATTGTCCCCTTTCGATATGCTTCTTTTTCAGCTTTATATCCAAATGCCTGTTTTTGTCGTTCTTATCAATTAAACGCATCAACATTCTTTCTTTTCTTGCTATATATGCTGGAGTTGAGCAAATGACAAAATAGTCGTTTTCCTGACGGAATATTTTGATAAACCTTTCATCCAATTTGCTGAATAATTCACGGGTCTGCCGACTTGTTTTTTTCCAACCTTTTTTATTGACTACTTCAATTATACAGTTGTCAAAGTTGAACTCTTTTATTGAACGGTTTTTTAACCTTATTCCATAGTAATACCAAACGCCATCATAAGCCATCCTATCAATTTTTATCTTAACATCTTTTGTTTTTGTGTTCTTGATTTTGTCAGTATTAACAAGTTCTTTGAAGGCAGAAAAATTGAAGCTGTCCGGTAACTTATTTAATACAATTTCTTTTTTGCTGTTTTCATCCTCTTTGAAGTCTGAACGATCGATTTTGCTATTATGTATAATCTGGTGATGTTCCTTTAGCTTATTGTTATAAGTTAATTCAAAAACATAAAGTGAATCTGTAGTCAATACCCCTAAAGTTGTTTTTGTCCGAAAAGGTACAAGGGCTTTTATTTCAATCGTATTTTCAGGAAGTTTTGTAAGACCGACATAACTATGTCCGAGCGTTACCGATAGGATTTTGTGGTTTGGAAACTGTAAAAAATAACTCTCTTTGTTGGAAATTTCTATTTTAGAATTTGCTTGAGTAAAAAAGGACATAAAAATTATCCCTGTTACAATAATTATTGTTTTCATTTTTTATAGATTTTTGTTGTCACTTTTTACACGTATATTTTTTAATATCAGACCGTGTGGGTTCTTTTCGCTCCGGGATGCTTTATGTACATCGGCACTTAAAATTATTTCTGTTTTTTTGTTGCCCATTTCATTATGAAGGTTTACAATTACTTTTACAATTACCCTATGAAAACCTTTTCCCTTTTCAATATTTGGGGTCTCTGTTATCTCTATTGTCTGGTAAGTGTTTTGATAAACCAGTTTTGTATAATGCCCCCTTGCTTTTTGGTATTCATATAATTTAAAGGCTGATTCATCGGCAAGGTCTAAAGCTTTGTTTATCCTTGTTTCATAATTGTATTGGTCGATAGCAAAAAAAAGTTCAATAAACCGGGTTGTGTGCCCAATTATTTCAGGTTCTAAATAGTCCCTGGTATTTCCTTTTTTTGCCCTTAACGTCATTTGGCTTTCATCATCAAGAACATATATCACACTCGATGCAGATTCTTTAAATTTCATTACCGTTACATTGGAAATAATGATTGTTAATAGCAATATTGCCAGTAATGCTACTATTGTGAACCGCATCAACTTTGTTGATACGTTCATGTTTTTTAGTGAATTTAATTTCATTAGTTTATTAATTTTTCGAGTGTTATTGAATTGTATGCTGATGCATCAAGTTGCTTGCAAATTAACTGGCATGTTTTAGCCCTTTTTAATGTTTCTTCGCTTGAATTGTGTATTTCCTGAATGAGCAGCAGCCTTGTTTTAACCTTTGTATGAACCGTTGCATTACTGCCCCCGATAACTTTCTGGTTTAATATCAATAGCAACAAATCAAGATTTGCGTCTATTTCATCAAACACAAGGTTAAAACCGTTATCCAATTTTTCTTTTTCTGCTAACAAAGCCCAATTTTCTGTTTCTGCCATTATGCTTATAGCTTGTGACATATATTCAAATGACTTATCGTAATTTTCGTATATGTCAAATACCATGTTTAAATTAGATATAATTGAAGCACATTGGGATATAATTTTTTGCCATTTTTCAATTTGTTTTCGCTCCAATACTATTAAGTCATTTTCACTTAAAAGAGAGGTGACACTTTTATTTACATCGGATTTTTCTTTATTGGACAATCCCAATATTGCAGCCGTTGTAAGGCCTATATTACTTGCCCTTTCCCTTGCTTTTTTGTCTTTTACACTTGATTGCGCATTTATAACATGTACATTAAAGACAAGTAGGGCCAATATGATTAATATCTTATTCATCTTTTTTGGATTTTGCGCCTTTAACTGAGCTAAATGCAGCACCGCTACCAGATGCAGCAGAACCACCGCCAGATGCCGCCGCCGCACCACCAGCCGCCGCCGCACCGCCAGAAGCTAAAGCAGCGGCAGCAATTGCTGCCGTTTGTACAACCCCTGTTATACCTGACATTGCACTACCTGTTGAAGAAGCTTTCCCAATTATCCAACTGGTAAATTTTGGTACCATTAAATAGGACAAAATGGCTATTACCGACATCAAATTGCTTACTACCCATGCTTTTACTATGTCTCCTGATGCTTTTTGTGGGTCTGCTAAAAACCCCCTTATAATATCCAGAGTAGAACCACCACCAGTTACTTCAAATATTGTTGAGCCAATCAAATCATAACTCATAAAAATCATTGCATCAACAAGGTATATTGCCGACAACCAGAGCGATACACTAATATAATGATGTACCCACTGTTTAATTATATCATCAAATGTTGGAAACAGGGAAAGGGCAAGGCAGATAGGGAGCATCATTAATAATATCGACAAATAGAATATCCTAAATACTGATATTACCGTCATGGCAAGCCAACTTAACTGCGATGTTAAATTGCTTGTAGCTCTCTGGTAGGCTATTTGGCTTTTTCTAAATTCATGTTCCTGACGTAATTTGTCAGCTTCTTGTATCAATAATTCAACCTCTGCAAGAATTTCCTCGTTTATTGTTTCATCATTTGTTACCCTCTTTTCGGTTGTTTCTATTTTTAATAATTGCTCTCTGTAACCAACAGGGTCATTTGCAAAATTTGTAATTGCTGTTCTTACTGTACCATTTATAAAATCAGTACCAGCATCAACAAAATTTATTGTTTGAATAGAAAATGTTGCTGCAAAAAGCATAATTAAAATTGGCTTTGTTAAAATAGTCTGATATGTTTTATCGCTGTTATCAGTCATTTTTAAAGCAACTTGAATAGCTGTATAAACAAAAACCGCAAGTCCTAACATTATTGTTAGTTTTTGATTTATATATAGTGCCATCCCTGTTACCTGGCTATCTTTGAAGTTTTCCAATATTTCTATTACTCCCATAATTATTTTATTAAAGTGATTATGTCAATGTCTCTTGAATTGTACATCTTAAAGGCATTTCGAATTGTTTTTAACAGGACAAGCTTTTCTTTTATATCCTCATTAATTTCATAGATGAATGAAAGCCTTTCACCATCGTTTAAAGCAAGATTGCCCTTTATTATATGTTCCATGAATTGGCTATACATTGTATAGGAATCTGAGATAAAATTATTTATCTCTTTTTGGATGTTCTCTGGATCGTGTATTCGTTCCCAATTTTTTTCTATCAGTGCGTTTATCTCTGCACTTACTGATATAATTTCATTCAAATTATTATGCAGGTTTTTAGCCGTTTCTGCATCATCAATCAACTGATTATATTTTTTGTAGAATTCAAGTGCTTTCTGGATATATTCCTGAATTTTTTTTGTGTCTGCGTACTTTTCAAGTACATATTCTAAAATTCCCTGTTTGCTTTCGTTCCCACGTAATTGAGAACTCAGATTTTCATACAAATACGCTTCATACATATGGTTTTGAACCTTTTTGTAATTACTTCTTTGCAATAAGTCTGCAATTGGAGCTTGGCTATATAGATTACTCGTTAGCAGTACCAGCCATGAGAAAAATAAAATCTTCATAATCGTAGTTTGTAGTGAATGTCATTCTATTGATAGAATTCAGGGTGTAACGCATCCTTATTAAGGAGTTGTTCACTTCTGTTAATGTGTCGTTAATCCGGTAAAGGATTAACAGGCGGTTTCCTTCGTCCATATTCAACTCTTTTTCTTCCCTCTTGGTAAGTATTTTTGAAAGGTCATTTACTACCAAATGCCCGACAAGGTTTCTAACTTCTTTATATTCTTCATCAAGGCTTTTAATGTAATTTGTGACCCGGACAAAACTTTCATAAGAAAGTGTTTGTTCATTCACGCTGAGTTGTAAAAGTCTGCGGCAGCTATTATAATTGCCGATGATTTTTGTACAGTTATTGTATATTTCATCAACTTTTTTTATACCCACAAATACGTCACTAACCGTTTTAGTCCAGGATAAAAGGTTTTCTTTCATCCCTTTTATTGCTTTCAATTCCCTGTACCGCTTTGCTTCTAAAGTTATTTGTGAGTTTAGCTTATCGTTGGTGTTATTTTTATACTTGTATATCAGCGTATTGTTAGCGCTGTTAGCTATTTCCATAGCTGCCAGTCCATCATCGTGAATTTCCCAATAATATTGACTATTCGCCAATAAGCTTACTGAAAATATTAGTATAACTGTGTAAAATAGTTTGTTCATATTCTTTGTTGTTTTTGAGGAAAACTGTTGAATTTTCAAGTACATTTTTAATCCTTTCACCTTTCACGTTCAAGGATTTTGCCTGTGAATTGATATTTTTCAAGATGCATATACGGGTATTGTCGTCTGTCTTAAATATTGCTGCCTTTAACCCGTTCTTTACAACATCCCCAACAATCTGCTCTAATACTTCATGTAAAGCCTGTTGTTCGCTTATATGTTCATCCATATACCTTTTTAGCCCTACTATAAATTCGGGGGTGTATAGCGAAGAATTATCCATTATATAAGTCAGGATGTAGTATTTATTATTCACTACGATAGCAAGATTATTTCCAATAGTTTTAACAAGTTTTATCTCTTTAACTTTGTCGTTTATGGAGTTGTAAACCGACATTAACTTTTGGGTCTTATCTTGTATCTCGTCAAGTTCACTATTGTTTTTCCGAATCAACGGTATCAAAGCCGCATTGCTTAAACTAATATCTTCCTCGATATTCTTCACTTTAAGGTTGCTTACTGTTAATGCCGTTATTGTACCTTCTCTTACATAATCAACTGTTGGAACTTGCCCGTAAACTACGGTTGAAAAGATAACTAATACAAACATTATATTTATGCTTAATCTTTCCATGTGATTACTGCGTATTTGTCGTTTATGTTCCGGTCGATTTCAATTCTTATATTATAGTTTTCACCACTTTTGGAAGATATTAAGTACATTTCTGTTTCTGTGCATGTTGCAGCAATTTTTGTGTACAATATGTAATTCCTTAATTCGGTTATTGGAGCATAGGTATCTCGTATTTCTTTTGCTTCTACATAGCTATATTTATAATCAGAACCTTTTGTTACCGGAACACCGCTTTTCGCCGATTTTGTTATAGCTTGAATGTCGCTTACTCCTACATATACACTACATAAATTTACAATTCTCCAAGTCCCTTTTTCTATATCTTCGGGAAGCAGTGTATAAGATATTGAACTGTAATCTCCTTTTTTAAAATCAAGCTTGATTTCGGTATGCTCCACATCATATTCATAGATGTATATTTTGCTTAATTCCGATTCATCAATTGACGAATCGGAATATCCCGGCTTTATTCCCCTTTGAATAGAATCTTTTGCTTGTTGCAATGTAAATCCCATTGCTTCGCATTCATCCGGTATTTCTGTCATATCATCACCACCACCACAAGAGTAAATTGTTGCAATTACCCCGACCAAAATAATTTTAATGCAAGTTTTCATTTTCATGATATTTCATTTTAATTCATTTGTTCAACAAAGTTTTTCAAGGCTATTTTCATATCCCCCAACTTCTTATAATCCTCATAAATTTTTGCGTTGTCCTCTGCCCTTGATGTATAGGCAGCATAATTTTCTTTAGATACTTCCAGACGGTAAACCGCACTTTCTTCGTTCATCTTTATAAATACCTCGTTAAAAGGGTTATTACCCCCAAAATTGTGGTCAACTGAGAACAGTAATGCTATTTCCTTGTTTGAAAGCTGCAAGAGCTTTTGCAGTTCTTCTTTTTGCTTGCCGTAATTGGTCTTGTGGTCAAGACAATAAAGTGTGTCGGTATTAGAACGTATTGCTTGCGCAATCTTTGAACTCATAATATCCATAGGGTCTTGTGTGGCTATCATAACTTCACCATTATGTTTGCGGACAGTTCGGTATAAGTATTCAACAAAACCTATCATTTCCTTGCTTGTAATTGCTTTCCAGGCTTCGTCAATCATGATTGTTTTACGCAATGCTTTTTTCTTTGCAATCTTTTGCATTACGGTTTCAATTATGATTATTGTTACTATTGAAAATGTTTCTGGGTTGTCCTTGATTGCATCCAGTTCAAACACAATAAATTTTTCGTCCAAGAAATCTTTTTTGGATTCAGAATTTAACATTGCTTTTTTTGCCCCATGTGCATAATCCTTTAGTATCAACTTAAAGCTGTCAAGTTTGAAAAATTTGAAAATGTCCTTTATGTCCGCTTCTTTTCTATCATTTAGTTTAATTACGTAATCATAAAATGCAGTAAATGAATAGTTTTCTTCGTCCCTGTTTTCTTTGTAATAAAGGTCGATAAGAGCTTTGAACCCTGCGGATATTGCCCTCATTTCATTGTCCTTGTTGTCAAATTTCAATATTGCAAATACAACGGTTTCAAACAGTATCTTTTTTTCTTCATACTCAGTCTGTTTCTCTTTATAATTACCTCTTATAGCATTTCCCCCAGATTTAAACGGGTTATCTATATTAAAAAGGTTAAAGGAAATTGGGTTATCACTCGTGTACTCGTGGTAAACCCCATTGTTCAAAGCACATAGTTTTTTATATGAACCACCAATATCTATTACAACAATGTGGTTTCCATCATAACTTTCTTGTGCCAGTACATGGTTTGTCAAAAAGCTTTTTCCGGTTCCTGATGGACCGAAAATCAACCTGTTTTTATTGTTCAATTTTGGGTTGTCCCACATTTCTAAGTATACAGGTGTATGTGATGTTCTATCCTGAAACATTATTCCTTTGTGTGAATCCTTTGAATAAGTCTCAAGGTTGAAAAGACATATTGGTGTTTGTAAAATATGCTTTGTCTTTTCAGCTTCTGGAACTAACGAAGCACAACCCGGTATCGAAGAAAAGAACATCGGAAGTGATTCAAATTGTGTTTGTGCAAGGTTGTTTGCCGGAATGTTCATTTTTGAAAATGCAGATATTAATAAATCCTTGTTCCTCGCCCTTTCCTCTAAACTGCCAGAACGAATTTGTACATTAAAATTGAACGTACATAATTTGTAATTATAAGTATCTAATTCGTTGATAAGTGTATCAATTCCAAGCAGCTGCACACTCGATGCAGAATTTGAGACCATTGATTGAACGTTCTTTTTCTTTTGTTCCAAGCTCTTTCGCTCTTTTATCTGGTCGCAAATATCAATCGTGCAATTTATTATGTGGTTACAATCTATAAATGTCAATGGCTCGATAAAACATTTGTCCAATGTCGTTTCATCTGTGGATAATTTTTCATCTACTACAGATGAATGAATTGCCGGATATTCGTCCTTTTTTAACGTGTAAATATCTATAAAATCATTTCCAATTTTAAAGTCCGGCTTTACATGTATGTCTTGGGAAATATCCTCATATATCATCCCTGTTATAAGGGATTCTAATTCATCCCCTGTAAGCTTCTCAAAGCTCAATACAGCCGTTTCCATAGCTCCCACACAGGTTTTTACCTCTTCGCTAAACCCTTCTATATTTTTTTGATAATTTGTAGGTACTGTTGTAGGAAATATGTTATATCCCTTTTTTTTAGTTGTCAGCTGTTTAGTAAAATATATATAGGATTCATGCCTTATAAAACCCCTGCCGTCAAAGTGCTGTTTTAGGCTTTGGATTATATAATTTTTTTCCGGTGTTGCCTTATATTTATCTTTCGTGTAAATGTCCTGTTTATGGATGGTTACACCTTCTGAAAAACTAAGAACCCCGTTCTTAATTTTATCGTGCATATTGCAAATAATTGCATCTGTTAAGGTATTTCGTAGTGCTGAATTTACACGGTAACCTACCGTGACATGTCCATAGGTGTTTATTATTACATTTTCCTCAATTGCATAAATTGGTAGTATATCATTTATTGTTTTCATCGTTTTATATTTATTTTTTGGGATTTAATTTTTGAAGTAAAACCGAGGTAGAAAATTATTTTTTCAAACTTCCCCCCCCGACTATATTTGTCCAAAAAATTTAATAGAACATATGAACTACCAAGCACGGATAAGATAATAAGTGCAGTTAACCCACCGCCGATACTTTTACTCATTGATATGCCGCTAAATACTGTAACGACAAGTATTATTGCATAGATGAAAACAAATTGTATCTGGTATCCACGGTAGGTTACTGGTTGATTGACTTTATCGTTTACTTTGTAAACCATTTTTTAGCCTATCCATTTTTTGATTTGATTTGGAATGTCAATTATTAATTCCGCTCCAATTGTTCCATCGTCAATTGCTCCGGTTGCGTTTGTCCCCAAGAAGTAATCAATAATCAATACGATAACACCTAATATCAATATTCCAATAATGTACTGAACAAGCATTTTTTGTGCCCGGTCACTTCCTTGAAAATAGTGCCATGCTACCGTTACACCTCCGATTAGTGCTAAAAGACCTGCTCCCCACCAAACTATCCTTGATATAGTTTGCCCGAATTCAATAAACTTCGTTTCCAACTCACTTGTTTGTCCAAACACTACTGTTGGTATTGCCATGATTAGCATTACCATTGCTGAAATAAAAATCTTTCTTTTCATGATTAAATTATTTGTTAATTCTACTTTACCAAATTAAGTTTTCTTATAATATCTGTCAATATCCGCTTGTCTTTTCCCATGTCTGATTCGGATATGTTCCAAGCAGAGATCGACTTCTTTTTTGGGTGCAAATGTTATTGCGATAACTAACAGTCTTGCATCCCGAACGCTTAGCAGTGGGATTTCATCCTGTTGTTCAATCTTTATGTTCAAGATGTAAAGGCTTGCCATCAATACCAAAGCCATGTGGTGTTGCCAGGTTAGCCAACCAGTTACTTAACGATTCAGCTTATAGTTTATTTTATGAGGGCGATCTGATTTTGTTCAGTTAGGGCAATACATTTCCGGTTGGTGGGTTTCTCCAACATCATATTTGCTCGTAAAATTCTATTTTCTACCCTTTCACGGATTAAAAAAACTTACTATTCTTCCTGAACAAAATTGGGGCTTAAAAATGCTCAACAAAGAGGGGTTAAACTTGGACGACCAGCAGGACTTTCTGATGAAGCTAAAATGAAAGCAGATAGACTTATTAAACTTTATTTGGAAAAATCTTTAACTGTTGACGAACTTTGTAAACAGGAAAATGTCGCTAAAGCGACACTTTACCGTTACCTTAAAGCTGATGGTATTTCTTTATATAAAGATTCAAAATAACTTTCATATTTACTTTTTAATTCTTAATTTTACTGTGCTTTCTGGAAGAGGATAAGGGCAATGCTGAGGAGCAACCTTTTAGCAATAAGGAAAGTAGCATATACAGTAATGTATAGAAAAGGGCAACTATTTTTTAGTTTCCTTTTTTTTTTGCACTCATTTTTCTATGGTTGGTTGGTTCATCGGTGGCGGTTCTCTCTTTTGTTTGCACTCAAATTATTTTCAATCGAGCTGCACCTGGATTCACTTTTGCACTCAATTTTGTTTTTTAGTTTTTTCTGGAGATATTTTTTTGAAGGCTATTTTTTAACACCGGAAGCGGTCAGGGTTTTACGATTTTTAGTTTTTGCACTCATTTATTGAGTTCCGGATTTTGGTTTTTTTGATGTTTTGCACTCAATTGTTAGCAGCTTAACCAGGCATTATTTAGTTTTTTGAAGTATAGTTGTATTACTGGAATGCTTTTTTTGCTATGGAAAACCTTTTTGTGTTGAAATGGCGTGAATTTGGAGAACGTAGATTATAAATATTCGATGGTGGAAATTGAGTATGAACAGGAGAAAGATTTGTTTTTGTTGGGCTTGAAAGTGAACGTTTTAAATGTTGTTTATTAATCTTTCTTGGCTTGACTTAACTGGCTATCCACTATATAAATTTCATATCCTTTTTATTTTTCTAATTCTTACGTGGGCTTTCTCCGGCAGCTTACGCAAATAAGTAGAATATAAGCGGCTATTTCAATCCATGCCGTTCCTATCCCTGCAAGGAAGAACCCACCCACCTTTAGCGGAATTTCCCCATGCTTTCCGGCACTTTCCTTTACCTGTTTTCGGGTGGCTAGGAAAACCCGGGATTACCCTTCAATATTCCAAGGAAAAAGCCTTTAAACCGCACAAACACACATTTCAAAAAAAAATATAATTCGGGAATAATTCTATTTGTTTTTCTCAAAAAGTGTTTTTTTCCTTCCCTTCTGAAATGGAATTTTTACCCATTATTTTAAGAGTTTTATGGTATTGCTCCGCAATGGTTTAAAGAATGCCTGAAACGGCATTTGAAGCGGGACTCTCTCTCTACTACTTAATTTGGGGCAAAGGTATTCCGCTTTTTGGAACAGTAAAGGGGAAACCGCTTTTTAGTGGCGGTTTTCCTGCGGATGTGTTCAGTTTCTTTTGTGGAGAGAAGCGGAGCAAAAGAAACTGACATACACCCCTTGACTTAATCCAAAACAGCTACAAAATGGGTACGCCAAAATTAACGGCGTAGCCAGAAGCCACTAATAAATCCCAAGGGCATGGGTAGTAAAATATGAGTAACGAAAAAAGTTTGTTTGGTAAAGAAGATTTAATTTTTTCTTATACCCGAAAAGAGGCAATCCGTGACGGTTTACAAATCGAAATTGATTCTAATATTTCCAATGAATCAGGTATTAAATATCCCGTCTTTTTCACTCAGAAAGTTTGGGGAAGATATGTTGAATTTGTTCCCGAAAATGTGGCACAAGATGAAAATGGAAGATTGTTAGATATACTTTGTATGTTCCGTGAAGCTGTCCGGGTTCAAAATCCTGATTCTCCTATTATGAACTTTATTTTTCTTTGTCAGTTCCATAAATCTCAAACATGGCTTCCAAATGAAAAAAGAACTAAATTTTCAACTATCCACCGTGAGGTATCTTTACGTTCTGAAATTGGGGCTAAAGATATTGACGACCCAAGCCCGGCAATTACTATAATGATGCTTGACGAAGATTAATTTTCTGTGTTAACCCTCTTTCCCCTTTTGTTTAACCTATTAAATTTTAAAATCATGGATATTTCAAATTTAACTTTAGCTAAAAATGGTGAACCCTTTACAGGTAAAAATTACTCATTTCTACCTTTAACTTTTAAAAATAACAGCATACAAACTGTTTATTTCTTTAAAGAAAATAACAGCTCTAAAATATATGCTGTCGGTGGTCTTTCTTATCAACCTATTTATACTTCCTTATTCTTAACTCCGAATACCTGGGAGGACTTTGGTTTGCTGAGTTTACTGAATCTGGAGTGGTAACTGCTGTCGTGTGGATGCTGAGTTAATTGGTTGTTTCAGCACTTCAAAGTAGTGGTGTCCTTGAACCCGTATTTGTTGGAATTCTCATCTTCGATGGTCCACTTGTTCTCGTACAATTTTTACGACTGTATTTTCATGCACCATTTCCGATATTTTTATTGATAGGCAGGATTTCAAGACTTTTTTTGTAAAAACTCTGCTAAGATGGAAGGTTTACAGATAAGCTCTCCGTTCATTCAAAGGATTTTCCCGGCATATCCTCGCTGCGTTCCGGTATTCCAGTTCCTCCTTGTGCCTGTATCTTTTCAAACCATCCTGTATCTGCATAATTTTAACTTTAAAAAATATTATCATGAAATCTTACAAAAAAAATTACATCGGAAAAGGAACTCAGGTTGAAACAAAATCAGGAAAAGTGTTGGACATCGTAAAAGTTACTCTGAGTGTAGAAGAAATGATGGAATTCGTACACGAGTACAAAGAGAAAGAGTACATAACTTTTGAAGTAGCAACTTTGAGAAACGCAGACCAATTCGGTCACACTCACACCGTTTACACAACAACAACAATAACAGTTGAAGAGGCTGAAGAGGCTCCACAGGAAGAAAAAACGGAACCCGAAGCTCCTAAAAAAAGAAAACGCAGAACAAAAGCACAAATCGAAGCTGATAATGCTAAAGAAGTTGCTGAAATGGAGATGGAAACAGAAGCTCTTCCATTCTAAAGAGATTGCCCGGGGGAAACCGGGCTTTTTTTTGTCGTAACTTCTGAAACAAAAACAGAACCACCGCAGGCAACCGTTCCTGCGGCAGTTCACAATTTCGGGAATAAATTGCAAACACCCTCGAAACTCCCACAGCAAGAGTTTGAAAGTTACCCTGCGGGATAATTACAAACATTTGCTTTTCAAAATTGAAATATACTCAATTCAGATTCAAAATTGAAATAACAGCTACAAATCGCTAACCACTAAAATAATAATGAAATCTAAATCCTCATGGATGGGAGATGCCCCAATGAATTTTATAAAGGTATTTCGCTTTTTGGAACACACAAGGGCATCTCCTTTTCGTGGGAAATGCGCTACGCGGTGAACCCCTTGTGTTAATCCAAAACAGCTTCACGGATTTGACCATAAAATTAATCGGGCAATCTGATGCCCATAAAAATTAAATATTATGGAAATAAATCTTTTTAATCAACAAATTGCTGAAATCAAAATCTCTTATTCACACCTTGTTAAACCTTCCAATCAATTAAAGGCTACCTCTTCGCAAGATGTTTACAATTATGTTTTACCGCTTTGGAAAGACATCGACTATCGTGAATCATTTGCTGTTCTGCTTCTGTCACGAAGTATGAGGATTCTGGGATTATCCTGGGTTTCTCTAGGTGGGATTTCAGGTACAGTGGTTGACCCGAAAATAATCTTTCAAACTGCGTTGAAATCTTCCAGTTCTGGAATTATTCTACTCCATAATCATCCGAGTTCAAACCTAAACCCCAGCGATGCTGACTTAAAAATTACAACTAAAATTAAAGAGGGTGGAAAACTACTCGATATCGATGTTCCGGATCATCTGATTATTACCTCTGAATCCTACCTTTCAATGGCTGATGAAGGCTACATGTAGTTCAAATACCTGGGATAATCATTTTTTAAGTTTTTGAAAATGTCTTTTCTTTATTTTTTTTACATTTGACCTCAATAAATTTTAATCGATATCTCAAACACAATACAATGACTAAGGTAAAGTCTAAAGTCTGGCATGTTATCTATATTCGTTCAAGGGCAGAAAAGAAAGTATTGGCAGACCTTACAGCAAAAGGTATTACCTGTTTTATGCCAGTGCAGAAGAAACTCAGACAG
>Ga0075121_1001121_pt1 | contig 16965 bp, 16 predicted proteins | sample AntAceMetag02UKG_FD_69793 | JGI IMG/M metagenome (GOLD analysis project Ga0075121, IMG submission 69793) | Saline lake microbial communities from Ace Lake, Antarctica - Antarctic Ace Lake Metagenome 02UKG | ecosystem: Environmental > Aquatic > Non-marine Saline and Alkaline > Saline | place... | reverse complement strand
TGAAAAACTATATTTGTTACCAATACATTCCCAAAAAATAACCCAACACTTAACACCCAACACTCAAAACCTGTTTAATGTACCACCCAAAACCCAACACTTAAATAAAACCCCCTATGAATCGCCTGTTCCATCTATTAATAGCATGTGTTGTTCTGTCAACCATTTCATGCGCAAAACCCCAGGTGGAATTTCAATATTGCATTCTTCGCGACAGGGTGGTTGTGACAGATCGGGTTTTTATGAAAAAGGCGCTCTATGCTGCCTTCACCGTTTCCAACCCCTCATTTGAATTGGTAAATACCAGGGCGAAAGCCCAATTATTTTGCAAAGGCGACCTATTATCCGAATCATCAACCATATCTTCCGGTGAAAAAACGCTGAATATTGTCTTTGATCTTCCCTATGAAATTCCGAATGCCCCATATAGCATAACGGTTTCTTTGATCAATTCAGAGAATCGATTGCTTGCCGAGTGCTCGCACACAATTGAAAGACGTGAACTGAAAAGCAGCCTAAATGCCCGGGAACCGACAGGCCCGGTATCTTTTCATGAAATAGTTTCCCCGGTTGAACCTGACCATTTTAAGATTACAGCAGAGGAAAAGGCTACAGGCTATGTGCTCTTTTCCCGTTCTCCCCTTGAGTATGTATTCCCCGGCACAAGGCCGTTTAAAGAGGAACTCATCGATCAACTGTCTTTGACGGTATGCCGGAATGAATTCGAGCCGGTCACTTTTTCACTCTATCCGGCAAATGACCTGGGAAACGTAAAAATAAATATTGAAGACCTGACAGGCCCATCCGGCATTATAGCAAAGGATAACATAGACGTAGGGCACGTTGAATTAGTTCAGGACACCATTGGTTGCCCCAAGGACAGTTTTCGATATATGCCACGATTAATAAGGCCTGGTGATCAGGTCCTTGTTGAAAAGGGAAGGACAAAGAGATTCTGGCTGACGTTGCGGGTGGCCAGAGACGTGTTGCCCGGGGCTTATTCGGGAAACATAACCATCTCACCACAACAGGGCCGCGAGCTACATGTCCCCCTCAGCATAAGAGTTGTTCCAATTACTTTGGAAGATATCCCCAATGTCGATTATTTCATGATGATGACATATGAATTCACCGAACTGACCATGCCCTGGGACAAAGAAGAAAAAGAAAAAATTTATCAATCGGCATGTCGCATCCTGCAGGACTATAAAGACCACGGCATGACTACTATCTGTCCCCATTCCCCTTTTGTCTTCACCCCAAAAGAGGACGGTTCGTCAAATCTCGATGATATTTTCGCTGCTATGAGAGCGGCAAGGGATATTGGATTTAAGAGGCCGGTAATATGGTATATGGGCCACTTGATTCAAACATCAAAGCCCAAACACCCCGGCAATATCAAGGGGTTTGAAAAGAGCATCCATCTCGCAAGGCTTAAACAGCTGGTTGCAAAGGTAAAGGATTATGCAGCAGCTAACAATTGCCCGGAAGTGATTTTCCTGCCCATTGATGAACCGGACGATGATTATCAGGATTATAAAAAGAGGAGACAAAATATCACCCCTTTGCTTTTAAAAATAATCCATGATGCCGGGGCAAAAAATATGCTTACGTATCGTAATTACAAGCAGTTTGAACCGGTTGATTATATCTGCTCAAGCCGGCTTGAGCCGGAAGAGCTTGCCAAAGCACACAGAGATGACTCCGCCTATTTTTTGTACAATAATCAGGTGACTACAAATTGCACTAATCCAGCCTACGCCAGATATATTTACGGTTATTATACCTGGACAAACAAGATCGACGGTATGTCGTCCTGGACATTTCAGAATACTCAAAATGCGAGTGGACTGCCGGCCAAAGCCGATGTGCCCGGCAGAGATATCTTCCTGGCTTTTCCAGACCCTGCCGGACCATTGGCTACCTTAAGATGGGAGGCTGTTAGAGAAGGCATCGATGATCATAAATTGCTCTACCATTTAATGAAGCGAATCAAACGGTTGAGGAAGAGTGGGGTTGAAACTTCCAGGTATGAAGATTTTCTTAATAAGATGGCACAAAAACAGGGAAGTCCAGGAAGTGAGTTCGGGGATCACAATGGGTGGAATCCAGTTTTTTTTAAACAAACACGAGAAAATTTGATTTCATTGGTCTTGGAGGCAGATAGGATTTGTTGTAACTTAGAGTTTGCACAAAAATAAGCTCACAATTTTAAGTATTGAGGCGCCCGGCCGGCAAGGAGCGAAAGCGCAGAAATATCATGTATATTCCAAGCTTTCGCAATGCAGGCAGGCATATGCATCGGCGTTAAGATGTAAAGTTATTTTTTCGCGAGCCCTAAGCTGGGAATTAAATAAAGTGTGAATATCTTAAGCGAATGAGAAGTTGATGGCTTTGTAAAAAGTCCCAACATTACATTTTAACCACAATAGAAAAGGATAACATTATGGAAAGATGTATAAAGTGTGTGATGCCTAAAAGTGCATCGGGTATCTTTTTTAATGAAGAAGGTCTTTGTAACTTGTGTCAAAACTATAAGCCACATAGTGTTTTAGGTGTAGATGCTTTGAAAGAGGAACTTAGGAACCATACATCTGTAAATAGTAAGTATGATTGTATTGTTCCGGTAAGTGGAGGACGGGACAGTTCCTATGCATTATATTTTACCAAGATAGAGTTAGGTTTAAATCCTCTGGCCGTGCATAATGATAACGACTTTGAAACAGAGCAAGCACGCATAAATCTAAAAGCAATCACTGGGGAACTGGATGTTGACCTTGTCATCACTAACACTGAATCAAATCTGGCCAAAAAAATTGTCCGTGAAAAAATGGAAATGAACGCACCGTTTGGAGTTGAACTCGTTGCAGCACAGACTTGTGAAGCATGTGAATATGGCTTTGAGTCTGCGGCACATAATGTAGCAAAGCGGGAAGGGGTTAAAGCTATTCTCTGGGGGGATTCTAACAGTGAATCAACTCAATCTTACCATGATCTGGTTGAAGCAAAAATGCCAAGTAAAATAGAGAAATTACTCTCTCCGGGGGTTGTGAACCGCCTAAAATATCATTATTATTTCAAAAAATTGAAAAAAAAGTGTGGCCCTAAGCACCATTCGGGGATAATTCCACTACACTTGTTTGACTTTATTGAATGGGATAGAAGAAAAATTGTTTCCACAATAGAGAATGCGTTGGGTTGGTCGAAACCTAAAGGCGGTGTGACTACATGGAGAACAGACTGTACACTCGTTCCATTGGTCAGTTATTTATATAAGAAGAGCTACGGAGTCAGCAAACTTGAACTTGGGTTTAGCAACATGATTAGAGACAATAAAATGTCCCGTGACAAAGCTATAGAGGAAGTCGAGCAGATGTCCAAGGATTTTGACATTTCAGAATTAGAGAAATTTTTATACGCAACAGGAGTTAAAGAAAAAACAATTAAGTTGATCCTGAACTGAGATGAAAAAAAATAAGTGAATATATGGCATATGGGCCATTTGATTAAAACATCAAAGCCCAAACATCCAGGCAATATCAAGGGATTTGACAAGAGCACCCATCTCCCCAGATTTAAAGAACTGGTTGCAAAAGTAAATGATTATGCAGTAGTTAATAATTGCCCGGAAGTAATTTTCCTACCCATCGATGAGCCGGACGATGATTATCAGGATTATAAAAAGAGGAGGCAGAATATCACCCCTTTGCTTTTAAAAACAATCCATGATGCCGGGGCAAAAAATATGCTTACATACCGTAATTACGAGCAGTTCAAGCCCGTTGATTATATCTGCTCAAGCCGGCTTGATCCGGAACAGCTCGACAAAGCACACAAAGATGGCGCTGTTTATTTATTGTACAATAACGAGGTTACTACAAATTGCACCAATCCAGCCTACGCCAGATATATTTACGGCTATTATACCTGGGCAAACAAGATCGACGGTATGTCGTCCTGGACATTTCAGAATACTCAAAATTCCAGTGGACTGCCGACCAAAGCCGATGTGCCCGGCAGAGATATCTTCCTGGCTTTTCCAGACCCTGCCGGACCATTGGCTACCTTAAAATGGGCGGCTGTCAGAGAAGGAATCGATGATCATAAATTGCTCTACCAGTTAATGAAGCGAATCAAACGGTTACAGGAGAAGGAAATTGAAACTTCCAGGTACGAAGATTGTCTCAATAAGATAACACAAAAACAGGGAAGCCCAGGAAGTGAGCTTGGGGATAACAATGGGTGGTCTTCAGTTTTTTTTAAGCAAACCTGGGAAAATTTGATTTCGTTGATCCTGGATGCGAATGAGGTTTTATTGCAAAAAGAGGACTGACTTTTATTGTTTAACCCAACACCCAACACCCAAATAAAGCCCATGAAAGTAAGTATAATAATACCGACATATAACAGGGCACAATATATTGCTCAGGCCATTGAGGGCGCACTCTCCCAAACATTAACCGATATTGAAATAATTGCAGTTAATTAAACCACGGGCTCTGCCCGTGCGACCCTGAAGGGTTCTACCGTTCCGGCGAGAGAAAGACTGTGATAATAGGTTCTTCCACCCAAGTTTAGCGTGTCCCATACGATTGGTTTTATTAAAGGGAAAAGTGCTATCAGGATTCATCGCGAATTACTTGGAACGAAAAAAATGACGGGATTAAGTTTTTGGGCAACGGGTTATTGCGTAAGTACGGTAGGTCTTGATGAGGAAACGATAAAAAAATACATCAGAGAGCAAGATGATCCAGATAGAAAATGAAAAATAGTTGAGTAGAATGAAAACATTATAGCCCCTTTAGGGGCTTTCCCAATAACAATGCCCCCTTCGAGGGGGCTTCATCAAACCACGTCCTATGGGCGTGGTAGGTGATTGTTGTTGATGATGGATCTACGGATGATACGAAAAAAGTAATAAGCCCTTACTATGGGCATCCTGAGCGTTTATTGCGCTTAATAACGTATTTTCCATATATCGTTAGAAGAATATGTATAAAAGCACTATCTAAATTGAACATGCTATGAGAAAATATTCTATGATACGCTGTGAAGTAATTACAAAACAGGATGAAATATTTCAATACCGGGAAGATTGGAACAGTCTGTTTCAATCCGGGAAGCATGAAGCTTCAACGTCTTTTGAGTGGACGTATGCGCTTTTAACAACGCATCTTAACAAAAACGATTCCTTTTTACTGATAGTTCTTAAAGATCCAGAAGAAGTCATAGGGATTGTTCCACTGATAATAAGTAAAATAAAAAAATATGGGCAATCCATAAAAACTTTATTCCCGATTTCTGAATACTATAATACCCACAGTGATATTTTGTTGAAATATCACTCAGAACAATTAATAGATGCATTTATTACGTCTCTATACAAAATCAACTATCAGTGGGATGTTTTTCGTATAGGCCGTTTTGTTGAAAGCAATTTTACAATAGATCATATTGAAGCGTATTTAAAAAAAACTTCATATAAATACGAGATTCATAGAAAGGAGCCTTCTTTTTTCATAAAGTTTGATAATACCTATAGTGATTTTTTGAAAAAGAGGTCGGCAAATTTCCGTAGTAGTTTAAAAAAAAATAAAAAAAAGATAAGTGGTGAGGGATGTATCGAATTCCTCGGACTGGAAAAGTTCGATGACATATTGAAGGCTTATGAAGCGGTGTTGCAGATTGAAAAGGATAGTTGGAAACACAATCATGGAACAGCTATTAGTTCAGTGGAGAAACAAAAGAATTTCTATAAAAAACTATGCATCGATACTTTCCAGGCAGGATGGTTGCATTTATTTTTTTTATATTTAAACAATGAGCCAGTTGCTTATGACATGGGGTTAATTAAAGATGAGAGATATTTTTACCTGAAAACGAGCTTTAAAGAAAAATTCAGAAGGTACAGCCCTTCGATGCTATTGAGGGCCAAACTGGTGGAAAATTTAACTGAAACGGGTGTGAGAGAGGTCGATTTTACTGGGGAACCATACGAATGGCAACGGCGATGGACAGAAGATTCAAGAGGCCATAAATCGCTTATAATTTATAATAATACCTTGAAGGCCAAATTGTTTTCATTTTATAATAACGTGCGCAGTAAACGGAAAAACACTGATAGTGAAGGGGAAATCTACTATCATAATCCTCTTGATCTTAAACCTGAAAAGAGTTGATAAATATTTTTTTGAAGCGACCTCCACAAACCACTTAGAAGGAAATATTGAAGTTGTCTTTTGTATTATGCCTTGAGCACTTAGAATCAATTAAAGATGAATGGGTAGAAGTTTTTAACGATAGCTACACAAAATCTCCACTTCTCTCACATGAATTTCTTAAGTTGTGGTATGATTGTTTTTTAGTGTCTGATCAGATTAGAATCTATCGTGCAACTGATCATGGGCAAACAATCGGGTTTCTTCCTCTTGTACTTCGCCGCAAAAACTGTATAAGGATACTCGCAAGTCTTACGAATGATCACTGCTTCCACAGCGATCCATTAGTTCGCAGGGGTTATGAAGATGTATTTCCAAAACTTATCTTGAAAGAACTTCTTCAAGATAGTGACACTTGGGATGTATTCCAGCATAATTTTTCCTATTCATTTTCTCAATTTCCAGGTCTGTTTTCTGATGATTTACTGGACAACTCTTGTGTCCGTTGGGAACGAAGAACACAACCAACATACACAGTTTTTCTTAATAAATCTTTTGATAGATATTTTCATAGCGATCTTACATCCAAAATGCGAAAGAATATCAAGATGTATAAGAACCGTATAGCAAAAGCTGGATCGGGTAGTTTCGTGCACTACCAAGGGGCTGACGCAGTAAGACTTTGGCCTGAGTTTGTCAGGATCGAAAATCTGGGTTGGAAAGGAGATGCTGGCTCATCCATAAGGAGCATAGACTCTAATTTCCAGCGCTATTATGAGGGGTTAATTAACATATTGGCGGATAGAGAAGCTTTGAATATGTACTTCCTACAGATTGACGGCAAAAACATTGCCGGAGGGTTTGGTTACATAGAACAAGACACTTTTCATTACGCAAAAAATGGATATGATGAGCAGTTCAAGAAGTTTTCGCCATCTAACCTACTTCTTCTCTATATAGTAGAACATCTTAAGAGTCACTTCCCGGACGTAAAAGTATTTCATATGTTTCCTTGGGACTATGGGTACAAACACCGTTTTGCCAATGGGGAGACATATTGCATGGAGACTATCCTCTACAGCCAAACAATAGGCGGGAAAGCACTTCAACACTTTTCCACGCTGAAAAAAACTGCGAAGAAGTTTCTAAGAAAGGCCAAGAGAGGGTTTGATGAACAGCCCCAAGAACTCAAGGGATAAGAAATCGAATAATCGAATTCGTTTCGTGACGATAAGCTATGAGCCTATACACCTCGTCATCATCGTAGGTTCTATGATTTCGATCTATATAAAAGAGATGTTATCGGACAACTCAAAAGATAGAACCTTTTTAGCCTCATTTTTATATTATTTCGGAGTACTTACCATCGCGGGTGAAACAGATGAGCTGAAAGTTCTTTTAAAAGTTCCGAACCTGGTAATGCAAAGTCTGTATGTGGAACGGATTCAAAAAACATTTTTACCTGAACCAGGAGACAGGGACGATGGTAAATGGGCTGCTGAAAAGGTATATCAAAAAGACGACATGAAACCATTATGTGATTTTATTGAAACCCGCTATTTTAAAGTTCTCAAAAACAGGGATTACAGATGGGCCAATGAATTAACGGTAAAAACAGCATTTTTAACGCTTTTGTATAATAATATTATTTTCATTATGGACTCTGAAAAAGAGATTGACCGGCGCTATGCTGATTTAACCATGATTGTCAGACCGGATAAAAGGCATGCCACCGCTTATGATGTTTTAATTGAATTTAAATATGTGTCCTTGAAAGATGCCGGCATCAACGGAGCTCAGGCAGAAAAACTGTCTGAAAAAGAATTATACCAACTTCCCGCAATGCAACAGGAACTGGAAAATGGCACAAAACAGGCGCTGGAGTATGGAAAAAAGCTTGAACAGCGGCATAAAAATTCGCGTCTTGCAATATTTGTAGTCGTTTCCCTTGATTTTGAAAGAGTCTGTTTTAAACCGGCAAAAGATTAGTCCACAGATTACGCAGATTAGCGCAGATAAAAAAGACTGGATATTAATCTGCGTAATTTGTGGATAGATTTTTTTTGATGATGGCTGATGTTAAAACCACCCCCAATTTTTTGCCTTCCTTGAACTCGAATGAAATTGAATATTTTTCAAAGGTTTCATACTGACAACCCCAAAAAGGAAATAATTTATTGCAGCAAGACTCTGTTAACATTTCCGTAATTAGCGACCCTGAAAAATTTTATCTGCTGAATGAGGAATGGAACAGGCTGTTAAAAAACAGTAAAAATGATACTGTTTTTCTCAGATGGGAGTGGCTTTATAACTGGTGGCAGGTATATGGAAAAGGGGCATGCCGTCTGTTTATAATTGTTGTGCATGATAATGGGCGTCTTATTGGAATAGCTCCGTTTTATATTAAAAAATACTTAGGATTTTTTAGAGAAATTAATTTTCTTGGCTCGAATATCGTATGTTCCGACTATCTTGATTTTATTTTATTAAAAGGCAGTGAAAAATTTATCATCTCATTAATATGTTCTTTTCTCGAACAGCATAAAAAAGCTTGGGATGTCTTGGTGTTTTCTGACATCCCATCAGTTTCAAGTAGAATAGATTTAATTGAATCATTTTTTATGAAATATAGAATAGTAATCAATAAAAAGTATACGACTTGTCCTTATATTAAACTGAACTCGCCATGGGATAAAGTTTATAACTCCTATACTTCTATCCTTAAAAACACAATCAAACGAAAAAGCAAAAAATTTGAAAAAAATGACGACTCTGGCTTTGTGGAAATTAAACCAGGAGAAAAATTAGAAAGTTATTTTCCAGAGTTTCTCCATTTAAATAAACTCAGTTTAGAAAAAAGAGAAATCAGGTCGCCTTTTTATAAAAAAGACTTTCTCGCCTTTCATGAAAAAATTATCAGTGAATTATTAGATAAGGGAATGGTGAAATTTTATTTTTTAAAAAAGGACGGAAAATATATTGCCGGGATTTATATCCTATTTTATGAATCTAAATACTATTATTATCAATCTGGCTTTGATCCGGTATATGAAAAAGAGAGCCCCGGCACTTTGCTGTTCCATTATTGCATAAAGGCAGCGCATGAAAACGGAGCAAAAGAATTCGATTTTTTGCAGGGGGATGAACCTTATAAATTAAACTGGACAAAAAATAAGAGGACCAATATGAAAATTACCATTTATGACAGTACGATTGCTGGCATGTTGATAGCCTGCAGTCACTATGGAACAGCCAAAACAAAAGTGCAATGTAAAAAAATTTATTATAAATTGATGAAGTTGCACAAATAAAATTGCAGGGGACTTATGGTTTGGGTAGGTTTTCTGAAAATCTTTAAACAAAATTGGAAAACCATATTTCAGGGTTTTCGTTCAAACACTAACTATCCGAAAGGATATATAAAAATGAATTTATCTCTGGTGTCTTCAATCTACAACAGTCTTATTGCAAAAATAAAAAAAAAAATTATATTAAGAAAATACGATAACTATAACATAGCGGAATACTTTAGAGAACAGGGTGCCAGGATAGGTGATAACTGTTGTATTATGCCGAGATCTCTCGGATCTGAACCGTATCTTGTAAAAATTGGCAACCATGTTTGTATTAACTATGATGTTCATCTGCATACACATGACGGAGGGACCTGGGTGTTTCGTGATGAAATGCCGGATATTAGAGTCTTTGGGCCTATTGTTATTGAAGATAATTGCCTCATTGGGGAGGGAACAAAGATTCTTCCTAATGTCACCATAGGCAAAAATTCTATTGTAGGGGCTGGCTCAGTGGTTATTTCCGATGTTCCTCCCAATTCTATTGTAATGGGCGTGCCTGCAAGAAGGTTCGGTTCTTTAAGTAAATATAAGGAAAAATGTATAGATCGCTGGAAAGATCAAAAACCCTCTGATTTTCATTTTGATTCATCCATGAATTGGGAAAGATCAAAGAATGTAAAAATAATCCGCAAGCAATTAAAAGAACACTTGTTAAAGGTTTTTAAAGAAAAACTTTAATAAAAAACCCAACCCCCAAAACTCAGAACCCAAAACCCAAAACCCAAAACCTTTTTAAATTATGAAAAAAAATCCTGCTGCTATTCTTTTTATTACAGATCTTTTTGAAGCTATGGGCGGAGCGGAACGCAACCTCACCCATATCATAAAAAATATCAACAAAGAAAAATTTAGACCGACACTTTGTTGCCTGCGCGCAGGAGAACTTGCGGATTCATTGCGAGATAAAGGCTTCAATGTTATTGATCTTAAAATAAAAAGAATTTATTCCCCTTATGCATTTAAAAAATTATTATATCTTCTGTCACTGATTCGAAAAGAGGATATTAAACTTATAATAACATATCATGAGAGTTCCGATTTTTTTGGACTTGTTTTGTCAAAAATTGCAGGAATTCCGATAATTTCCAGCAAAAGGGATATGGGATATAATCTGAAAAGTTATCATATACTTGCTTATAAACTGACGGGAATGTTTTTTAACAACATCATAACTGTTTCCGATGCCGTAAATAAAATAGTTAGGAAATATAATCGTGTGTCGACGCATAAGATCCAAACTATTTATAACGGAGTTGACTGTGAAAAATATCGTAAAAAAATCAATATAAAAGAAAAAAAGGAAGAGATAGGAATACGGCATGATACCGCTTTCGTTGGATGCATTGCCGGTCTCAGGAGCATTAAAGGGATTAAATATTTTATTAAAGCAGCGGCAATTGTGCTGAAAGAAGTGAAAAATACCCAGTTTTTAATTATTGGAAATGATCCAGGTGAATCGGGTTATACAAGAAAGGATATGGAAAAAATTGCCTGTGAACTCGGCATTAAACAAGACATATTCTTTTTGGGTAAACGGGATGATGTGCCGGAGTTGTTATCTGTCATTGATATTTCAGTATTAAGTTCACTAAGCGAGGGTTTTTCAAATACTATTTTAGAGTCTATGGCTGCCGGAAAACCGGTTGTCGCAACCGACGTGGGTGGTAACCCTGAGATAGTGGAAAATGGAAAAACCGGATTTCTGGTTCCCCCGGAAGACCCTGAGGCATTGGCGACATCGATAATTTTTTTGCTTAAGAATAAAAAAATAGCCGGATCAATGGGGAAAGAGGCACTCAATAGAGTTCAAAGTAAATTCAATTTGAGAAAAATGATGCAAGATAATGAAGACCTTTATGAATTTATCATTAAAAAACATAGAACATGTCGGGTTCGTTGGATTGATGAAATATACTTAAAGTCATCAAAATTTATTATTAAAGGATTGAAGATGACTATAGCAGGGGCGTTTTATTACACCGGAGTTATAAAAATATATCTTTGGACAAGAAAAATATTCGGAAAATCAATTGTAAAAATAATTGCTTATCATAATATAAGCAAGAGCTATCCCTCATATCTGGGGATAAGTATGAAACCGGATATTTTTGAAAAACAGATTCAATTTTTGAAAAACAGTTGCGATATAGTATCATTGCATGAGGCGCATGAACTTCTTAAAAAGAGGAAGCATTACAAAGATACAGTCGTTTTTACTTTTGACGACAGCTATAAGGAATATTTTACGGTTCTATTTCCAATTTTGCAAAAACATAAAATTCCGGCAACAATTTTTATTTCTACCGGGCCGCTTGACAACGGTTTTCCTTTGCATGTTGATTTACTGATTTATGCCATACATAATACAAAAAAAAAGTTTTTGGAATTAAAACAGCCCAATTTGCGAACTTACTTTTTGGATACCTTTACTGCAAGGGAAAATGCTGTACACGAAATAAACGATTATCTAAAAAATTTGCCTGAACATTTTAAAATAGAGCTGATTAAAGAAATTTATAAAAAACTTGGGATTGATTTTAACGATATGAAGCGGTCGGGTATGGTTTTAACATGGGCAGATGTTGAAGAAATGAGCAAAAATGGAATAGAATTTGGTTGTCATTCAATAACACATCCTGACTTGGTAATGCTTTCTGATGAAGACGCAAGAGAGGAAATAAGTGGGTCGAAAGATAGAATCGAAAAAAATACTGGTGGAAAACCTTCTTTTTTTGCGTATCCTTTTGGAGGCAGAAATAATATTAACGATAGAATTGTTGAACATGTAAAATCCCTCGGATTTAAAGGGGCCGTTACATTGGTTAAAAACGGTTATCAAGATTTTGATTCTTTTTTGATACCCAGGATGGGTATCGGTCAATCATCTGTTTCAGGCCCCATGGGTAATTTTTCCAAATCCTTGTTTGCAGCAGAAATTTCAGGAATAGCTGATTATCTGTTTTTAAGATTTTTGTTTCAAAAAAGCAAAGGGCTCCCATATTAAATTTCTAATCGCAAGATCCTTGCGGAACATCCCCTTATGCATATATTGCAATTAATAAACAGTCTCGGTTTTTTTGGAGCTGAAAATGTACTTCTGGAATTAGCCAAGGAACTCAATAACAAAGGTTTTAAGGCAATTGTAGGTTGTTTTAAAGATAAAAATAATTCTCATATCGAAGTAGTGGAAGAAGCAATAAAATATAATTTACCCCATGTTATTTTTAACTGCAACGGCCCGTTTGATCTTAAAACTTTCCCGATTCTTAGAAAATATATCAGGGAGCATAAAATAGATGTGGTGCACAGCCATAACTACAAATCCAATTTTTACTCTTTATTTACATCATCAAGAATGAATGTCCGGCATGTAAGCACCTGCCACAACTGGCCGTCAAAATCTTTAAAAATGAGATTATACGAGAGCCTTGATAAAATACTGCTTAGAAGGTTTGACAAGGTAATTGCCGTTTCTGATCCGGTTAAGGAAAAAATTTTAAATTATAAAATACCACCCGCCAAAGTCAAAATTATCCAAAACGGTATTAATGTTAAAAGATTCAATTCATCATCTAATAGAAAAAAAATAAGAGAAGAATTCGGCATACCGGAAAGGTCTACTGTTATTGGAACCGTTGGGAGATTAACAGAAGAAAAAGGGCATAGTATCCTCATACGTGCCGCTGCAGATATCGCCAAACAGGCTACTGATATTGTTTATTTAATTATTGGAGACGGGCCATTAATGCCGGCACTCAAAAAAGAGGCAGGAACACTTCCAGTAATATTTGCAGGATTGCGCGATGATATGCCGGAAGTTTATTCTGCAATGGATATTTTTACTCTTCCATCTCTTAATGAAGGTTTGCCCATGGTTCTACTTGAAGCTATGGCATCCAAAAAACCGGTAATAGCCACCAACGTGGGAAATATATCAAGCGTTGTCGATCATAAAAAAAATGGGCTGTTAGTTGAGGCCGGAGACAGCGGCAGCCTTGAAAAGGCAATATTATACTTACTAAAAGATCGGGAAAGGTCAATGGCTTTGGCAGATAATGGATATGCAAAAGTAATAAATTGTTTTTCATCGGATGCTATGGCAAAAGAGTATGCTGAAATATACAGGGAAATATTATAATGAATCTTAAAAGTATAGCAAGATGTTCTTTATGCATAATGCCGGAAAGTGCGGAAGCGATTAAACTTGATGAAAGTGGTGTGTGCCAGTTATGCAAAAAATTTAAAAAAACTCAACCAAAGGGCAAAAAAGCGCTTTTAAAGGATATTGAAAAATATTCCGGCAGGCCGCAACCATCATGCCTGATGTAAAAATTGGGCCAAACTCTATAGTCGGCGCATACTCTGTAGTTGCAAAAAATGTCCCCCCAGACACGGTTGTTGCCGGTAATCCGGCCAGAAAAATACGCACAGTAAGTGAATACAGAGAAAAAATATTAAAAAAATGGGAGGTGCAGAGACCTGTTGGTTATTTAAGTGATCTGCAGGAAGGTGTTAAATATTCTCCATCATTTATTGAATCAAGGAAAAGAGAAGAGATTCATATCTTAATGAAACATCTTTCAAAACAATTATGGAAAGAGAAGTCCGCAGATTACGCAGATTAGCGCAGATTAAAAATTAACCTTTCAAAAAACTGTATCTCAAAAAATAGTTTATGGGCAAACATGGCAACTCTGCGAAAATCTGTGTAATCTGTGGATAGAGATAATAGAACATACAAAATAATCGGCGCAGCAATGGAAGTCCATAAGGAACTTAGCTGCGGTTTTCTTGAAGCCGTTTACCAGGAAGCTGTGGAGCGTAAATTCCTGACACAGAGAATACCGTTTAAAGCCCAGCCGGTCATCAAAATATTTTACAAGGGCAAGCCGTTAAACAAGAAATATCAGCCCGATTTCATGTGCCACAATAAAGTCATTGTAGAAATTAAAGCAGTTTCCACTTTATCTGGCATAGAAGAAGCTCAAATTATCAATTATTTAAAAGCAACTGGTCTCAAAGTAGGCTTATTAATCAACTTTGGAAATAAATCCCTGCAATACAAACGATTAGTATATGGTTTTTAATCTGCGAAAATCTGCGTAATCTGTGGATTAAGAGTAAGTGGCGCCTATTTTACAAAACAGAGAGGATAGCATATGAAAAAATTCCAGGCAGTTCTTAAAATTATATACTATTTTTTATACTATGCGTTTGCGATTTATCTGCCAAAAGGAGGTCGCTGGAAAATAATAGGCAGGATATCAACCTGGATAAGAGTTTTTATATGCAAACGTTTATTCTTCAAGACTGTGGGCAAATTCTCTGTAGGTAAGGGAGTCGATTTCTGTTATTTGGGGCATCTTATATCTTTGGACAAGCATGCTAATCTTGGCCATTTTTTGCAAATCAAGGGAAACGGAAAAGTCAATTTTGGCAAACATATATCAATGGGCAATGATATAATTATTATTACTCAGAATCATAGATACTCTGAGCACAAATATGACGGTTATGTGGTTGGCGATGTACTGATTGGGGATTATGTCTGGATAGGTGATAGGGCCATAATTTTACAGGGAGTAACCGTTGGAGAGCACGCTATAATTGCGGCTGGCGCCGTAGTAACCAAAGACGTTCCGCCCTATGCAATTGTGGCCGGAAATCCGGCAAAGATTATTAAGATGAGAAAATAAGAGTAAATTTTTGAAATCTAATAATTTCACAGATGTTCCCTCTGGAAATTTGAGCAGGTGCTTCTCGTGTGGCGGATTTGAAAAAATAATGAGATAAAATTATATGACTGAAATACTATTTTGGATATCAATTCTATTAATATTATATACCTATGCAGGTTACCCTGTTTTAATTCTTCTGTTTTCCGCTTTTAGTAACAACAAGGTAAAAAAATTTGAGATTAAGCCTCAGGTTTCATTCCTGATTACGGCCTATAATGAAGAAAAAGATATTAAAGAAAAATTGAAGAATTGTTTTGAATTGGATTACCCGTCTGATAAACTTGAAATCGTGGTTGCCTCAGACGGCTCTACCGACGCCACTGACGAAATTGTAAAACAATATGAAAACAATGATGCCGGTATCCGCGTTATCCTGCATCGGCTCGAAGGCCGGCTCGGCAAAACAGCCACCCAGAACAGTGCTGTTAAAATTTGCCGTGGAGAAATAATTGTTTTTTCCGATGCTGCTTCTATGTATGATAAAAATGCAGTAAGAGCTCTTGTTAAAAATTATGCCGATCCAAAGGTCGGCGCTGTCAGTGGGATGTATAATTATATTAAAGATGATAACAGTTCCACAGGATTGGCAACAATTTTATTTTGGAAACTGGAAAATTTTATTAAAAGTCGGCAAACTAAAATAAAAACTATTACTGGATGTTGCGGGTGCATATATTCTCTGCGGAAAGAACTTTATACAGACCTTTCACCTGAGATTATAAGTGATCTTGTTGAACCTCTCACTATAATTAAAAAAGGATACCGGATTGTATTTGAACCTGGTGCCCTGGCGATTGAAGAGACAGCAGGAGATACTGAAGATGAATTTAAAATGCGCATTCGAGTAATTGTAAGGGGAATGAACGGAATGCTTTTTGTTAAAGATCTGTTTAACCCTAAAAAATATCCATTCGTCTCTTTCCAGTTGATTTCTCATAAATTATTACGATGGCTGGTACCGGTATTTGCAATCATTGTATTTATTTCAAATGCATTATTGCTTAGTACCCATACCTTCTATAGCTTATTGTTTTTAGGCCAAATTCTTTTTTATGGACTGGCTGTTACAGGTTATTTTATGGAAAAAAAGGGTGTCCATAAAATATATTTTTATCTGCCCCTTTATTTTTGCACAGTAAACCTTGCAGCTCTTATCAGTATTTTTAAGGTGATGCGAAAAGAGAATATTGTTACTTGGCAAACGAAAAGATAGTCCGCAGATTACGCAGATTAGCGCAGATTTAAAAACAACCTTTTAAAAAACCGTATCTCAAAAACGGAGTAATCTGTGGAAAGGGATAATAGAACATATAAAATTATCGGTGCAGCAATAGAAGTCCATAAGGAACTTGGTTGTGGGTTTCTTGAAGCTGTTTATCAGGAAGCTTTGGAACGTGAATTTATAACACAGGGAATACCTTTTAAAGCTCAGCCGGTTGTTGAGATATCTTATAAGCGTAAGCCCCTAAACAAGAAGTATCAGCCCGATTTCATTTGCTATAATGAAGTAATAACCGAAATAAAAGCAATCTCCACTTTATCTGGTATAGAAGAAGCTCAAATTATCAATTATTTAAAAGCAACTGGTCTCAAAGTCAGTAGTGTCCGGTTAGGTTTTTGCATGTAAGCGCTGCTGTTCCTGTTCTTTTAAAATCTGAGGATCTGACGACGCTTCCGCGATTCGGAGTTCGTTTTGGATTTTTATCCGCAGTT
>Ga0075121_1001120_pt1 | contig 16970 bp, 13 predicted proteins | sample AntAceMetag02UKG_FD_69793 | JGI IMG/M metagenome (GOLD analysis project Ga0075121, IMG submission 69793) | Saline lake microbial communities from Ace Lake, Antarctica - Antarctic Ace Lake Metagenome 02UKG | ecosystem: Environmental > Aquatic > Non-marine Saline and Alkaline > Saline | place... | reverse complement strand
TAAAGCTTTTTCCTCAAATAGAATTTTTTTTAAGAATTTATAAAGTAAAGATATAGGCTCATCTAATCCTTACTACAATAAAGATAGATCTTGATTTCTTTATTGTTAGCAATGATCAATGAAAAAGTCTCTGGCAATAAGAAAATAGCAATTATGGCTTAGACAACTATCGTAATTATAGGATGAACAAGAAATATAATCAAAGAACAACTCATGTATATTTCGCTTTCATTATTTTGTTTCTTGTTATCTCAGCCAGAATTTTTTATTTGCAGGTATTTAGAAGTAATTTTTTTCAAAACCTTGCTCAAGATCAGCGCTATCGACTTGTAAAACTTCAAGGGAGAAGAGGAGATATTCTTGATCGCAAACAGAGGATTTTATCTAAGAGTATAAGTTGTTATTCTGTTTTTGCTGATCCGTTTCTTATTGGCGATCCTGAGACAACAGCTGAAATTATTTCTACGAATTTGGATCTACCTAAAGAAAACCTGCTTTATCTTTTAAAGAAGAAAAAAAGATTTGTTTGGATTAAGAGAAAGATTTCTTGGGAGGAAAAAGAGAAGATAAAAGCATTTAAATTAGATGGTGTAAGCTTTATACGGGATGAAAAGCGATTTTATCCTCAAGGGACTCTTTCAGCTACAACCTTGGGCAGTGTTAGCCGTGATAATCACGGATTAGAAGGGTTAGAATTTTTCTATAATGATTATTTAAGTGGTAAAGATGGTTGGGTCAGAGTATTAAGGGATTCAGTTTCTCGAGAAATTATTTTTTCTCCACAAATAATAAGTCCTCAGGAAGGGGCGAATATCGTTTTAAGCTTAGATGCTCAGATACAATATTGGGTTGAAGAATACCTAGAGAAGACAATTAAAGATTTTAGAGCTGGTTCTGGAAGCGCTGTGGTAATGAATGCATTAAACGGGGAACTTTTAGCTTTAGCTAATTATCCTAGTTTTGATCCTAATCAGTTAGGAAAAACTTTACCTGAACAAATGCGTAATCGGGCAGTAGCTGATATGTTTGAACCAGGTTCAGTATTTAAAGTTGTTACTCTTCTAGCTGCGGTCAATGAAGATAAATTTGCTGATCAAGATAAAATTTTCTGCGAAAATGGTAAATTTAAAATTCCTGGGACTATTCTTCATGATTGGAAGTCTTATGGTGAGCTATCATTTAGAGAAGTTTTTATGAAGTCGAGTAATATTGGTGTGGCAAAAATTGTTCAAAGCTTAGGTGTGGATGTTTTCTCTAGCTATCTTAAGAGATTAGAGTTTGGTTATCCCAGTGGTATTGATTTACCGGCAGAAGCAAAAGGTTCAATCAAACCAATCAATAAGTGGTCAAAAACATCTCCTTATATTATACCGATTGGTCAAGAGATAGGAGTAAATCTCCTGCAATTAGCTCGTACATTTGCTGTTGCTGTCAATGGAGGTTATTTAGTTACACCACACCTAGTAACTAGTATTTGTATCCAAGGGTCTTGCAGGAGCGTACCAATCCAGACTAGAAAAAAAGTTATACCAACATCGGCTGCTAATAGAGCAAAGGATATTCTAATTTCTGTAGTTAGCGAAGGGACAGGTAAGCGAGCTCAGGTAAAAGGGCGCAAAATCGGGGGTAAAACTGGCACTGCTCAAAAATATGATCCCGAAATAAAGAAATATTCGCCTTCTAAGTATCGGGCAACATTTGTTGGTTTTATTGCTGACCTAGATCCGCCCTTAGTGATTGGGGTTACTGTAGATGAGCCCAAACGATCGCATTTTGGTGGAGTTGTAGCGGCGCCAGTTTTTAGGAATATTGTGGAGAAGGTTATTAGTTATACTGAAGGGGTAGGAAATTGAAGAATTTAGAAATTATTGGCATTACTGGCACTAATGGCAAGACTACTACTGCTTTTCTTATTTATCACTTACTTAAGAAAATGGGAAAGAAAGCATCATTAGTGGGTACAATAAAATATATAATTGGCTCAAAGTCATATAAAGCAAAGCTTACTACTCCGGGATTTATTGAACTTAGTAAAATTTTAAAAAAGATTAAAAAAGTTGGTAGTGATTTTGTAGTTATTGAGGTTTCATCTCATGGTATCGTTCAGGGAAGAATTAAAGGTTTAAAGTTTTCTCGCTGTTTATTTACTAATTTAAGTCGGGATCATCTTGATTATCATAAAACGATGAAAAATTATTTTTTTGCTAAAAAGAAATTTTTTGTTTCTCAAAAAAATGCTTTTTCATTTATAAATATAGATGATGGCTATGGAAAGAATATTGCTCGAGGATTAAAGAAGGCTTCTAGCTTTGCGATTAAGTCTGGTGCTGATTTTAGAGCTGAGAATATAGTTTTAGAAAAAAAAGGATCTCATTTCCAAATAGTTTCATCTCGCAAGCGCTATAAAGTAAAGACTCATCTTTGTGGTAGATACAATGTTTTAAATATTTTAGGAGCAGTAGGCCTAGTTTCTTCTTTAGGTTTCCCCATATCTAAAGTAGTAGCAGCAGTAAGCAGTTTTAAACCACCGCTGGGAAGGTTAGAGCCAGTAGCTAAAGATATATTTATTGATTATGCCCATACTTCTGATGCCTTGAGTAATACTTTAGGGAATCTTCGTGAATCAGGCTATGAAAAGATTACTTGTCTCTTTGGTTGTGGAGGAGATAGAGATAAGGGCAAGCGTAGGCTTATGGGTCAGATCTCCTCTTTAAAATCAGATTTTACTTTTATTACCTCAGACAACCCTCGTAGCGAGGAGCCTTTGGAAATTTGTTCCCAAATAGAGAAAGGCTTTAAAACTAAGAATTATTCAGTTATTGTCGATAGGCGTAAAGCAATAGAGGCAGCAATAAAGTTTTTTCTCCAAAATAAGAGCAAAAACTCTTGTCTTTTAATAGCTGGAAAAGGCCATGAGGATTATCAAATCATTAAGGACAAAAGAATACCTTTTAGTGACAAAAAAATAGTTAAACAACTTCTTAAAAGATGATTATTAGAGATTTCAAAATTTTAGAGAGAATTTTAAAACCCAAGAAGATTTATAATCTTTATCATTTCAAGCCAGTGAAAGGGTTCTCTCTTGATTCTCGCTCAATAGCTAAGGGCGAGGCTTTTGTGGCCATTAAAGGAAAGCATTACGATGGACATGCTTTTATTAAAAGAGCTATAGCTAAGGGGGCCAGCTTTGTTGTAGCCGAAGAATACATAGATATTAAACCCAAAGTTCCTTTCTTTATCGTTAAGGATAGTTATTGCGCCTTAAAGGCGATTGCAACTTATATACGCAAGAAAAAGAATCCTTTTGTTTTCGGCATTACTGGTTCTTTGGGTAAGACTACTACCAAAGAGATGCTTAGTTTTCTCATTGAGCCTCATTTTAAAGTTTTAAAGAACAGAGGCACAGAAAACAATCTTTTAGGGGTAGCGAAAACTTGTTTTGCACTTAAAGATCAAGAGGTCATGATTTTAGAATTAGGGACTAATGCCAAGGGTGAAATAAAATCATTAGCTGAAATTGCTATTCCTGATGTAGGAATAATTACTTTTGTAAAACCGGTTCATTTAGAGGGGTTAGGGAGTCTAAGGGGGGTCTTTGATGAGAAGGTCTCCCTTTTAAAAGTTAATCCTGAGGCGACGGCCATTTTAAATAAAGATGATTCTTATTTGTCTAAAATTCATACATCTAATAAAATTTATTGGTTTGGTAAGAGTAAGAATAACCATCTTTTTGCTCGGATGGTAGGCAGAGCCGATGGAAAAACTACTTTTCTTATTCAAAATAAGTATAAGTTAAGTCTTTCTTCCCATTGTGAAGGGTTCATTAGCAATGCTTTAGCAGCTATATCAGGAGCAAGAATGTTAGGATTGCCTTTAGGAGAATTAGTTAAAAAAATCCAAGATTTTAAGAATTTACTACCTCTAAGGATGCAAACTCAAGCTCATAAAGGGTTTTCTATTTTAAATGATGCTTATAACGCCAACCCTCATTCTCTGGAAGTGGCTTTTAAAAATTTAAACCAGTGTCCCTTAAAGAAGATTGTGGTTATTGGAGATATGCTAGAACTGGGGAAAAGAAGTAAATATTATCATCATCTTTTAGCTGGACAAGTTAAAAAATCTAAGTTTGATTATTGTCTTACTTTAGGGGAACATACTCAGCACTTAGAGCGTAAATTGAAAAGCTCAGGGTACAGCAAAGCTTTTCATTTTTCTTCGCACAAGGCTATTGCTCAATTCATTAATAATAAAATTGGTCAGAATCTTAGAAGTAAGAAAAGATATTTGATTTTTCTTAAGGGTTCGCGTAAGATGGAATTGGAGAAAGTAATTAAATACCTAAAATGATTTATCATCTTTTATATCCTTTAACTAAACACTTTTTTGCTTTTAATTTAACAAAATACATTACTTTTCGTAGTGGGTGTGCATTTGTTACTTCTTTTATTGTTGTAATGGTGTTTTGGAAATTTACCTTAAAAAGGCTTAAACGTCTTAAGATAACTGAGAAAGTAGATATGTATGGTCATGTTCACCTAGAGGCTCTTCATGAGGAGAAAAAGGGAACTCCGACTATGGGCGGTATTTTAATTTTATTTTCGATTCTTTCAACTACGCTTATTTGGGCCAGATGGGATAATTGTTTTATTTGGTTAGTTTTCATGGTAACACTTTCCTTAGGTAGCTTAGGGCTGTATGACGATTTTTTAAAAGTTAAATCTGGTAAAGGCTTAAGTCGAAGCAAAAAACTAATTTGGCAGAGTTTAATCGGAATAGTATTAGGGATATTAATTGCAGTTGGTAAAAACTATACCACTACTTGGAGTTTTCCTTTTTTCAAAAAGTTAATAGTTGATATAGGTTTCTTTTATATTTTTTGGGCTGCGCTTATGGTTGTAGCTACATCTAATGCTGTTAACTTTACTGATGGCCTTGATGGCTTAGCTATTGGCGCTCTAATTAGCAATGCTTTGATTTTTGGTGTCCTAAGTTATATTGTTGGACATATGAAATTTGCTAATTATCTTTTTATTCCTTATGTAACTGGTGCCGGAGAATTGACTATATTTTGTTTTTCTTTAATTGGTGCCGGATTAGCTTTTTTGTGGTTTAACTCTTATCCAGCTGAGGTTTTCATGGGAGATGTTGGAGCTTTGGCTTTAGGTGGAGCTATTGGCACAATAGCTTTATTAATCAAGCAAGAATTTCTTCTTTTTATAAGTGGAGGATTGTTTGTTATTGAGGCCTTGAGTGTTATTTTACAGATGCTATCTGTAAAACTTAGAGGTAAGAGATTATTCAAGGCTGCTCCGCTACATCATCATTTCCAGGTAAAGGGTTGGAAAGAACCTAAGATAATTGTCCGTTTTTGGATTATTTCAATTATGTGTGCAGTTTTAAGTTTGCTTACGCTTAAACTACGATGAGGATTGATAATTTCAAAAAGATTTGTGTTATTGGGTGGGGAAAGAGCGGGATTTCTTTAGCCAATTTACTTTTGACTTTAGGTAAAGATGTTAAAGTAAGTGATTTAGCCCAGAAGAATATTTTTTCTAAGTCATTAATCAGTGATTTTATTAGCAAAGGAGTAGAATTTGAATTCGGAGGCCATAGTGAAGAGTTTATTAAAGATGCTCAATTATTAGTTCTAAGTCCAGGGGTAGATTTAAATTCTTGTTCAATAAAACGAATAGCTTCAAATAACAATATACCCTGTGTTGGAGAAATAGAATTTTCCTCTTGGCTGACTAAAGCTAAAATTATAGCGATCACTGGTACCAACGGCAAGACCACTTCCTCAGAGCTTACCTATCAATTATTAAAACAAACAAAAAAACGAGTTTTCCTTGGTGGTAATATCGGAACACCTTTTTCTTCTTTTGTTTTAGAAACCAAGGAAGATGATTTAGTTGTTTTAGAAATAAGCTCATTCCAGCTAGAAACTATAATTGAGTTCAAACCTTATGTTGTTGCCTTTTTAAATATTGAACCTGATCATCTCAATCGATATCCGGATTTTAAAGGATACTTTCAGGCTAAGCTGAATATATTTAGGAATCAAACAGAAAAAGATTGGGCTGTTTTGAATAAAAGTATTGATCTCCGTAGCCAGATTGAAAAGAGCATAAAATCTCAACTGGTTTATTTCTCAGATGAGTTTTCTAATCAGAATTTCTCTTGTGTTTATAGAATAGCAGCTATTTTTGGCTTAACAAAAAATGATTGTTTAAAGGTTTTTTCTGAATTTACAGGTCTTAAGCATCGCCTGCAGGTGGTGAAGAAGGTAGACAGAGTAACTTTTATTAATGATTCTAAAGCTACAAACCCTTCGTCGACCGTTTGGGCTTTAAAAAATACTAAGGCGCCAATAATTCTTCTTGTGGGAGGTAAAGATAAGGGGTTAGATTATTCTTCTATTTTGCCGCACTTAAGGAAAGTAAGAAAGATTAACTTAATCGGAGAAGCTGCGATTACGATAAGAGAGGTTTTAGGTTTTAAAATAGAGACTAAGATTTTTCAGTCTCTAGAGGAGGCAGTTTTAGATTCATACAGAAAAGCAAAACCAGGAGATACAATTTTGTTTTCTCCGATGTGTTCAAGTTTTGATATGTTTTCTAATTATCAAGATAGAGGCGATAAATTTATTGATATTGTAAATAAAATTTCATCTTAACAATATGGGTTTAGATATACGTAAAGCGGTGCCGGGTGACCTAAAGAAAGATAGAAGATTTCTTTTTGCAGCTTTTCTGACTTTAACTCTTTTTGGCATCCTTATGATTTATGAGGCGTCTAGTTTATATGCTTTTAAAGCTAGTGCAGATCCTGCTTACTTTTTTAAAAAACAAGCTTTTTCATTTCTAATAGGGATTTTCCTTTTTTCTCTTACTCTTTTTACTGATTTAGATTTCCTAAAGCGACATAATAAGAAATTTTTAATTTTAACTTTTGCTTTCCTGATTATGGTTATTTTCTTTGGCAGGAGCGGAGGTGGAGCAAAGAGATGGCTAGAAATAGGTCCGATTGGTTTTCAACCCTCAGAGCTATTAAAAATTACTTTCTTGCTTTACTGTGCTGATTATTGCAATCGTAAGAGGGGCTTAATACGGAATATTCGATTAGGGCTTATTCCTTTAGGTTGTATCTTATTACTGATATGTTGTTTATTGATTTTGCAGCCAGATTTAGGCACAGCTATTTTTTGGGTTTTTTGGACTATTCTTTTCCTTTTCCTCTTTGGTGCTAAGCGAAAGCATTTGTTTTTTGTAATTCTTGTTGGGACGGTTATAGCCCTTTTTCTTATAAAATTATATCCCTATCGGGTAAGTAGAATTATAGCTTATTTTGATCCTTTCAAAGATCCTAAAGGGTCTGGATTTCAGTTGATTCAATCTCAGATTGCTTATGGAGTTGGAGGTCTTTGGGGAGTAGGCTTAGGCGAAGGACTACAGAAATTATTTTTTCTTCCGGCTGCTCATACCGATTTCCTTTTTTCTATTATTGCTGAAGAATTTGGTCTTTGGGGATCATTAGGGTTGATTTTTATATTTTTTCTAATATTCCATAAAATGTTTATAATTGCTAAATTTTCCCGAGATGGCTTTAGACAAGGTATTCTTTGGGGTATAGTTTTAATTTTCTTTCTTGAGGTAGGAATAAATATCGGAGTTAGTTGTGGGCTTTTTCCTACCAAAGGGCTGCCATTGCCATTCATGAGTTACGGTGGAAGTAACTTGGTTGTTCACTACGTTCTTCTGGGTTTATTTTTGAATGCTTCTCGCCAGGAGCATAAATATCAGAACTTGTCAGTAAAAAACTAGAATAATTTAGAATTAACAAGGATAAAATAATTCTTGAAGGGGGGCTGTAATCTCTTTATAATGTTAATACAGGCTCAACTTATCCCCATAAAATATAGTTAATTTAGCTTGTTTTGCTCCTTTAGTTATTTTAGTCTTTAATAAATATACAATCCCATAGATTGTCGAATCAAAAAATAAAATAAATTGTTATGAAAGTATTATTGGTTTGCGAACGAAGTGCTGGACATATTTTTCCAGCTCTAAGCTTTGGAGCGAAAATTAGTAAGGAAGCGACTGTTTATTTCTTTGCTACTTCAAGCTCTCTTAAAAAGTATATTGAAAGAGAAGGCTTTGTCTGCTTAGGTAAGAGTTTTCCCTTTAGGTGCTTGATTACTGAAGGTATTTTACGTTTTTTTGAAGCCTTGTATCTGATTTTAAAGATACGGCCAAATAAGGTTATTGGATTTGGTGGAAGAGATTCATTTTTTTTAGTTTTGCTTAGCTCTTTATTAGGCATTAAAACAGCTATCTATGAGCCTAATATAGGGTTTGGTAGGGCTAATCGGGCTTTAGTGCCATTTGTTAGTAAAATTTTGCGTGGGTTTGGAGGAGACCAAAATAAAAAGAGTGAAGTCATCGGAATACCTCTGCGGAAGAACATAAAAAAGATTAATAAAGCCCAAGCTCGAAAAAGTCTAAATTTTAATGATGATCCGGTTGTGTTTTGTTTTGGTGGAAGCCAAGGTTCAGTTTTTCTGAATAATATATTTATAGAATTTATCCAAAATTTTAAGGGAAAGATTCAAGTAATACATATTACCGGGAAAGATAAATATTTGGAGATTTTATCCTTTTATAATACAATGAAAGTTAAGAGTTTTATTAAGGATTTTCACTATAACGTAGAGACTCTTTATAGTGCTGCTGACATAGTAGTTTCAAGAGCTGGAGCCAGTACTTTGGGTGAGATTTCATTTTATCAATTACCAGCAATTCTCCTGCCTCTTCCTTTGGCTGGCGGACATCAGAGGGAAAATGCTTTATATTTGCAAGATAAAGGGGCAGCTATAGTTCAGTCACAGAATCAATTTTCGTCTGCTGACTTTAGCACCGCACTTAGTGAGCTTATTCGGAATGATAAAATGCAGCAGAGCATAAGAGATAATTTAGGAAAGATAAAATTAGGAATTGATTATGAAGATTTTAGTAGTAATAATTATTTTTAGTGTTCTCATCAGTGGCATAGGTTTTGGATTGGGAGTAACACCTTTCGTTTATGCTGAGGAAGATGGTTTTCGGCAATTAAAAAGTGAACACTTTATAATAAATTATAAAGAAGGTGTCGACAATTCATATGTTAGGAAGATAAAAAGTACAGCTGAGAAGTATTACCGGGTTATAACTCAACAATTTAATTTTTATCGAGATAAGTTTTGGACTTGGGATAATCGGGCTAAAGTTTTTATAGCTAGTGATAAGGATGATTATGTAGAAAGTTTTGATTGTTCTCCTTGGTCATCTGCTTGTGTTGATTATTATAGTAAAGTAATTTATACTTATCCTGATCAAGAGATAGCTACTCCGGTTTTTGTTCACGAACTGACTCACATAATTTTTCGTGAGTACATAGGAGAAGGCAAACTCCCTCTTTGGCTCGACGAAGGGGTTGCTGTGTATATGGAGGATAAGTACGGAGATACTTATCGAAATGCAATTTATTTTTTAAAAGAGGCAATAGCTAATGGTAGTTATATAAAATTTTCAAAATTAAACAATATAGCGGTTAGAAGCTTGAATGATCGAGAGCAGGATTACATTAATCTTTTCTATTTAGAGTCTTTTTCAATAATTAATTTTATTATGAAAAAACATGGAAAACATAAGTTTTCTAATTTTCTTCGTAGGCTTAGAAAAGGAGATGGACTGGAGCAGGCTTTATCAAAGAGTTTTTATGATTTTAAAGATTTAGACAAGTTGGAGGAGAAGTGGAAGGCTTACTATCGAAAGTAAAGAATATCTATTTAGTAGGAATTGGCGGTATAGGAATGAGCGGTTTAGCGATTCTTCTTAAGGATAGAGGATTCCAAGTTAAGGGGTCTGACGAAAAAGAATCAGCGAATGTAAGAATGTTAAGGTCTGAAGGTATTGAGGTGTTTATTGGCCATAGAGTTGAGCAGATCAGTGATGATACTGACATTCTAGGGTATTCCTCAGCAATTGGAGATGAGAACCCGGAAATAATTCAGGCAAAAGAAAAAGGCATAAATATTTTTAAAAGAGCTAAGCTTTTAGCTGAGCTTTGCAAGAGAAGAAAAACAATTGCAATTAGCGGAAGCCATGGAAAAACTACTACTACTTCTTTATTGGGCTATATTCTAACTGTTCTTAAGTATAAGCCAGCTGTATTTGTAGGAGGATTGCCACTTAATTATTCTCGAGGAGCTTGGTGGGGTGATGATTACTTTGTTATTGAGGCTGATGAGAGCGATGGAAGTTTTCTTGAATTCAATCCCTGGGTTTCAATAATTACTAATATTGATAGTGAGCATCTTGATCATTACGGTAGTGAAGAAAATTTGCGAAAAAGCTTTTTAAAATTTACTCAGAATACAAGGGGTAAAGTTATTGGTTGGGGAGATCAGCCTTATTTGTCAGATCTTATTTCCAAAGTTGGAGGTATAAGCTTTGGCTGGGAAGAAAAAAACTTATTAAGAGGGGTAAATTTTAAATTTGAGTCAGGATTTAGTTGTTTTGATTTGTATATAAAGGATGAGTTTATTTTATCAGTTAAGTTACCGCTTATTGGCAAACATAATTGTCTCAATGCTTTAGCTGTTTTTGCTTTCTTTTATTATCTCGGTGAGAATTTAGAAAAAGTTAATCAAACATTATTAGGTTTCAAGGGAACACGAAGACGCTTAGAGCTTAAAGGAGAAATCAAAGGAGTAACTTTTATGGATGATTATGCCCATCATCCTTCAGAGGTTAAAGCAGTTTTAAGCGCAGCAAAGCTATTAGACTTCAAACGCCTAGTTGTAGTTTTTCAACCTCATCGTTTTTCAAGGGTTAGTTCATTGAAAAATGAGTTTTCAACATGTTTTTCGGGAGTAGATTATTTGATAATAAGCGATATTTATGCTGCTTCAGAAGAAAATACTTTTGGAATTAATATTGAAGAGTTAACTGAGCAGATAAGTAAGAATACCTCAGGCAGTGTAGAGTATATCCCTAGGAATAAACTTGTTGCTGCTGTTCCTGGTCAGTTAAAGAGAGGCGATCTTGTTTTAGGTTTAGGTGCTGGAGATATAAATAGCATAATGGAGGAAATTCGTAGGTGTCTTTAGAAAGATTAGAGCCAGCTGGAGATGTTAGCTTAAGTAATTATACATCGATAAAAATTGGCGGCAAAGCAAAGTGTTTTTACATTGCTGAAAGTGTTGATGATTTAAGTAGTATTATATCTAGCATTGGTTCAGATTTCTATCTCCTTGGTAAGGGTTCAAATCTTTTAGTTGCTGATTGTTTGATTAAAAAACCAATAATAAAATTAGGTAGAAATTTTACTTATTTAAGAGAAAAAGGAAATTTATTGGAAGTTGGTGCTTCAACACCGCTTTCTTTTTTAATTAAATATTGCCTAGAGAATAATCTTTCAGGAGTAGAGAATCTTATAGGTATTCCAGCTACAATAGGAGGCCTCCTAGCCATGAATGCTGGTTCTTTTGGCCAAAGCATCTCTTCAAGCCTCATAGAAGTTGACCTTATCGACCAAGCCGGAAATTTTAAGACTTTAAAGAGAAAAGAAATTACTTTTGGATACAGGTTTTCTTCTTTGCAAGAGTATATAATTTTAGCAGCTAGATTAAAGCTGTTACCTGGGAAGGATTTAAGATCAAAAGCAAGTAAGTCTTTAGCTAAGCGACTTAACGGCCAAGATTTTGATTTTCCTAGCTGTGGATCTGTTTTTAAGAATACTTCAGAATTAAGTGCTGGTTTTCTTATTGATTCTTTAGAGTTAAAAGGTTTAAAAAAGGGAGATGCTCAAGTATCTCAACGGCATGCTAATTTCATTATTAATCTCGGTGCAGCTCAATATAATGATGTTGATTATTTAATTCAGAAAATTAAGGACCAAATTAATAAAAAGTATAGTATAATCTTACAAGAAGAAATTAAACGTTGGGAATGAGATAGTGATTAGTATATAGTATATGTTATATAGTTTTTAAAAGCAATACCTAACCACGAATCACGATTAAATTATGAAGATAGGAAATCTCAGAATAGGAGTTTTGGGTGGAGGAGTATCAACTGAGCGTGATATTTCTCTTATTTCAAGCTACCAAGTTTATAAGGCTTTGTCTGATAAAGGTTTAAGTGTAGTTTTTATTGATATTACTACTAAAGAAAAGGAGAAGATCAAAGAGCTTATCTGTAGTTTAAACATTGATCTAGCTTTTATTGCTCTCCATGGAGAATTTGGTGAAGATGGTCAAATCCAAGAGATTTTAGAAGAATTAGATATTGCTTATACTGGATCAGGTCCGAGAGCAAGTGCCTTAGCTATGAATAAACTTAATTCTAAAAATCTTTTTAAGATTAAGGGAATCTCTACTCCTGATTTTGTTGTTCTCCCAAAGGAAGAAAATATTCCTAATAATCTTCACTATCCCTTAGTAGTTAAACCTTATTCTTCTGGTTCTAGCATTGGGATTTCAATTGTAAGAAGCAAAGACAATCTTAAAGCGGCAGTTGAGCTTGCTTTTTCTCATTCTGAAGGTGCAATATTAGAGGATTATATTGAAGGCAGAGAATTAACAGTAGGAATTTTAGCCGATCAGCCATTAGCTGTAGTAGAAATTATTCCTAAAAAGGGATATTTTGATTTTGAGGCTAAGTATAGTAAGGGTGCTAGTAATTTTGTTGCTCCAGCTCAGATAGATGGTGAAGTTGAAAAAAAGATTAAGACTATTGCTTTAGATGCTCACAAAACTTTGGGCTGTCGACATTTCTCTCGTGTTGATATACGTTTAAACAAGGCCGGTTGCCCTTTTGCTTTAGAAGTTAATTCAATACCAGGATTAACACTCAAGAGTCTTTTTCCACTTTCAGCTAAAACTTGGGGGATAGATTTTAATCAATTAATTATTAAAATGGTGGAGTTAACTTTATATGAGAAGAAAGAGACGCAGAAAGCTTAAGCAATTTAATTTTAGAATGAATTCCAAAGTGGGTTGGTGGGCTAGTTTAATTTTTTGCTGCCTTATTATTTCCTTTGGTCTAGGGTATGCTATCTATACTGCTAGTGTTTTTAAAGTAAAAGAAGGGGACTTAAAGACAAATATGGCTTTGGGCAGAGGTCTGAGAGAAAAAATAGAAGGGAGATCTTTATTTAGTTTAGATATCAAAGCAATTGCTGAAGGTCTTATAAAAACACATCCTGAATATAAAGAGATTTATGTTTACAGAGAATTTCCTTCTTCAATAGTTGTAGAAGCTATCAAAAGAATACCTTTTGCTCAAATAAAGGATAAAAGATATTATCCGATTGACCATGAAGCAGTTATAGTGAGCCAAGGCGAATTTAAGCCTTTAGAAGGGCTTATTCCTTTGGAAATTGGTGAATATAGGCGTAGTCTTGGAAAAGGTAGCAAGATCAAGAGCAAAAGTTTAGAACAAGCCTTTAATCTAATTGAGGCCCTAGAAGATGGAGAACTTCTCAAAGGGAATAATCGCATAGAGCGGATAAATGCTAGTCAGCTAGAAGCTATTTATTTTATTTTTATCCAAAAAGATTCTCAAGAACAAGAGCGGTCGCTTGATCAGGGAATAAAAGTAATTGTCGGTAAAGGCGATTTTAGAAGAAAATTAAAACTTTTTGAGAACCTTATTAATCAAGAGCTTAAGGGTAAACTATTTTCGGTTAATTATATAGATTTAAGATTTAAACGAGTATACATGGATTATAAAAGATGAACATAATCTATGGATAGTATGTCAAAAATATTTATTATGTCGATCATGCCTTATTTAGGCAATATAGTTTTATTTTATTTAAGTTTAGTTTTAATAAGACAGAGGAGCTATTGTAAATAAGAGATGAAAGGGGTTTGTGCTATTTCTCTAGACAAGGACAAGACATTTATTTCTTTTGCTAGTCTAAAGGGAACTCGTCTTGCTTTTCTTAACGAGTCAGAGGTTGTGGCTGTTGGTTCTGATAATGGTATTGTTCCCTTTCTAAAGGATAATCTTGAAGCTATAGATCAGAAAATATTAGATATGGAGGCAAAACATTCTTGCCGCTGTGAGAAAATTTTTTTAGAGTTATCTTGGACAGTGGTTCAAGAAAAAAGAGTTGAAGACATAGTTACCTTACGGTCTCGAAAAAAAATTACTTCTGCAGATATTTCTCGAGCCAAAAAACAGCTAGAAGATAAGTTTCTTAATTGGGATGATTTTTGTATTCATAATATTGTTATAAATTATGAGGTTGAGGGTAACAATTACATTGACCCACCCTTAGGAGTGTGGGCTAAGAAGATAAAGCTGAAGGCATTGTTAGTTTGGATTAAAGATAAACTGTATAAAGAAATTGAAGATATTTTTGATAATGCCGATAGAAATCTTGGAGGTGTTATTGCTCCTCAAATAAGTAGATTTTCTTCTGTCTTTTCTGATAAAGACAAGGCTCAAGTTGTGGTAAGTATTGATTATGATCAGAGTAATTTTATAGCTAGAAGTGAAGATAATTTATTTTTTAGTAAAGAATTTGACTTTTCATTTCGAAGGGCTATTGAAGAGTTGGCAAAAAGATTTGCATTAAAGATCTCTTTGGCTGAGGAGATATTTCAACGCTATATTTCTTTTAAGGAGATACCTTATTTTAAGGAAATAACCGTTAAAAGGGATTCTGGATATATAAATTTAAGCACGCAAACCTTAAATTCATTTATTAAAAATTATATAAAGAGTGAGATTTGTTATATTTTACAAGAGATAAGGGAAGATATTTCTAAGGATGATTTTACTCTTTCGTTTGTTGGGAGATTAAATTCTAAGGAAGGATTCTATGGTTCATTACAAAGCTATGTTCCTTATTTCTTGAAGGCTCCACTTCAAAGATTGACAGTATCTTCGTCTTATGGGTGTTTACGTTACGGGATGTCACGTTTTCTAGAACAAGACCATAAAAAGAATGAACCAGTATTCAGGCGCATTTTAAATATATATCGTGAGTATTTTTAAAAAAAGATTATAATAGTGCAAAGAGGTGGCAGAGGATTATGATACTGTTCTTATTGAAAGAAGGTTAAAATTTACACAGTTATTTATGATAGAGAAACATGAAATCCAGGATAATTTTTTAAAAAGTTTCCGTATAACCTTGACTAATACCTCTGTTTACTCTAAAGATCATCCGCTTTTTATAAAATCTGTAGATAATCTAAGAAAAGATATTGATAAGCTTTTGACATTGCTTAATCCTTTAAGAATTGGTATTATTCCTGATGTTTTAGTTTTTGGCGAGGTTCGTTTAGAGGGAGTAAGAGTATATCAGGAAATAGCTGATTTTTTTCACCAGCGTAAAGTAAAAACTATAACTTTTAAGGAGGGTGTCTTTAATGAAGAGTTAATTAAATTCTTCACCAGTGTGAATCTAGCCCCTAAGGATATTTTGCTTAAAGGTGGTTTAGACAATATTTTAAATGAATTAAATTTAGGATATATTTCAGTTGAAGATCTAGACTATTCGCAGTTCCTAAAAGATGACGGTGAGGAGGATAGTGACATTTGGTTATATTTGCTAAGGAAGAATTTAGATAAAGATGATGGTGATAAGGTAGACATTTTAGCTAATGATTTTAAAAAGATACTAAAAAAGGTACGAGTTGAAGGTTTAGTAGAAAATGAAAAAGTAAGAGAAGGTACCAAAGAGATACTGGAATATTTCAAAACCAAAGATGCTGATAAGTTTTCTCAATGTTCTAAAGAATTAACTAAGACAGTTTTAAAAGATGGCAATAGCTTAAACGATGCTCAAATTGGTAAGTTTAAGGAGTTAATGCAGAACATGGAGGTTAAGGATGTCGCTGATGTTTTATTGGGGAAATTTCAAGAGGAAGAAGATGTTGATCCTTTGACTGTAAATTTATTTTCTAAGCTTATAGATAAAGATAGGCGCAAAGATGTTGCCGTATCTTTGATCGGAGAGTTGAAAAAAGATGAACGATTAAAGAAGGAGCCGAATGTAATTACGGGAATTAAAGAATTACTTGCTTCATCTGAACTTTCAGAGGATGAATCAAAGATTTATCATGATAATTTGATGGCAATTCTGGAGAATATTAACTTGAAGGAAGGCTCGCGTTTTGATCGTAGCCAAATTAGTGAGGATTATCGTTTTATTTTGCTTGATATCTTTGTTATAGAGTTAAGTTCAAAACGGCTAGAAGCAGTTTTGAGTATTATTTTAGCTGAGCTTGGCAAGGCAATAAAAGCTAAGGATTTAGAATATATAGAAAATTTTAAAAAGGCTTTAGATAAAAAAAAGTCAGAAACTTTTGAATTTGAATTTGCTTTTGAGGAAATAAATAAAAAAATATCTGCTTTTGTAGAAAAGATTATTTTTGATGAGGATTGTTCTGAGAATATAGATTTTTTAGTCGATAGGATTAAGAAAAATAACAAAGAGATGAGCTGTTATTTTGATAAAATATTTAAAGAAGGAAAAGCTAATAAGTCTATTTTAAAACTATTTTTTAGATTTTTTCCAGAACAATTATCTTCTTTTTGCGCAAATTTAGATAAAAGAATTTCTGATCTGCGGTTTGTTGAAAGCATTGTAGAGGGTTTAGGCAGTGTAGAACCAACTGTGAATTTAGGAATTCTTAAGCATATTTTTTCCGTAGCTAATAGTTTCATCAAGATAAAGGTTTTGGAGAAAATGAGAGAGCTGAATCTAGAAGATCAGGGTTTTTTATTTTCGATTTTTGATAAGGGTGAGTTTTTGCAACGCAAACAAGTTCTTTTGATTTTAGTTAATAACCCTTCTCTGCGCGGTAAAATAGCCCAGATGCTTTTAGATATTCGTAATCCTTTTGGGCTTAAGGGCAAGATTATCAGCGAAAATTTAAATCTTGTGAGTGAGGTTTATTTTCCTGAAGCCAA
>Ga0075121_1001115_pt1 | contig 17029 bp, 14 predicted proteins | sample AntAceMetag02UKG_FD_69793 | JGI IMG/M metagenome (GOLD analysis project Ga0075121, IMG submission 69793) | Saline lake microbial communities from Ace Lake, Antarctica - Antarctic Ace Lake Metagenome 02UKG | ecosystem: Environmental > Aquatic > Non-marine Saline and Alkaline > Saline | place... | reverse complement strand
GATCCAGGCCTACAAAAAAGACAAGGATGTTCAGATCCTTTCCACCCCCCAGATCCTCACCACCGATAATGAAAAGGCCTCCATTACCGTGGGCAAGAATGTGCCTTATCAAACGAGATCGGCCGCTGAAGGCACCACCGATACCTATAGTTCCTACGAGTACAAGGACGTGGGAAAAACCCTTGAAATTACGCCCCAGATCAGCAAGGACCGCATGATCCGTCTGGAGCTGAAGCTTACTGTGGAATCTCTTGAGAGTCAGGTGGGGGATCCCCGACCCACCACCTTAAAGCGTACCATGGAAACCACGGTGCTGGTAAAAGATAAAAATACGGTGGTACTGGGCGGATTGATCGATGATATCAACTCCAACATTGTGTACAAGACGCCCTGTTTAGGAGATATCCCCATGCTGGGATGGATGTTCAAAGCAAAAGCCAAAGGTAGTTCCAAAACCAATTTATATATCTTCCTGACCCCCAAGGTAATTGAAACCGAAAACGAGGCCAAAAAAGTTTATCAGGATAAAATAGACCACATGAACAAACTGTCTTCCGGACAGATCAAGATGTACGATGCGGAAGAGTAAGGACGGAGATCGGAGGTCAGAGGTCGGAAGTCGGAAATGTAGGGGCAGGCCTTGTGCCTGCCCTAATATCAGGCATTAACCCATTAATCGATAAACCAATTACCCATTAACCCAAAACCCATTATCCCATATGCACAAAACACTATTGCAAATTCTGGAAGATAAAATCGGGATCTCATCCGAAGATGTCGAAACCGCCCTTGCGCTCAAGGCGGAAAAGGGCGGAGCCATCGGTGAGATACTGATGCGCAAACAGATCATCACGGAAACCCAGTTACTCGAAGCTCTGAGCACCCAGCACGAGATGCCGTTTTGGCCTGAACTGCCCCTTGAAAACCTGGGCAATAATTTTACCCAACACGTACCCATCCAATTTTTAAAAAAATTTATTATGGTGCCTTTGGAGAGTGCACGTCCCACTTTATCCGACGCACCTTTGAATCAAGTGCCCAGCACGGATAACCCTGAACAATTGCTTCCCGGAGAGTTTATTATCGCCGTGAACAATCCGGCCCTGTTTCAGCCCATTGACGATCTTGCCAGAATTCTTGACATCCGAAACTGTAAAACCGTTTTGTCCACCCAAAAAGCAATCCTCTCCGCCATCAATATCGCCTATGATCTCAGCCAGGACAGCGCTCAGCAGCTTGTCCAGGATATGGAAGAAGACGGAACCACGATTATCAACGACCTTGAGAGCACTGCCGATCTGCTGGACGACACAAGTGATGCCCCGGTTATCAAACTGGTCAACCACATTATTTCCCAGTCCGTGAAAGCCCGTGCCAGCGATATTCACTTTGAACCCTACCAGGACAGTTTCAAGGTAAGGTACCGCGTAGACGGGATTCTGTATGATCTGCTTACACCGCCAAAATGGATACAGGCTTCTTTGATCTCCAGGATCAAGGTTATGGCCAAGATGAACATTGCCGAAAAACGTCTGCCCCAGGACGGAAGATTGGATGTTAAAATCGGCAATCAGCAGATCGATGTCCGGGTATCCACGATACCCACCTCTTTTGGCGAGCGGGTTGTTCTCAGACTCTTGAACAAATCCAGTTCCCTGCTGTACATGACCGACCTGGGTCTTCTGCCGGAAAAACTGGATCTGCTGAAAAAGCTGGTCCAATCTCCCAACGGCATTATACTGGTCACCGGCCCCACCGGCAGCGGCAAAACCACCACGCTGTATGCAGTACTGTCATCCATAAACAAACCGGACATCAACATCATCACCATCGAAGACCCGGTGGAATACCAGATACAGGGAATCAGCCAGATACAGGTCAATTCAAAAATAGACCTCACCTTTGCCCGGGGCCTGCGGTCCATTGTGCGCCAGGACCCGGACGTCATCCTGGTTGGTGAAATCCGGGACCGCGAAACCGCCGATATTGCCGTCCAGTCCGCCCTGACCGGCCACCTGGTCTTTTCCACCCTGCATACCAATGACTCGGCCAGCGCCATCACGCGACTGATTGATATCGGCGTAGAGCCCTTTCTGATCTCATCTTCGGTGATCGGGATTGCAGCCCAGAGACTCGTCCGGGTCCTGTGCCCCCACTGCCGGAAACCTTACACCCCAAATGAGATGGCATTAAACAGCATCGGCATAACCTCCGACCGGATTAAGGAACATACGATCTACAAATCCGCCGGATGCACCAGGTGTTTCAACACAGGCTATTCCGGCCGCATCGGAATCTTTGAAATCATGAATATGCAGGAGAGTTTAAAACATCTGATATTAAAAAACTTTGATTCCAACCGGATAAAACAGGAAGCGACTAAACTGGGCATGACAACTCTGCACCAGGACGGAATTCAGAAAGTTTTACAGGGAGTCACAACCATTGAGGAAGTATTCAGGGTAACACAGTAATAATCCATGCCTACAACAAACAAAATCAACAATACACGGTTTTCGTTCACGCCGGGTCATTATTTAATCATATTTTTATTCCTGCCGGTCCTGCTGTTGCCCCCTTCAGTCCAGGCCGGCAACACAGTAACCATCGACCATGACCGCCAGTTCACCTATGCAATGCATCTTTTTTCCAACGGTGACTATGCATCCGCCATCTGCGAATTCAAACGCTTTATCTATTTTTTTCCTGAAGACAAACGGGTGAGCCTTGCACATTACACCGTCGGACAATCTTTTTTTTCCCAAAAACAGTATCGGGACGCTATCCGTTCATTTAAAAAAAGCGCCGCCGGCAAGGAACCATCTCCCGTCACAATAAAATCCGCATGGATGATCAGTCAATGCCACCTGCAACTTCATGAACCCGGCCCGGCGGTTATCCATCTGCATAATCTTGCAGCCGTTACAAAAAATATCGATACACTGGATGAAGCATACTACCGTCTGGGGTGGATTTACCTTGACCGGGCCGACTGGAAAACGGCCGAGCGTAATTTCAATAAAATCAGCAGCCCAAACGCAGACCGCTACAACCTGACCAAACTGACTGCCGCAATTTCTCAACACCGTTCAATCCCCCGCAAAAATCCGACGCTTGCCGGATTGCTTTCGATCTTACCGGGCGGCGGCCAACTCTACTGCGAACGGCGCCATGATGCGCTGGTTTCATTTTTACTTAACGGGGGCCTGATCTGGGCAGCCTGTGAATCCTTTGACAGAAATCTGGATGCCCTGGGAACCATTCTCGGAATTGCGGAACTCGGGTTTTATTCCGGCAATATCTACAGCGCCGTGAACAGCGCTCATAAATACAACCGATCAAAAACTCGAAATTTCATTGAAAATATTCGCCGGAATACCAGTATAAACCTTTCCGCTATCCCGGAAGAAAAGGGTCTGATGCTCTCTTTGCACTATCGTTTTTAGGCTGAACAACCTATATTTTCATCCGTGAATTTTGAGGCTTGCTATTTGATTGAATTACGGATATAGGCACCACAAATGATTGCAACTGCATCAACCAACCCAATCGGAGATTTTTGGAATGAAAATTATTGCACCTTCTATACTGTCTGCTGATTTCTCAAAGCTCGGAGACGAAGTCCAGGCAGCCGAAGCCGCCGGAGCAGACTGGATACATGTGGATATCATGGACGGACATTTCGTGCCGAATATTACCATGGGGCCTCTGATTGTCAAAGCCGTTAAAAAAATGACGACCCTGCCCGTAGATGTCCATCTGATGATTGAAAATGCCGATCTTTTTATCCGCGATTTCGCCGATGCCGGCGCCGACCTGATTTCAGTACACACGGAAGCCTGTGTGCATTTAAACCGCACCATCCATCTTATCAGGGAGTGCGGCAGCCTTGCGGGCGTCGCGCTGAATCCGGCTACATCCCTGTCTGCCATTAACTGGGTACTGGAAGATGTCGATCTGGTAGTTCTCATGAGTGTTAACCCTGGATTTGGCGGACAGTCATTTATTCCCAACACCCTGGATAAGATAAGAGCATTGCGCAGTATTTTCAATGACAAGGGGCTTGATACCCACATTCTGGTTGACGGCGGTGTAAATAATAAAACAATCGTGGAAATCTCCAATGCCGGAGCCGATGTATTTGTAGCGGGTTCCGCTGTTTTCGGCCGACCGGATTATAAAAAAGCGATCGCCGAATTCCGACAACTGATAGGAGAATAATCAGTGCAGGAAAAAAAGAAATGCCAAAAAATCCTGATTATCCACGGTCCCAATTTAAACATGCTGGGCAAAAGGGAACCTGATATTTACGGTACGACCACCCTGGGAGAGCTCAATAGCGACCTTAAAAACCTTGGCGAACGCCTGGACCTGGAAATCGAAACCTTCCAGTCAAATCATGAAGGCCGGATCGTAGATAAAATCCAGCAGGCCGCCCGGGCCTGTCGCGTTGTTATAATCAATCCTGCAGCCTACACGCACACCAGTATCGCCATCCGCGACGCCCTTTTGGCAACCGACATGACGGTAATCGAGGTACACCTTTCCAATATCTATAAAAGGGAATCCTTTCGCCAAAAATCGATGATCGCCGACATTGTCGCCGGCCGGATTTGCGGATTCGGCGTTCAGGGTTACCACATGGCCCTTGAAGCTGCCGCCCGAATACTCAAATAGCCGGGCATAAATCCCCCCTCTTGCCGCGGCATTACAGAATTCAAACCCCGGAAGTATAATTATCATACAATATTTCTTGACAGATGGATAAAATATGCTAATTATCTTGTAACCTCTGTAGCTGATAATGAATTCCAAAGCGTTCCATATAAAAAGACCGCAAGATACAAAAGCTTTTCTTATTTTTCATAACAGCTTACCGCGTGAAATAGTAAATTCGCTGAATCCAAAAGTGCGGGCATTGGATGAAATACACGGAAGCTGATTGAATGATTTGAGGTTGTGATAAATTACCGATCAAAACCCGACCGAATAAAAAATTCGGAATTTCCCAAACATGGCATTTAATTTTTAAAGGAGTTTTTCATGAAAGAGTATCCACCCAAATATCGGTCCCCTGATCGCAGGTTCGACCGGAGCAACCGACAGTTTGAAAATCCCCAGTATATAAGCCACGACCGCCAGAATCCCAGCCAGCGTAAAAAATTTACCAATCGCAGAAACGACCCTGCGGAATTGCTGAATGAATTATTAAAAAAAGAAGCGCTGGAACTTAAAACCAGGCTGGATGAAATATCCGCCAGCCAGAAGCGTCTGGCAGATGCTGAAGAGCGTAAAGCGGCCGCCCTGGAAAAAATTGCGGCATGTTTTCAAGGCGAAATGCCCGCCGATTCAGCGCCAATTGAATCCGTATCCGCACCTGAAACCGAGCCTGTGTCTGAGCCCGAAACGGAGACTGAGGCCGGGACTGTATCTGAGGCTGAGACTGTACCTGAGGCTGAGACTGTACCTGAGGCTGAGACTGTACCTGAGGCTGAGGCTGTACCTGAGGCTGAGGCTGTACCTGAGGCTGAACTCGAACCGGAAGTTGAATCCAAGCCTGAGAATCTACTGAAACAACAATCTTTAGCTCCGGTGCAGGATGATAAAAAAACAGCATCCTCTTTAGATTCCACCCCGGTTTCTCCGGTAATTATCAAAGCCACCGACGTCCAACGCGCCAGAGTGCTGAAAATCGTCAAAAAAATGCATACAGAAAATGCCACCTACAATCAAATCGCCATGCGTCTGGAAGAAGAAAACTTACCCACCTTTTCAGGTCGCGGCAAATGGCATGCTCAGACGATTCACAGGTTGTTGAAAAAATAACCGCCGGCAGCGGATAGTTCCTACAGGAATTTGCCGTAGTTTATAGAAAGCTATTTGAAAATAATGATTGAAAATTGAAATTGGGAAGGGATAAAACGAATTTGCGAAATAGTTGATAAACCCGGCCCACGGTTGAATGCGTTTATCAACCGTATAAAAGCATGAATACCAAATTTCGAATATCCTATTGAAAATAAAAGAAAAAAATGAAGCTTTCCAAACAACAAAAAGCGGCGGTCACACATTTGGGATCACCGGCCCTGGTGGTTGCCGGTGCCGGGTCCGGCAAAACCAGGACCCTGACGGCCAAGATACGGCACCTGATCTCCATCGGCTATGATCCAAAGCGCATTCTGGCCATCACATTCACAAATAAGGCCGCCGATGAGATGAAAACCCGTCTGATTCAAATGACGGGATTATCCACAGATGATTTCCCCTGGGTGCGAACATACCACTCCGCAAGCTATAAAATCCTGCAGCGTCACTGCACCCTGCTTGGCTATAAATCACCGTTGCAGATTTACGCCACCTACCAGCAGCAGAAAACAATCAGGGAAATCCTGATCAAGCTGGACTATGATAAAAAATATGCATCAGCCGTCATCGGGAAGATATCAAATGCCAAAAACTACGGCAACCCCATGGCATATTTTGATTTATACCCCAAGGTCTCAACCGTCAGGCTGATTGACGTTTATGACCTGTATGAAAAAGAACTTAGAGATAAAAATGCCGTTGATTTTGATAATATTCTGGCGCTGACTCGTGACCTGCTGCGGGACAATTCCGAAATCAGGGAAAAATACCGTTCCTGGTTTCAGTATGTCCTTTGCGATGAATACCAGGATGCCAACAACCTGAATGAAGAGCTGACCCGTTTGCTTTTGAGCAACGGCAATTTTTTTGCCGTAGGCGATGACTGGCAGTCGATATACTCGTTCAGAATGAGCAATATCGATCATTTTCTGACCTTTTCCGAAAAATACCAGGGCGCCAAGATTTTTCGTCTGGAAGAAAATTTTCGGTCGACGGACAAAATTGTAAAAATCGGGAATGACCTGATCGGCTATAACGACAACAAAATGGACAAGAAGTGTTTCTCCGCTAAAAAAGGCGGCATTGCCGAACTTCACGATTTTCATAACGAATACCAGGAGGCGACCTGGGTCCTGCGCAAAATTCAAAATCTCAGGCAAATGGGAATGGCCTACGAAAAAATGGCCGTTCTTTACCGCACCAAGTTTTCCTCCCTGGCTTTTGAAAAGGCTCTCCGTTCGGCAGGCATTCCATACCACATGCTGGGGGGTAAAGGATTTTTCGAACGTAAGGAGATCCTGGATATCAACTGTTACCTTACCGCAGCTACTTTTAACAAAGATGATGTGGCCTTTGACCGCATCATCAATACACCGAAGCGCGGCATCGGCCCCGGGGCCCTGGCAAAAATCAACAAATTCAGAAACGATTCCATGAGCCTCCAGGATGCGGCCCGTAAATCATTAAAAGAAAAGGTCCTGCCCGCCGGAATATATGATGCTGTCAGGCTTGTGATAGATCTGCTGGACGACATCCGGGACATGCGCCCCGACACTGCCATCAGGGAGGTCCTGACACGCACCGGATATATGGATTATCTCAAGCATTATTTAAAATCATCGGGAATGGATTACACAGCCCGGGAGGAAAACATTGAGCAATTGATCCATACGGCGGGCCAGAAAGATACGATTCTGGATTACCTTGAAGAAGCAGCCCTCATCCGCGAAGACAAAGAGGACGACGAAGGGGAAAATACCGGAAACGGCGTCAACCTGTCGACGATCCATGCATCCAAGGGACTTGAGTACAGCGTTGTTTTTATCGTTGCCTGTGAGGAGCAGCTTTTCCCGCACTGGAGATCCATGGAAACGCCCACGGGACTTGAAGAGGAACGCCGTCTCATGTATGTGGCCGTGACCCGGGCCGAACAATATCTATTTTTAAGTTCCGCCGACTTCAGGAAAGGACAGTACAACCAGCCAAGCCGCTTTCTTGACGAAATTTCAGAATCATTATAATACTGCGGGCATTCATTTACGGGTCTACACTTTTTTTAAAAAGGTATGTATGGTTTGCCTGATTCAGGATGCCGAAACTTGAAATTGGAAAAAAATCCATGTCTCTTCACACCCATAATTTTGTTGAAACTCACCGGGGGTTAGTTGGTTTCGGTCTTGACCGTAAAACCGACGAAGAAACCATCTTGTACTACCTGCAGAAATTTTCCGACGATACATTGATGCGGCATCTGATTCCCAAACTAAGCGATTTGGAGCTTGAAGAGATATTTTCCCTTATGACAGACATGTTGAAAAAATATCTTACGGAACCTGAATACCATCGACTTTTTTTGAAAGACAAAAATCATTAAAAAGGGGTTCATGTGCCGGCTGAAAAATCATACCTTCCCGAATTTATCCGGAGAAAGCTTTTTTAAATATTCGGCCCATTTTTTCCCCTCCTCACTATTGTCATGAACTTCTTCCCGCCCCTTGCCCGGTCCGGATTTATCCAACACCTTGTCCTCCACATATATGGGCGCCTTAAAACGTAATGCCAGAGCAATGGCATCGGAAGGTCTGGCATCCATACTGAAGTGCTTGTCCCGGCACATAAAATTTATTCTGGCATAAAATGTATTGTTTCGGATATCAACGACCTCGACCCCGGATACGGACATATCCTGCAGCGTAAGAAAATTTTTAAAAAGATCATGGGTCATGGGACGATCAAAATTTATATCCTGAAGCACGGCGGCAATTGAAGTGGCCTCAAGCAATCCGATCCATATTGGGACGGTCTGGCCATCTTCATCGGATTTTAAAACAACAATGGGCGTGTTGGATGTCGGATCAATCGTCAGGCCGGCGATACTAACCTTATGCAGCATAATATTTACCTCCTTTCAAATCTGCTGTTGCCGTTTTGGTCCTTACCAATTCTCCCCACAAGGAATGAGACAAGGCTCTTTTAATTCTTACATCAACCAGATGCCCGGCTTCAATCTCCGGAGCGGCTGTTTCCCGGTCGTCAGCCCAGTCAAAATTAACAATTTTATTACCTTCAGTACGGCCGCTCCACTGAATGATCGATTGGATGTCGGATTCCGAATGACCGGGCTGTTTTCTGCTCAGCCCTTCCACTAGAACAGCCTGGATGGAACCTACCATCGATCTGTTTTTTTTGAGCGTCAACTGCTCCTGCAGATCCAGCAGAACCTGCAGCCGGGCCTTTTTTTCCGTTTCTGAAATTTTATCGCCAAAATGAACTGCCGGCGCATTCGGACGATCGGAATAAACAAAGGCAAACAGGCTATCATACTCGACGGTTTTAATCAGATCCAGCGTTTCTGAAAATTCGGTTTCGGTTTCACCGGGAAAACCGGCAATAAAATCAGATGTAATCGCGATATCCGGACAAACTTGCCTCAATTTTTCAATTTTTCCCAGATATACTTCCCGTGTATATTTGCGGTTCATACGCTTTAATACGGTGTTGGCTCCGGACTGGACCGGGAGATGAATATGACGACACAGCTTGTCCAGATCCCGAAAGGCAAGCATGAGATCCTCGGAAAGGTCCTTGGGATGAGACGTTGTAAATCTCATCCGCTCCAGGCCTTCCAGGGCATTCACCTTTTCCAGCAGGCCGGGAAATGAACACAACCCCTCTTTTTGACCATAGCTGTTTACATTCTGGCCCAGCAGGGTTACTTCCCTTACGCCGCCGTCGATCAGTTCCCGTATCTCCGAAAGAATAAATTCAGGCTTCCGGCTGGTCTCCCGGCCACGCACATACGGCACAACACAGTAGGTACAGTAATTGTCACATCCTTGCATTATGGTGACAAAACGGCAGACACCTCCATATGCACCGGCGGTGTCTGTAAAATCAAATTCATCAATCCCCGGATACATTTTTACATCCACCAGATGACATTTTTTTTGTTCGATCCGCGTCACCATCTCCGGCAGGCGGCCGATCACATGCGTGCCGAAAACAAGATCTACAAAAGGCATGCGCTCCATAATTTTTCGCCCCTCCTGCTGGGCCACACACCCGCCCATGCCGATGATCACCTTCGGGCGTTTTCTTTTCAGTTTGGCCATGCGTCCTAAAAAACTGAACGCCTTTTGTTCGGCCTTGGCCCGGATCGAACAGGTGTTTACAATAATTAAATCCGCAGTATCAACATTCCGGGTCAATTCATACCCCAGAGGCTGCAAAACAACGGCAATTTTCTCGGAGTCATACACATTCATCTGACATCCGATGGTGTTGATATAAAGATATTTGGGTTGCATCGACTCTCTTTCAATAAGGGTCACAAAAAATAATAAGTATCCAAAAAACGGGCATAAGAAAAAAAAATTAAAGCGGCCCTAAGGATTCACGGGTTCAATAAGCAGATCTTTTTTCAAATCCTGCAAAATCAGATCGACTTCGTTTTCGCATCCCGGTGCGATATTCAGTTCAACCACTCCCCTGCCCCGGTCAACGGTAGTCATCACTGCAAGGCCGTCATAGGCTTCGATAATAAATTTTATAAAACTTATATCACAGCGATCCACACGAAAATATTTTTTTATCGTTTCCATATGCTGCATATCCTTTTCCAGGCCGCAAAGGACCTGAAAAATTCCGATTCATTTAATATAATCATAAAATACCACCATGAGACATTTTTTTTCAATAAAAAATAACTGCTTTTAATTAATGCCTGAACGGGCGGCAGGTGATTTTGGTTGTCTTGAACGGAATACTACGATATAGCCCCTTTTGATGAAACGACACTGGGACATCCTGCAACCGGATTCACATCCGGTTAAAAAAATAGCATCCGCTCTCGGCTGCCTTCCGATTACCGCAGCGGTGCTTGTCAATCGCGGCATTGTTTCAGCCGACGCTGCCAGGTTTTTTATAAAGGCAGGCCTGAAAAACATGCGGGCACCCTTTGCCATCCTTGATATGGACAAGGCGGTTTTCCGCATCTATTCCGCCATCATCAACAACGAAAAAATTATTATTTTCGGAGACTATGATGTTGACGGCATCACGGCATGTGCCATAGTGCATGAATTTTTGCAGGCTTGCGGGGCCGATGCCACCTGTTATATACCCCATCGGATCAAAGAAGGGTATGGCCTGCAGACCGCGCATATCGAAGATGTGGTACGGCCTGCCGGAATCAGCCTTATTATCACGGTGGATTGCGGATCCGCCGGCCATGACGCCGTTCTGGCCGCCGGCAAGGCAGGTATCGACGTTGTAATTACCGATCATCATGAAATTCCCGAACCCATTCCTGCAGCCATCGCCGTTGTCAACCCCAAACGCTGCAACTGTACGGCCGGCTTTGAACATTTAGCCGGTGTGGGCGTAGCCTTTTATCTCTTAATCTGCCTCCGCAAATACCTGCACGAAATGAATTTCAAACCGGGCCGGGCCCGGATCAATCTGAAAAATTACTGTGATCTGGTTGCTCTGGGTACCATAGCCGACATGGTCCCTCTGGTTGACGAAAACCGGATCTTTACAAAAGCGGGACTCGCCATCATAAACAACAGTCCAAGACCGGGGCTTCGGGCGTTGCTGCGGATCAGCAAAGTCAATGGCGGTTTTGTCACCAGTGAAGATGTGGCATTCCGTCTTGGCCCCAGACTTAATGCCGCCGGAAGGATCGAGCATGCCCTGACGGCGTATAAACTGCTCACGGCCGCAGATCACCCCAGTGCCTGCAAAACCGCTGAACTTCTTAACGACCTGAATTCCCGGCGGCAAACCATTGAAAGGGATGTTTTTCAACAAATTGACAGCCTGATGGAGAATTCTCCTGACCTGGTCGATATAAAAGCACTTGTTTTTTCCGATCCTCAATGGCACGAAGGCATACTTGGAATAGTGGCATCCCGGCTTGCAAGAAAATATTTCAGGCCGGTCATATTGATATCAACCCGGTCGGGCATGGGCAAAGGCTCCGGCCGCAGCATCCCCGGATTTAATCTTTATCAGGGGCTGCAAAGCTGCAGTGATTATCTTGAAAATTTCGGCGGCCATTCCATGGCAGCCGGCCTGCAGATCGATCCTGCAAATATTGACAAATTTTATAGTGCCCTGGTTCAAGAGGTGGAAAAACAAACCGGAACCGATGACTTCATACCGCGAATCACGGCCGATGCCCGGATCAATTTTAATTCCGTTACCGAGGCACTGGTAGACGAACTCGAATCGCTGATGCCCTTTGGTGAGGGAAACCGCGAACCGCTCTTTATTGCCGGCGATATCAAAATCCTTTCCGCATCCACGGTGGGGCGGCATAATTGCCGCATGCGTCTGATACAAACGTCGGCCAGGCCGGCCAGGCCCCTTTCCGCCATTGTCTTTAATATGGATGCCGAACAGGTCATTGCATCGGGGTTTGACGAAATTATGTTCCGACTGCGCTGGAACCGATGGAACAAAAGCCGGTCCATACAGCTCGTCATTGAAGAAATGAGGTAAAATAAAAGATGCCGAACCTGCCATCTAAATTTTTCCTTGCAATCCAGTGTCGTTATCATTAGTATGCCGTCCAAAAATAATTTCCGCATAATTTTAGCAAATGAGGTATATCCATGGCAAAAATATTTCGCCCGAGTTCACGAGAAGCAAAAATTCTTTCCAAGATTGAATCATCCAAGGAACATGCCCGCCGGAGGGCGATTGCGGCAATACAGGATTTTATTGAGCCTCTATCCAACGCCATCGCCATGAAACTCGTGGAAAACCAACTCGTGGAAACGGACAATAAAAACGGTCTTGAAGAACAGATCAACAAGTGTCTCGACAAATTATCCCATGCAGATGATTTTGATGTGGATTACCAGATAGCTCCCTTCCGCCACCTGGTGCCCCATCCACACACCATCACTCTTTATCTTACCGCCTTTGTGATCGAACAGCTTATCAATCACAGGGACATTATTGATATATTCGGAAGTGATGAAGATATTTACAACTGCATCAACCTCCAGATTACAAAATTTTTACCTGCATAATGCGTTCTTTTATACATCCAAGGCTGGTAAACGGCCCTTTTGATGATCCCGGGCTTTTTATTCCCCTGTTTTTTGAAAACCGGGCATTGATGTTTGATCTGGGCGATATCAACTCCCTTTCACCACGCGACATCCTCAAAATAAGCCACGCCTTTATCACCCATACACACATGGACCATTTCACCGGCTTTGACCGCATGCTGCGTCTGTTTTTAGGGCGGGATAAAGAGCTTCATCTATATGGCCCGAGCGGATTTCTGAAAAACATCGAGGGCAAACTCGCCGGTTATACCTGGAACCTAGTGGATAATTTCAAATATTGTTTCAGCATCCAGGCGACCGAAGTTCATGCGGACCATCTTCTGATCAACTGCTATTTCTGCCACAACAAATTCCTGCCGACCCATGCACCTGAGAAAACAGGCTTCAGCGGCAGGCTGCTTGAAGAGCCGGCATTAGCGGTTTCCGCCGCAATTCTGGATCACAACCTTCCCTGCCTGGGTTTTTCAATCCGTGAACGGTTTCACATCAACATTATCAAAGAACGGCTGGAACCTCTGGGGCTTGAAATCGGCCCATGGCTCAAACAGTTCAAGCAGGCACTTTATGATCGTCATGATCCTGATTCGAAATTTGAGGTAGTTTGCGGAAAGGAGAATATGACCAGAAAATTTTCTCTGGCAAAACTGGCCCGGCAGATCACGCTGATTACACCCGGGCAGAAGGTCAGTTATATTGCAGACGCAGTCTACAGCGAATCCAATGCTGAAAAAATCATTGCACTTGTAAAAAATTCAGACCACCTTTTCATCGAAGCGGCCTTTCTTGAAAAACACCGTGATACAGCCCGTGAAAAACATCATCTCACAGCAGCCCAGGCCGGCACTCTGGCCGGCAGGGCCGGTGTAAAACAGCTGACACCCTTTCATTTTTCACCCCGGTACACCGGCCAGGAAAATCTCCTGTACTCTGAAGCCATGGCAGCGTTTGAAAAATATGCAAAAGCTGGAAAATGACGACTGGAAACTTAAAATTCGGAATTCAAAGATAGATATCGTATCTCCTTGCTTTTTTAAGTTACAAGCTCCAGGTTACAGGTTACAAATTTCCTCCGTGGCTCATGAAACAAAAAATGCAGTTCTCTGTGCCCTCTGGGTCTCCGTGGCCAATAAAAATGGCGGCCACAGAGGTTTCAAATTTCAAATTTAAATTCCTTTGTCTTCTTAACCACATATGCCATCTGCGTATCGGTCAATTCCGGGTAAATCGGCAGGGCCATGGAATTCGAGGCGGCATTTTCAGCCACGGGAAAATCTCCTTTTTTGCAGTTCAAGAAAGCAAAGCATTCCTGGAGATGCATGGGGACAGGATAATATACTTCAGTACCGATACCGGCTTCTCCCAGAAAACGACGCAGCGCATCCCTTTGCCCGGGGGCCAGAATAACAAACTGATTGTATATATGCCGGTTCTGAATTTCAAGCGGGAGCCGCACGAAATCCGTCAATCCCTCCCGGGCGAACAGGTTGCCGTAAAGGGTCGCGTTTTTCTGACGTTTTTCAGTCCAGGTGTCAAGATACTTGAGCTTAATCGATACAATGGCCGCCTGAAGTGCGTCCAGTCGAAAATTTCCCCCGACCAGTTTGTGAAAATATTTTGGATGACTGCCGTGACCGCGTAATATTTTGAGTTTCTCATAAAATTCATCGGAATCGGTGGTGATGATGCCGCCGTCGCCAAAAGCGCCCAGGTTTTTGGAAGGAAAAAAACTGAAACAGCCGCACAGTCCCATGGATCCGGCCCGTTGGCCCTTATATTCCGATCCGATGGCCTGGGCTGCATCCTCGATCACGGCCAAATCGTGTTCTGCGGCAATCTCAAGAATCGGCTCCATTTCAGCGCACTGTCCATACAGATGAACCGGGATAACGGCTTTTACAAACGATCTCTCATCCCTGGACATTTTTTCGATCACATCAGCCATCCGGTCCGGGTCGATATTAAATGTATCCGCATCGATATCCACAAATACAGGTATGGCTCCCAGACGCGCGATACACCCGGCCGTTGCAAAAAAGGAATAAGTAGTGGTCAACACCCGGTCGCCCGGTTTGATATCCGCTGCCATCAGGGACAGCAGCAGGGCATCCGATCCGGAAGATACGCCAACTGCATGGGCCGTTTGACAGTATTCAGCGATCTGTTCTTCCAGTGCCTGCACATGTGGCCCCAGAATAAAATACTGGCTTTCGTATATCTGTTCGGTTACACGCAAAACTTCTTCTTTTATTGTTTCATACTGCGCTTTAAGATCAAGCAGGGGTACTTTCATTGTTTATTGTCCTTGTAGTACTGAATAGATTGCAAAGTGAAAATTGAAATTAATAAATGCCATCTAAACTAACAATCATTGACCCAACTTATTTAAAACCGAAAACCTGTTTCCGGTTTTACGGGTACTTATACGTGAGTTCTACCCGCTTGAAATCAAAGTTCCATAAAGCCGGATTTCAAAAGCTATTGACCATTTTAAAAAATCAATCCCTTAAAAAAGGCTTTCAGCCGATTCGGTGGGCACAGCCCACCCTACGATAAAGCAACCTTTATCCTTTTCGGCCCTTTCCATTAAAATTTCGATATCTCGGGGCGGTTTCCTTAGGCATTGCCGGACTGCATCTGGTTTCAACGGCCTTATATCCCAGTAACTGCTGAACATCCCGGGTTAACAATTTTCCTGCCTTGACTTTCATGTTTTCCGTCACGGCCACGATTGTTTCGTTCACGCCGGGCTGCTGCAGATGAATGTAAGCCCGGCAGGAACCAATATGTTTTTCCATAATCTTTTTGAGATCCAGCAAGTCCTCATGTCGGGTACGATTCACGTCCAGCTTAAAATGCACGCTGGCGGTCCAGGTTTCTTCGGCCTGGCCAATCCGGATAATGGTTTCCGCAAGAATTTTAACCGATTTTTCATCTTTCTGAAGCTCACCTTGAACAAAAATCGGACTATCCTCAATCAGCAGGGATTCACTGGCGGCAAAAACTTCCGGAAAAACGACTACCTCCACCACGCCATGCAGGTCTTCGACCTGAACAAATGCCATGGGGTCGCCCTTTTTTGTAAGCAACCGCCGGGTGCTGCTGACAACACCGCCCATTCGCATCGTCTGCTTATCGTCGCTTTCATGGATGGAAATGGCATTCACATTGGAAAATTTTTCAAGCAGGCTGGCGTAACGCTCCAGCGGATGCCCGCTGACATAAAACCCCAGAATCTCCTTTTCCTGTATTAAAAGTTCTTTTTCTTCCCACTCTTCAATTTCCGGCATCACCGGAATATTGAGCTTAGGGGTTGAACCGCCCAGATCAAACAACCCCATCTGGGGATCGTTTTTTTCTTTCTGAATGCACTGGCCATACTCCAGGGCGTCTTCCAGGGAAGCCATCATCGGGGCCCGGCGGGCACCGGTGGAGTCAAATGCCCCGCATTTGATCAGGCTTTCCACCACCCGCTTGTTGACCTTGCGCAGGTCCACCCGCTCGCAAAATTCAAACAGTGAGGTAAACCTGCCGTTGGCCCTGCGTTCATCACGGATGGCTTCGATGGCCCCCTCCCCCACATTCTTGACAGCCACCAGTCCGAACCGAATTTTGTTGCCGAACACGCTGAATGTCTTCCCGCCCGCATTAATGTCCGGCGGAAGGACATGGATATCATGACTCCGGCATTCGGCAATGTACTTGACCACACTATCAGATGAATGCATTTCACTGGTTAAAAGGGCCGCCATGAATTCAACCGGAAAATGGGCCTTGAGATAGGCCGTTTGAAAGGCGATCAAAGCATAGGCTGCACTGTGGGATTTGTTGAAGCCGTACCCCCCGAACTTTTCCATCAGATCGAATATTGCCCAGGCTTTATCCCTGGGGAGATTATTGTCCGCAGCACCCTTCATGAAAAGTTCACGATGCTTGGCCATCATGGCTGTGATCTTTTTTCCCATCGCCTTGCGCAGTTTGTCGGCATTGGCCATGGAATAATTGGCCAGTACCCCCGCGATCTTCATCACCTGTTCCTGGTACAGAATGACGCCATAGGTTTCCTTCAGGATCGGTTCCAGTTG
>Ga0075121_1001111_pt1 | contig 17072 bp, 12 predicted proteins | sample AntAceMetag02UKG_FD_69793 | JGI IMG/M metagenome (GOLD analysis project Ga0075121, IMG submission 69793) | Saline lake microbial communities from Ace Lake, Antarctica - Antarctic Ace Lake Metagenome 02UKG | ecosystem: Environmental > Aquatic > Non-marine Saline and Alkaline > Saline | place... | reverse complement strand
CAGGCCAATCACTTTCAAAAAATTATATCCCGCTTTCAAATTGAATCCGATCGACCCTGAATTTAAAAAGAAATATATTTCATTTATGCAATCTCCAAAGGCGGAGGTGGGCACTTATATCAGACTAAAAATGAACTACTGCTCGCCAAGGATTTATCTGACGGAAGAAGCGGAATGCCGCCGACTTTATGCCCAAAAACGCTTCAAGCGCTTTGTTGAGATATATCGCAAAGCAGGCGAAAAATGCATTGGCGGACATACCAACACACAAGCCTATGATTTAGTTTGCTTATCTGAAAACTGGGGCAACACCTCATCATATTATGGCAAGCCAGGGCCGCTTCCGCAAAAGAATGACAAGGCTTTGATAATGCCTCTGGCTTTTGAAGTGAAGCGCCTTTACAATCCCACTTTGGCAACTGCCGGGATTTTCAACCAGCACCCTCTATCAGGCTCAGAACAGCAAGTCGATGTTTATGTGACAAATGATCTGAACGAGGACGGAGAGTTCAAGGTCGCGGCTCAGTTGAATTTCAACGACGAGAAGATTATTGCCTTGGGCAAACTGGATTTTGGAAAGCTTAAAGGTATGGAGCAGAAAAAAATGACTCTTTCCTATAAAGCCCCTGAATTTGACGCAACAAAAAGAGGCAAGCTGGAACTGTTCCTGTTTAAAAACGGCAAGCGTGTTGGTGACAATTATTATCCCATTTCAATTCCTGAAAACAAGCTAAAAGTGGAGCCGGGCCTGAAGGTGGCTCTTTACGATAATTTCGGGCGGGTATTCCGGGGCGTTAACGGAACTGTCACAACAACGGAAGTCCTGAAAGACTTCGGGTATGCCTTTGAGCCTGTTTCAGATTTCTCAAATCTCGATTCATACAAATATCTGATTGTAGGAGCCAACAGCTTCGACAAGGACTTGGTGTCTTCCTCCGACATCATCTTCAAGTGGGTAAAAGATGGCGGAAAACTGCTCTGCTTCGAGCAAAGCCTATGCGGCAAAGTTCCGTTTTATCCAAACAACAGCATTGTCGCTGGATCGCCCTCGACATATGTTTCATTGACAGTCTATGACCATCCATTGTTCGCCGGTTTGGAGCAGGAGGATTTCGACACCTGGGCCAAGCATCGCGGCACAATGTTTGATTACGCAATCGGCCCGTTGAACGAGGGGCTTGTCGCAGTATCTCCCACTGGGAGCTGGAAAGACACCGATGAAATAAAAGCGGTCATATCGGATGTAAAATTAGGCAAGGGACAAATAATTTTCTCTCAGCTTTCAGCCACCAAACGCTACAAGCTCGACGCCGTGGCGAAGTCATATTTGAAGAACACGCTGAATTATTTTTCAAAAGCCGGCGTTTCCAATTTTGCGGCAAAACTGCCGGAGCAGGAGTTCAGCAAGGTCACATATCTTGAAGACAAAGATGCTTTTTATGTTGACCTGAGCAAAGTGGTAAACCAAGGCTTTAAAGATGATATTTCCGGCGACAAAAAAGGCGGCTGGAGTGATTTTGGAGTTTCAAACGACTTCAAGGAAATTCCACCCGGCGTAAGCAGGCTTCAGGGCTCAGTTCCTTTCAAAATCATTGATCCTGCAAAGAATCATGGCAAATCCTGCATTGTGCTGAAGGGCAAGGTTAGGCCATATTTTCCAGAGAAGGCAACTGGCATCCCAGTCAATGCGCTGTTGAATAATATCTATGTGCTTCACACTTCCATGTACACCGACGACGGGCCAGCAGTGAAATATGTGTTGCATTACGCCGATGGCCAGACTAAAGAGTTCGTGGCAACCGGGAAGCGTGAAATACCGGACTGGTGGCATCCCAAAAACCGCAGCAACGCCATCGTGGTTTTTCAGAAAAATAAGAAAGGACTCTACCTGACTGATTTTGTAAACCCATTGCCAAAGGTCGAAATAAAATCAATGGATATTGTCTCCTATGGAAAAACTATTCCAATAATCGTCGGCATCACCGGCAGAAAACGCTTCACATCCGTCATCTCAGGAGTTGGCGAGAAGTAGTTTGAAACAATAATGAAGGATATAATAATGAAAAAAATTACAAAGAAATTGTCCATGTCTCTTTTGGGTCTGTCCGCCGCTTTTATTGTCAACGCCGAAACAGTTGGGGAGTGGAAAGACTCACCCAATGGCTTTGATTACCAAAGCAAAGGATTGTCATGCAAGATTGAAAAAAATGGGAAGATCCAAAACCTAAAAACTCCAAATACGCTGATTCTATCGCAGGCTTTTATTCACGCTTCGCCAGTTATTGCTGATGGGGAAAAATATGACGCCAGAATAAGTCAACAAAATAAGTGCGCGTCCATAAAGGTCAAATCCGACGGGCCAGACAGCTATTCATTGATTCTGAAAGGCATGCTAGGCAACGCAAAGCACAAGGAAATTGCCGAGTACACCGAAAAAATAACGCTCACGCCTGCAACAATTTCTTTTGACTATGAAGTTGTCTTAAAGGAACCATTGAGCATGAAATCCTACAATCCGTTCTTTTCTTTGGAATACGCCCCTTGCTCAATTCTTAAAGGCCTTGGATATGTGACAATTGACGCAAAGGATAAAAAGAAATTTTGCCAGTTTCCTCCGACTTATTCGAAATCCAACTCATTGCATAAGGGCGGCGTTAAAGCATTGCGCATAGTCTTTCCGGATGGGCACATTGTGTTCAGCGTGAAGGAGAAGGCTTATATAACGCTTTCAGACACACGCGCCTGGGGCTCGAAAAATTTTCGCATTGATGTCAAGCCATATTACCCATACAAGGCAAAGCCGATAGATTTTCCAGCCGGGTCAAAAATCCAATGGTCTTACTCTATTTCGCTCGAAAACAAATAAATATTCAAAAAAATAAAAGACTGAACATGAAAAATTTAAAGTTCATTCCAGAACCACAATTGATAGAGATTGGAACAGGAGAGTTTGCCTTGTCCAATGATAGATTGCGCGTTTTCGCCGAAAATATTGACGCAACAAAATTCCTAAGCACTTTTAAAGGTTTTTTGAACGAAAACAGTTTTGTCGAATGCGCGGAAGACGCGGACATCATCCTGCGGATTAGAGATGATTTGTCGTTTCCTGCCGCTATGCGCAGTGATGTGCGAAGCCAGGCGTATCGGCTTGACGTGAACAGCAGGCAAATTGAATTGCGCGCCATTTCCGCCAATGGCCTTTTCCTGGGGCTTCAAACCTTGCGGCAAATGTTGGAGCAATCCAATGGTCAGTTGCATTGCATAAATATTACAGACTGGCCCAACATGCCGTTTAGAGGCGTTCACTTGACCTTGGCAAACAATATGCCGACGTTTGAAAAGCTCAAAGAGTTGATAGTCAATATGAGCCGCTGCAAAATCAATAAATTTGTTCTGGAGTATGACGATAAATTTCCCTTTGAAAAACATCCAATCATTGTTCATCCTTCCGCATTGACAAAGGACCAGATAAGAGAGTTGATTGCCTTTGGCAAAAATTATTTTATCGATATCATTCCGCTTTTGGATTCTCTGGGGCACGCTCAGGCATACTTGACGCATGACGAATATCAACATCTCGCAGAATTGCCGGGCAATACAGCCGAAATGTGCTCGTCTAACCCTGAAACTTTAAAATTCATCAAAGAGTTGTGGGCGGAAATCCTCGAAGTTCACGAGGATTGCGAGTTCGCGCATATTACCGGCGACGAAGTGTTCAGGCTTGGCGATTTTTGTCCGAAATGTCGTGAATCCGCCGACAGCAATCGTTTGTCGGAACTGTTTTTCTCATACTATAAGGACTTGTCCGAATGGATGCTGGAACGCGGCAAACGCCCGATCATGTGGGCGGATATAGCTCTGAAATATCCTGAAAGTGTTTCGGTTATGCCGAAGGAAGTTATTTTCAACGATTGGGAATACCGCGGCAACGGCTCCGAATGGTCGGTCGCGCGCATATTTAAAGAGCCGGGAATGACGATAGACAAATATAATCTGGACGCCATTCCCATTGAGAATCGCGAGTATTTCAATAAATATTATTTAAATGAAGACAAGACCACTTTCAAGCCCTATCCAGGCATCGGCATTCTGAAAGATTACGGATTTGAGGCCATTGGGTCCTCCGCGTCCAGCACGGAATCGGGAAAAATGCCTGTGCCTCCATTCCGCGTCGCAATCAATAATAATCGATACAATTCAAAAGCGGCGGCGGAAAGCGGCGCGCTTGGGCTGCTTAACACTTTTTGGAGCAATTATAGAGACATCGCCAACGCAATGCACGGCGTTTGGGCAGGCGGAGCTTACTCCTGGAAATTTGTGGAGGAAAGCAATGACGATTTTCTGAACAAATGCCAAAATGTTTTCATGAATTCAAACACCGGAGAATTCGCTAAATACGCAGCCGCTATTGATTCGTTCGACTTGCCGCGCACGGGCCCGTCCACGCCAATAACTGAAGATTCATGCGCGAAGTTTGCAGATTTCCCGTTGCCGCCTTGCGACACAGATTATGATCCAATTGTTCGCTGCTATTTGGCGGGACTTGAAGCCAACGCGCTTGCCATGGTTAAAAAACAGCAATCATTAGCATTGGAAGACAAGCAGAGGACAAATGAGATTGGAGCCGGAGATTACTTTTTCATTGATCTAAGCAAAGAAATGAACATAAACCACGCTTCGTCAATTCATATTCCAGGACGCAACTTTGCTCCAATGGGATGCGGAAACAAATCATGCCGCGGGGTCGCGTTCAATATTATAGATCCAAAGGACAATGCGGACAAGTCAGCTCTGGGATTGCGTGGGGGGCACAGGCCGGATTGGCTGGAAAACGCAAAGATTGAAGTGAATGACACTTTTGACAAACTGTTTTTTCTCAATGGCTGCGCATACGCGCCTCGTGGCGAAACGCTTGCCATTTGTGAAATACATTACGACGATGGCAGCTTATCTGACTACAAGTTTGTTGTCGGCAAGAATATTAGTGATTGGCACCAGGGCGATCTTCACCTGCCTGCCGGAACTCCGGCATTCACATGGTATGGCTATGACGATGCCGGGCCAATTCAATCTTCTTATATGAGTTGGTGGATTAATCCGGCTCCGAAAAAAAAGATTTCCCACTTGCAGTTGCGGCCTGAATCCTCAAGCGGCTATATTTTCTTTTTCGCGATAACCGGAAGAAAAATGAAAATAATTTAGGGATTCTGCGGCGGCAAAGTTTTATTGAGGAATATTGGTGTCCTTTATAAGTTTTAGAGCTTCCGGGTCGCCATTGCGGGCGGCCTCATTTAGCCAGGCAAAGCCTTTTTCTAAATTCTTTTTTACGCCAAGGCCATAAAGATAACAGAAAGCCAAACGGCGCTGCGCGCGCGCGTCTTTTTGCTTTGCCGCGCGTTTAAACCAATAGAATGCGGCGGAAGGGTCCGGCTCAACCAGTTTTCCTTCTTCAAAGAAACACGCAAGATTATACTGCGCATGCGGATCGCCCAGTTTGGCGGCTTTTACAAAATATCCCACGCCTTTAAGCTTGTCCGGCTCACATGCTATGCCGTCATAAAGAAAAACTCCCAGCTTGAAAAGCGCATAAGGGTTCTTTTTTTCCGCAGCTTTTTCGTACCATGTCCTGGCCGTTTCAACATCTTGCTTGACATACTCGCCAATCTCATAATATTCGCCCATTTTTACCTGCGCCATAGGCAAGCCCCTTCTGGCGGCCAGCTTGTAAAATTTAAAGGCAAGATCGGGGTTGGCCTTTGCGCCATCGCCGTATTTGTAGCAGAACGCCAGTCTGCCAATAGCCTCAGAATCGCCTTTCGCAACCGCTTTCTTGAGCCAGAACATCATTTTTTTGTTGTCTTTGGCGCATCCATCGCCAAGATAATAGCGCTCGGCAAGCAAGCGCATTGCCGGCGCGTCTCCGGCTTTCGCCGCTTTTTGCAAAAGCTCAAAAGCCTCGACAAAGTCTTCGGGGGTTCTCTTTTCTTTTTCTTTGGTCAAACGCAACACGGCCAGCTCTCTTGTGGCTGGGACAAAGCCTTCGGCCTGAAGCTCCCTGAGTAGTTTTTCCGCCAGCTCTTCATTGGCGAATACTGGAGGAGTTTTGTTTTCTTCGTCAGGAGCTATCCCCCTGGCGTATCCCAGCGCAAGGTTGAATCGCGCCTGCTTCACGCCAGAATCAGCCGCTTTTTTATACCATTTATGGGCAAAAAAGACGCTTTTGTCAACGCCAAGTCCTCTGTCATAACAGATGGCCAGATTGAATTGCGCGGACGCCTTGCCGGCTTCCGCTGCCTTGCGATACCAATGAGCCGCAAGTGTATAATTTTTCTGGCGATTTTTTCCGTAGAAATACTCGTTGCCAAGTTTCATCTGGGCCTTTGCATCATCAGCCTTGGCTTTTTCTCTCAATGGGTCGCTGGGCTCCGAATCATCGGAAACGACCAACACCGTTGTCGAAGAGGCAAAAATGCATAAGATCAAAAAAATAAAAAAATGTCTCATATCTGTTCCATAATAATTGCTGGCAATAAACTAGCTCTTTTAGCGTTTTTTGCCAGCCAGATATCTGAAGAGCCTGACGGCTTCCGCGGGGGTAGTCCCAAAATTTTTCTTGAATGCCATGCAAAGGTGCGATGAATGCTCAAATCCTGTAATCGCCGCAATTTCTTTTATGGAAAGGGAACTGCCGGAGATAAGCTCCATTATTCGCGCCATTCTCCGCTGGCTCCTGTAGGCATTCGGCGCCATTTGAAATTTTTCCTTGAATAATATCCTCAAGTGATCGCGGCTGAAAGAACACTCCTCGCTTAAATCTGTGAGCGTCCTCGCAAATTCGCTGTCCTCGTCAATTAGCCTTTTTAATTTGTCAGCCGGAGATTCGCCTATCGTATCTACAGGCTGTTCGTTGACTATATACCGGAATATGTTCAAAACACCCAGTTTCGCGGAAAGAATGTTTCGCGGCACGGGGCTCATAAACGCTGCCTGTATTCTTTTCATCTCAGCCTGCCAGCCGGGAACGCGTTCTTTCTGAACTGGCGTGGTAAGGGGCAGGGGAATCCAGCTCTCGCCGTCCTTTATTTCCGCCTCCATGCCTGAAGAAGAATATCGCAGGGGAATATCCTTCAACATTATCACCCAGTTTTCGCGTCCTTGCACACACTCAAATGATGTTTTCATTCCTGGCAGGGTTATTCTGAAAAAAGGGTCAGGATTGCGCTTCTCGTCTATCAAACGGCCATCTGGATGATAAAGCGCGCTATGCTTCAGCCCGCTGACATAAAACGCAAGCCACGGCCCGTTGATAATCTGAGTATGAGTCTCTGGACGCGTATACATGCCTATATTGGTTATGGAAAAATCTATCATATCTCGCAAATATATAACTTATCTATTTTTTTAGTCGTTTACAAATACACCATAGAGACATTATAATAATCGCAAAGACATAATTCAAGTGTCTTTTGTTTAAAATAAAAAAGGAGCAAGACTAATGGGCATAAGCTTGGGAATGGTAGGTCTAGGACAATTCGGCTCAGCCTTTGTTGATTTATTCAAAAGTCATCCGTTGGTTGACAGAATTGCCTTTTGCGACCGCGAGCCTGAACGAGTCAAAAAATTCACGGACGACCCGTTTCACAAAGAAAAATTCAACGAAAAAGACATATACGGATCATTGGATGAAATATGCAAAAGCGATCTTGACGCATTGGTTGTGATAACTCAGCCATGGCTGCACGCTCCGCAATGCATTCAGGCTATGGAGTCCGGCAAACACGTCTACAGCGCGGTGCCGATAATCTCGATTCCCGATGGCTCAGAGATTCTGGACTGGTGTGACAAAATCATTGAAGCCAGCCAAAAAACCGGACAGTATTATATGCTTGGAGAAACATCCTTTTTCCATCCTGAATCCATGTTCTGCCGCAAGAAAAAAGCCGAAGGAGCATTTGGAGACTTCGTTTATGCGGAAGGCGAATATTTCCATGACGTGGACTCCGGCTGCAGTCTGCGCGAAGTAATGAGGAAAAGAACATCAAGCGCTTCCGGCAAAGAATGGCTTGAGTTTAAGAAGAAATACCTTGAAGCCGGAATAAAGACCGGACCAATGCATTATCCAACTCACTCAACAGGTGGCATCATCAGCATAATGAACGCGCACGCCGAAAAAGTCACAGCCTACGGGCACAGCAACCAAAACAAAGACCCGTTTTTTGACGATTACGAATTCAGCAATGAAATGGCAATATTTAAAATGAGCAACGGCGCAACTGTGAGAATATGCGAAATGCGCGAAGTGGCGGGAAGCATTGCCGACAACGAAACCTTCAGAATATTCGGGACCAAAGGCAGTTATGCCGAACAACGCTGGATGGAAAATGGACGCACGGAGCCTTTGACTGCTAAGAAGCTGACAACCGCAAATCTTGCGGACGAAGAAATGCGCGACTCCCTTCCGCCTGAAGTCGAATCCGAATTTCTGAAAGCTTATAACAAAGGCAAAGAGCCGGATGAGCAAAACGCCGACTTTGTCCCGCATGGACACAAGGGATCGCATCCGTATCTGGTCAATGAATTTGTGGATGCCGTTGCCAACAATCGTCAGCCGCTTATTAACGCATGGGAAGCCGCGCGCTATATGGCAATGGGCGCAATGGCGCACAAATCAGCTTTAAAAGACGGCGAAACCCTTGATGTCCCGGACTGGGGCGACGCTCCCAAATAATAAAGCAAACAGGAAAAACAATGCAAAATATAAAACTGTCACTGAGCGATATTCTGGGCAAAGAATACACAGAGGCTGTGTGTCAGGCGCAATCTTTTATCTCAGGAAAAGATGTGCTGGAACTCATAAAAACAGCCGATCAAAAAGTCGATTTTTTTCCGGATACGTTTAGGGAAAGACTTGACGAACTTTTGAAAATTGTGGGCCAAAAAGTATGCGGCGGACTCACTGAATCATGCGGCGGAGCCGGAACGCGCGCGTTTGATTCAGCCCTGAAAAAAGAAATGGCGCCTCTTTCAGGCATGGGCTTTGTCAGAATAGGCGAAGACGGCAGAGCATATTTCACAGGCAAAAGTGAACACTACCACGCCTCTCTCGGACACCATTTTCCAGGGTACAAACTGATAGAAAATGCGAAAAAAATAGGCATATGCAATATTACCCACAACAATACCCGAGGACATATCACACGCATTCTCGAAGAAGAATTAATACGCATAGCCAATGGCATTGAAAAAGGGGACATAAAAAATCTTAAAAAAGCGCTCGCGTCAAAAGATTCGCGCGTCCTGAACAGGGTAATAAATCTTGAAACAGGAAGCCTTGCAGTCGAAGCCTCGCTAAAAATGATGCTAGCCCGCTTTTATCGTCTTGACGAAACTTTTGACAATCCAAAATACAGCGGCAAAGTTCCTGTTTTTTTAGCAATGGCCGACAATAAAGGCGGCAAACAGGCTAATTATCATGGGACAACTGTTCTTACGCAAATGCTGAGAGGCTTGTGGCCTGAATTCTACAAGCGGCTTGAAGCGTCCGAAGCTTATGTTATAAAATCTGTTAGAATAAATGACATTGAAGACTTCAGAACAACAGTTGAAAAATATGATTCAGGCAAGCACAAAATTGCAGGTTTTTTTCACGAGCTGGTCCTGATGAACTATGGCGGAATAAGCCTGACTCAAGACTTTGTGAGCAATTCACACAAAATTTGCCATGAACGCGACATACCAATAACCGTTGATGAAATACAGTCATGCATTTGGTCGCCGGAACTTTTTCTTTTTAAAGAATACAACTGCAAGCCGGACTTTGTGTCCATTGGAAAAGGCTTTCCGGGCGGACAATATCCGGCGTCAAAAATTCTGACAACATCCGCAATGGACAGCTTGAGCCAATTCGGGGCGCTCGTCACAAATGGGCAGGAAGAATTGGCTTCGCTCGCGTATCTTATAACCATGGCGTTCGCGGAGGCAAACAGCGAACACACTCGAAAAACAGGCGAATATTACGAGAGCAGGCTCTTTGAGCTTGCCCAAAAATATCCGGCTACAATCGAGAAGATTGAAGGCCGCGCGCACCTTTCCACAATATTTTTTAAGGACGCCGATAAGACCACGCGCTTTACCGGCATCATTAACGATGAATTCTGCATAGACATCAGCGCGCAAACATACAAGGCTGACTGCCCGCCTGCGGCTTTGGCAAAAATCCCTTTGATTTCAAGTCTAAAAACAGTGGACTTTATCGTTGAAAAAATGGACAAAGCCTTAAGGCGGATTGAAAAATGAAGTACAGCTCCATTAATAATGGCGTTCCTTTGCTGATGGGCCTCGACTTGGGGACAAGCGCAATAAAAGGAATAATAATGTCAGCGTCGGGGGATATTGTGGCGCAGGAAAAAAAAGCGACAAAGCTGCTCCGCTCCAAAGACGGCAATCGCGTTGAATTTTGCGCGGAAGAGCAGTATCGCATAATTTGCGAACTAATCCGATCAATGCTTAAAAATGTGCCGGACAAGCGCTCAGTTAAGGCAATTTGCATGGCCGCGGCAAGCGGCAATGCCCTGCTTCTGGATAAAGAAATGAAGCCGTTGACAAAAGTCGCAAGCTGGCTGGACAGACGCGCAATCGAAGACGACATAGACTTAAAAATAGACCCGCAAAAAGTTTACGGGAGCGCAGGCTGGCCACTTAACAGCAAATGGTTTCCGCTTGCCCAATTTGCCTGGCAAAAACAAAAAAACGCAGATGTCTACAGCCAGGCAAAGCGCTTTTGCATGGACACTGATTATTTGCTTTTTCGTTTGTGCGGAAAGTGGGGAATGGATTACTCCACCGCAACTACTTTTTTCCTTCAAGACCAAAAAAAGCTGGAATGGAACAAAGATCTTATCGCAGAGCTTGGCATGCCGGAAACAAGTCTTTCTCAGCTTATGTCATCAGGGACAGTCCTTGGAAGTATTTCAAAAAAAGCGTCAGAACAAACAAGCCTTTCGGAAGATGCAAAAGTAATAACAGGCTCCTTTGATCATCCCTCGGCCGCGCGCGGAGCAGGCGTCCTTGCCTCCGGCGACCTGCTGCTTTCATGCGGCACATCATGGGTAGGCTTTTATCCAATTGAGAATCGCGAAAAGGCATTGTCTCAAAACATGCTGATAGATCCTTTTTTGAGCCCAGGCGGAGGCCCGTGGGGCGGGATGTTTTCGCTGGCATGCATCGGCGAAAACATAAATGAAATGCTCAAGCAATTAATTGACGCTCCAGAGTCAGAAAGGCATAAAACTTTTGACGCCCTTGCGGCAAAAGCTCCTCCAGGCGCAAATGGTCTGCGGATAAATCCGTTAAAAGACAAGAGGCTTGAATTAATGGGAGCCTGCAAGGAAGACGCATGCCGAGCAATAATGGAAGGAGCCGCATTTTGCATGCGCGAAAAAATAGAGGAATTGTCGAGCGCAGGAATTAAAGCCAATAACATAACAATGGCAGGCGGCCCTTCGCAAAGTCCCGTATGGCCTCAGATACTGGCAGACATCACAGGCTTGGAGCTGAAGCTTTTTAACGGACAAAACGCGGGCGCGGCAGGGGCCGCTATTCTCGCGGGAATAGGAACAGGAATATTTAAAAATGAAACCGAAGCCTTCACAAATATAAAGAGGGAAATAAAAGTTGTTTTGCCTGACAAAGGAACTTGCGAGAAATACGATTATTTATTTGAGGCAAGCAAAAATGTCTGAACTGTTTGAAGTAAAAAAAGTGGACAAAAAATTTTACGAAGAAAAACTAAAAGACTTTCTTCCTGAAAAAATAATAGACATACATACACACGTCTGGACAGACGAGAGGCCGCGAGAGCAAGACGCGCGCACGGTGAGCTGGCCGTCTATGGTGGCCGCCACAAATCCTATTGAAGACTTGCTCGAAACTTATAATCTTATGTTTCCCGGCAAAAATGTGACGCCAATGATTTTTGGGACATTGCCAAATGGCATAAGCCTGGACGCGGAAAATGAATACGTCAAAGACTGCGCCTTTAAGCATAATTTTCCGTCGCTCATATTTTCAGACCCGGCATGGAGAGCTGAAGAATATGAAAAGAAGATTATTGAAGGAAGCTTTCTTGGCGCAAAAAGCTATCTTACAATGGCAGATAAAAATATTCCCGATGATGAAATAACCATATTTGATTTTTTCCCGCGTCATCAGTTGGACATATTGGACAAACACGGCTGGATAATGATGCTTCATATTCCTCGATCCGGCAGGCTGAAAGATCCTAAAAATCTTGCTCAAATAATTGAAATTGACAAAAAATATCCAAACATAAAATTGATAGTGGCCCATGTGGGGCGCGCTTATTGCAATGAGGATATTGGAAATGCTTTTAACATTTTGAAAGAAACCCAAAAAGTGTATTTTGATTTCTCGGCCAACACAAATGACTGGATTTTTGAGCGGTTGATAGATGCGGTCGGTCCCAAGCGGATACTTTTCGGAAGCGACATGCCCATTCTCAGAATGCGTTCGCGCAGAATCATTGAAAACAACGCTTATATAAATCTGGTCCCAAAAGGATTGTATGGCGATGTCTCCGCAGATTCGCACATGAGAGAACTTGAAGAAAAAGAAGCCGAAAAAATAACATTTTTTATGTATGAAGAAATCGACGCGTTCAGGAGAGCCAGCAAAAAAACAGGCATGTCCTCAAAAGACATTGAGGACATTTTTTACAACAACTCAAAGCAAATAATAGACAATGCAAAGGACATAAAATGACTAAGCTAAAAATAGGACTGTTGCCTTTATACCTCGAACTCTACGATGAATGCGCCCCCGAAAAGCGGAGCGATATGGAATTGTTTGCAAAGCAAATTGCCGAAGAATATGAAAAACGCGGCGTAAAAACAGAACGCTGTGAAATATGCCGCATTGAGACTGAATTTGCCAGAGCAATAGAAGCCTTAGAAAAAGCCGGAGCAGACGCTATTGTGACTCTTCATCTGGCATATTCGCCATCTCTGGAATCGGCGGAAGCGCTCGCTAAAACAAAATTGCCAGTGGTTGTTCTTGACACAACTCAAGATTATAATTTCGGAATTGATCAAAAAGCCGAAGCTATAATGTTTAATCATGGGATTCACGGAGTTCAGGATATGTGCAACCTTTTTGTAAGGAACGGCAAACGTTTTTTAATAGAAGCTGGGCATTGGCAAAAATCCAATGTGATCGAGCGCTCTATTGACGCAATAAAAGCTTGCGCAATTATTCAAAAATTAAAGCAATCAAGGGTTGGGCTTATTGGGGAGCCATTTAAAGGAATGGGCGATTTTGCGTTGCCCTTTGACAAAATGAAAGAGTTGCTGGGAATCGAAACGGTCACAGCTTCTCAAAGCAAAATAATGAAGCATGCTCCGAAACAATCAAAGATTGAAGACGAAATAGAAATAGACCGCAAAAGGTTTTTATTCGAAAATATAGACAAAAAAATCCTGGACTTGTCAATGTCAGCCGGACTTGCAACAAGAACATGGATAGAAGAAGAAAAGCTGTCCGCGTTCACCATGAACTTTATGGATATCGACGGGGAGTCCGGCTTGCCAACGCCGCCTTTTCTTGAAGCGTCCAAAGCGATGTCAAGAGGAACGGGCTACGCTGGCGAAGGCGATGTGCTGACAGCAGCTTTGACCGGAAGTCTCTTGCAGGTGTTTCCTGATACAACGTTCACTGAAATGTTCTGTCCCGATTGGGAAGGAAATAAAATTTTTCTAACCCATATGGGCGAGATGAATATTTCACTGACAGCGGAAAAACCAGAACTTTTCGAAAAGCCGTTCCCGTACACAAGCGCGACAAATCCGGCAGTGGCGACAGGCTGCTTTAAGGAAGGAAGCGCGACTTTTGTTAATCTGGCTCCCGGCCCCAACGACACATTTACGCTTATAGCCGCTCCGGTGGAACTTTGTGATGACAAAGGCTCAAGCAATTTTAAAAACACAGCAAGAGGCTGGGCAAAGCCCCAAAAAGAGCTTTCTGTGTTTCTCAAAGAATACAGCATTTGCGGGGGCACTCATCATTTGGCAATGAGTTACGGGGATATTTCGGGAATTCTTGAGAAAGCCGCCTTGCTTGCAGGATGGAATTTTAAAAGAATCTGAGGGGGTGGACGGCGCCGCCAAAAGTCCAGAGAGCTGTCGCCCCCACGAAATGGGTTTAAAAGTGGCGTTGAAATTTTGAGTCCTCTTGCAATATTTTGTCGAGAGATTATTTTAATGTAAAGATGTTTGAATTTTCAATTTTTTTATAAGGGGGGAACAGCTATGCATTGTCCTGTATGCAAAACCGTCAGTCTTGTGAACAACACTCTTGAAAAAAATCTCCAGACAATGAAGTGCGAATCGTGCGAAGGCCAGTGGATAAAATCTTTTCAATATTGGAAATGGCTGGAAAGGCACGGAGCCTTGTGTTTAGAAAAACCTGAAGGCGAAATGGCGAAACTTTCGGTCATAGAATCCCATGAAGCCAAGATATGCCCTGAATGCGCGCATTTAATGACACGCCGCAAAGTTGGACACGGCATAGGCTTCCACATTGAAAGATGCGAAACATGCGGGGGGATATGGCTCGATAAAAATGAATGGGAAATTTTGAAAAGCAGAAATCTTCATGATGAAATTCACCTGATGTTCGGAGCCGTCTGGCAGGAACAGGTGAGGCAGGATGAATTTGATGATGGCATTGAACAGGAATTTAAAGATATCTTCGGAAAAGAAGACTACGCCAAATTGGAAGAATTCAAAGACTGGATGGACAAGCATCCTAAGAAAAGTTCAATTCTGTGTTTTTTAAACAATCTTTAGCAAAATGCTTATAAATGTTTTGCCATCCTGGCAAACCCGGGATGGCAAAACAATAAAGGTATAAAGGTTTGACTAGACTTCGTTCCAGAAGTTCCTGGCGTTGTCCATCCCTATTTTTGATCCTGTTTTGCAGTCTTCCATGCCTTCAAACTCGACGGAAAGATAACCGTCGTATCCGGCTTCTTTGATCACTTTGAAAGCGCCGCGAATATCAAGGTCGCCATGTCCGACAATCGCTCCGCGCCTGAAATTTCCGCCTGGAGTTTTGGCAAAGCCTTCGCCGGGATTGCGCGATTTGTCGCGAACATAAAAATCCTTTGCATGCACCATTGAAGCGTAGGAAGCGTTCTTTTTGGCAGATTCAAGAGGGTCTTCGTCAACGCACACAAAATTGCCGACATCCAGGGTTGTCCTGTAGTTGTCCCTGCCAACAGTGTCAATGAGGCGCCTTACTCTTTCGCTGTGCTGAACATGCAAGCCATGATTTTCCACGCTGGTGGTTATTCCGTATTGCTTGGCGTGATCGGCTATTTCGCGACACGCATCGGCCATAATGGGGAGATCTTTTTCAAATTGTTCCTGAGTCGCTTCTTCTGCGGAGCGATACGCCACGTCATGACGCATCAATTTTACGCCCAATGCGTTGGCTATGTCAACTTCTTTTTTTACGTGCTCAATTTCAGCTCTGCAAGCCGCGTCGTTTTCTTGTATAAAATTTGCTCCGATAGTGTAGCTGGAAATATCCAGTCCCTTCTCGGCCGCTTTTTTTACAATATCTTCAATCAGTTGCGGATTGTCCGTGAGCGTAAAGCCGGAAGGGACTATTTCAACATGCTCCCCGCCATTCTCTGCAATCCATTCAATCGCCTGCAATACATCCATTTCGCCTGCATTGATGGCTCTGGACAAACTATATGTGCTTAATCCTACTTTCATTTTGATTTTCCTTTTGTTCGAGGCAACAGCCTCGGGTTTTTAAAATTATTGCTTAATATTTATACGTTTGCTTTTACAGGCTTGCCTGTTTCGCCTGATTTTTCTATAGCCATGCAGCAGGCTAGGGCATGTCTGCCTATTTCTTCCGGCGTTGGAACTCCTGTTTTGCCCTTGATTCCGTCAATAAAAGTGGAGTAGCTGTTCTTTGTTTTTCCCGCTTTCCGGCTTTTGTATTTTCCTCCGTCCAAACTTAGCATAATGCCTCCGGCATTGGCTTCTGCAAAGCCCATCCGAATGGTTCCTTTGTCGCCGTAAATCTCAAGCAGGCCGCCACCTGAAGGGATTGTCCAGCTGAGTTCCAGCACGCCTGTCGCTCCGTTTTCAAAGTCAAACAAGGCAGTGACGCTGTCAGGAACGTTGTTTTTTTCTATTCTTTTCCTGTTCACCGAACATATGCTTGCTGGCTTGCCGAAATACCATCCCATCATGTCCGCCATATGAACCGCTATGTCCATAATAATTCCGCCGCCGGCTGATTTTTGCGTGAACCATGTGGCTCCCGGCGACCATCCTTTGTCCGGGGAACTGGCTGAAGCTCTGAGGCAACGTATATGGAGAGGCTTTCCGATTGTGCCTGATTCAATAAGCTTTTTAATTTTGACATAAGAAGCGTTAAAGCGCAGAGACTGATTTACCTGAAGATAAAGTCCTTTTTTCTTTGCCAGCGCTATCATTTTGTCGGCGTCTTTTAAATTGACTGCCATTGGCTTTTCAACCAGAACATTTTTCCCGGCATTCAAAGACTGCAGCGTCAATGGGCAATGAGTATGGTTGGGGGTGCTGATTATGACTCCGTTTGCATCTGTTTCCAGAAGCTCTTCCACAGAGGAGCATATTTTGCAATCAAGGGAATATTTTTCCTTGAGAGCTTTGGCCGCTTTTTCGTTTAAATCGAAAATTGCGCTTATGCGGGCCTTTTTGCCAAGCTCAAGCAATGCTGGAACATGAGCGCAAGAGGTTATTTTTCCGCATCCTATCAATCCGATATTTACGCATTTCATGATTTTTAATTCACTTTTCTTTTTTAATTATTTGTTAAAACAACACAGTTAAAATATATTCTAACCATAAAAGCTATTATTGAAATGGATAAAAACACCATAAATAATGTAAAAATATATCATGTCAAATGTAACAGAATTAAGAAAATGCCGTATAGTAGCCTTGCCTAAGGGCAAGCAGGAAGTGCATGAAACCTATGGATTATGGGTTTGC
>Ga0075121_1001109_pt1 | contig 17076 bp, 16 predicted proteins | sample AntAceMetag02UKG_FD_69793 | JGI IMG/M metagenome (GOLD analysis project Ga0075121, IMG submission 69793) | Saline lake microbial communities from Ace Lake, Antarctica - Antarctic Ace Lake Metagenome 02UKG | ecosystem: Environmental > Aquatic > Non-marine Saline and Alkaline > Saline | place... | reverse complement strand
CCATTAGCAGTTGCCGAATTGCCATACATCAGTACTCTATCAGTATCATTACTGTTAATGAATACTCCATAGGTGTATAAGCCTCCGCCACAATTTGCAGAATTACCATTAATCACACAATTTTCCATATCAAAGGATGCAAATGTGCCATAAATACCTCCCCCATTTTGTGAGGCAGTATTATTGCTGATTATGCAGTTAGACATAGTACAATTACTTCTTATTGGTTGACCCCCAATATATATACCACCACCATAAGTTGCACTACAATTTATGATCTCACAGTTTTCTAAAGATATATCTCTATTCGCTGATAATTTTATCCCTCCACCATACAATGAAGGACAACCATTCCTGATTATTATATCCTCAAAGTAAGTTGTTGTTGCTTGGGATGCATCAAAATCGATACAAGATGAATTTGTACCAGAACCATCAATATATACGCTTCCTGAACCATAACGCTTTATTGTTAATCCTACAGCTCCGATTATGATAGGATCATAGGCACCAGCATATACATTTATAATTTCCCCATTTAGGGAATTGGTTTCTGCATAATCTACAGCATCTTGAATTTCATTAAATTCTGGAGGTGTAGGACTTGTATAATCATCATCGACATAAAGAGTAGCGCTTAAAAGCAGCGGAATTAGCATAATGAATGCTATAATATATTTTTTTACTTTACACATTATTGTCTCCTGTGTATATTAAATCAGGGTTATTTATTAACTTAGCTGTCTGAGTATTCTCAAGATGCTCAGGCAGCGATTTTATTTACGAAATCAGTCAAAATCTTTTAACTATCCGGTAGTCAGAGCATTTAACGTTGGGTGGGAGTTGTCTCATGATTAATAATTGAACTCAGATAACACTGATATTTCTCTGATAATAAGGTTAGTAACAGTGAATAAGTTAGTATCATTTTCGGATCAGTGTAAATTCGCGAAATCCGTCTAATCAGTGTTCTATATTGAATTATTAGACACCCCCTTGCCATCAGCCGAATTTAAAACGATCTTCCAGGAAAATCGACTGCAAGCTTCCTGCTGTGTATGATCTGATCGCCGTATATATATATATATATTCACTTAGCAAAATCATTAACCAGTACCTGAAAGCAGTCATAATCAATATCTCCTCTAAGATATTTACATAGTCAATAACAAATTCAAATATGGAACAACAGCTTAAATGATGTCAAGTTAAATTTACACCATCCAGTGATAAATGTACTTCATAACTACATAGCCTGGAATCCACCCATTTATATTCCAAAATCACAAAATAATTTACTGTCCCAATAAGAGAAGAATCATATAGAGGAGATCCCTATCTAAAACAAATATTATCTACACAGAAAAATAATATATTTTGCTTTTATAACATTTTATCGTGGCATTTAGCGGCTTTTGTAGTTAAAATCTCACCACATTACAAAATATACCAATCGTATTATTCGAAAAAAAATCTTTTAAATCCTGTAACTACCATTTACAATCAAATTATCTTAAAAAATCCCATCTCATCCAGTAATTTATTAATATACCACAATTTATCATACTATTACATCCAACATTCCACTCCCAGTACCCTCCCTGTGGATTCCCTGTGGCTTTTAGAACAAGTTTTGTAAGTTACAGCCCCTGCCCATAACACTTGTTATGTTAATAGCAATTTATTTTATCATGATCCAAATGAATCTTGATTACAACTTATTTACATTTACTGCAAAAAATCAGCAGAGATGTTTGCTCTGGTAACACAATCTCTGAATGGATTTTAAGGATCGCTGACAAATATCATATCTTGAATATAAAATATCCCCTGAGTAAAATATAAAAAAAACATGATCAATCACTGGGAGTAGTTCCTTACAGGCTTTAAATTTATGTTGACGTAAATATGTTATCAAAGAGAAAGTGCTTTTTATCAAAAAGATTACGGCATAATGATGCCTTATGGAGGAATAATGAGAAGAACTATATTATTAGTGATACTGGCAATACTGGGTAGTAGCGCAGTATATGCAGCATCTTTGAGCATAGCTTATATTGATACTGATAGAGTGATGATGGAAAGTCAGGACACTCAGGAAGCACAGCAGCTTTTTCAGGCAGAACAGCAAGCCTGGCAGGATGAAGTAGCAGAAATGGATGCCGAAATCCAAAGACTGCGTGATGACTATGAGCAGAAGAAAATGATCCTTAGAGAAGAAGGAAAAACTGAAGCTCAGAACAGGATCAAAGAACTCGCTGACCAGAGAGATGCCAAAGTAAATGAGATATTTGGTGATAACGGAAAAGCAATGCAGAAAAATGCTGAATTGCTGGAACCCATTCTGGACAAGCTCAAGAACGTAATTGAAGCCATTTCGACTGATGACAATATCGATATCGTGCTTGATGCCTCTACTGGTGGAATTTTATATGCAGTTCCCAGTCTGGATATCACTGATGATGTGATTGAAAGAATGAATAAACTCACAGATGGTGAAACTGATAATTAGAAATGAAAGTCTTTAAGTCTGAGTTTACCCCAGTCATTATTTCCCAGTGGATACCGGGAGAATTGGTTGAGAGGAAAACTATCGAATTGAATAACGTATCAGAGCTTGAAGAAGCAAATGAAAACTCTGTCTGCTTTTACCAGAATAAATCATTTTATGATAAATTGCTTCAGACTAAAGCCGGCTTGATCTTTGTCCCTGCTGATTTTGATGTGAAACTGATAACTGGGTCGAATCTTTTTAAAACAGAAAATCCTTATATTTTTTATATGATGCTGGTTCAGAAATGGCTTGAACTGGATGAACCTTTATTAAAAAAGGAACGTCATCCAAGTTTGGCAATCCATGAAACAGCCGAAATCGCAAAAGACGTGGAACTGGGTGAAAATACAGTAATTGCAGAGGGTGTAAAAATCGGCAGTGGAACCAGAATTGGTGCTAATTGCTATATCGGCATGAACGTGGAGATTGGAGAAAACTGTCATTTTTATGCTAATGTGAATATCTATGAAGATTGCCGGATTGGTAATAAAGTAATACTTCACAGTGGAGTGGTAGTGGGGGCAGATGGTTTTGGCTTCCTGCTTCATCAGGGTAAACAGTTCAAATTACCGCAGGTGGGTAATGTTATCATCCATGACGATGTGGAAATCGGGGCGAATAGCTGCATTGACCGGGCAACTCTGGGATCAACTGTAATTGGTGCAAATACGAAAATTGATAATCTGGTTCAGATCGGACATAATTGCGTGATTGGAAAAAGCACGATCATCTGTGCTCAGGTAGGACTTGCTGGCAATACCACAATAGGTGACAGGGTCTATCTGGCAGGTCAAGTAGGTGCTGCTGGTCACATTTATATCGGTGATGAAGTTATGGTAGGTGCTCAATCCGGTGTTACTGGTAATGTTCCTGCCGGGAAAAAGATTTTTGGTTATCCCGCTCGTGATGCTGGATTAACCAAACGAATTATGGCTTCTGAGAAGCATCTTCCTGAGATTGTGAAGTATTTTCGGAAGAAATTAAAGGAATCTGAATAGTATGAGAGAGTACAAAAGAACTATTAAGAAGAAAGTCAGTTACCGTGGCATTGGTTTACATTCGGGGGAGACATCAACCATAACTTTTAAACCAGCAGATGAAAATGCAGGAATGGTATTTGTCAGAACAGATATGGAAGGTAATCCTGAAATTCCAGCTGATATCGAACATGTAGTTGATATATCGCGCGGAACTACAATTGGGATTGGAAAAGCCACTGTTGCTACTATTGAGCATGTCCTGGCTGCTATCAAAGGTTTAACAATTGATAATATCCGAATAGAAGTCACAGGACCAGAAGTGCCGGTTGCTGATGGCAGTGCCATAGTATATGTGGAATTGCTTAAGCAGGCTGGAATAGTGGAACAATCCAGTATTCGAGAATATTTTGAGATCACTGAAGCAATTTCATTTTCAGCCCCGGCGGACAGCGTGGATATAGTTATTGTCCCTTCGGACAGTCTTAAAATCACATTCATGGTAGATTATCCGCATCAGGCAGTCGGTACTCAATATACCTGGATGCCTTCACTAAAAGTGTTTGAGGAAGATTTCGCTTCTGCTCGTACATTCTGCTTCCTGCATGAAATCCTGGCACTCAAAGCTGCTGGATTGATCAAGGGTGGCTCTTTGGATAATGCTATGGTTGTAGCAGATCCGGAAACTCCGCCAGAACAGATCCAGAAACTTAAAGATATTTTTCATATGGATCAGGAAATAAGTGTAAATTCCAATGGCTTGATCAATGATACACCTCTGCGTTATTACAACGAATTTGTAAGGCACAAAGTGCTTGATCTGATTGGTGATATTGCCCTTTTGGGAGTACCTATCAAAGGACATATCCTAGCAGCAAGATCTGGTCATAAAACTAATGTGGAATTAGTGAAGAAACTTAAGAAAATCTATATGAAGCAGCAGATGCAGATCCAGTACCAGAAAAAGCGTAATCAGAATATAGTATTTGATATTAATGCTATCCAGCGCATATTACCTCATAGATACCCCTTCCTGCTGGTGGATAAAGTAATTGAATTTGTCCCCGGTGAGAGCATAGTGGGCATCAAGAATGTTACTGCTAACGAGCAATTCTTTCAGGGTCATTTTCCTGGACATCCAGTAATGCCAGGGGTTCTTATTGTGGAAGCAATGGCTCAAACTGGTGGAATTATGCTGCTGAATTCAGTAGATAATCCCCAGGAGAGTCTAGCTCTATTCGCTACAATTGATAATGTGCGCTTTAGGAAGCAGGTATTACCTGGAGACGTCTTGCGCTTTGAACTGAAAGTGATCTCTATGAAGCGGGGATTGGCGAAAATGCATGGCGATGCTTTTGTGTTTGATACCAAAGTCTGCGAAGGTGACTTCATGGCGAAAATAGTTAATCGCTAATAAATATATTCTTATTAGGAGCTTAAATGGCGAATTATATCCATCCTTCTGCAATAATTGATGAATCTGCTGTATTAGGTGATAATAATCACATAGGACCCTTCTGCATTATCGGAGAAGATGTAATACTTGGAAACGGCAATAGATTAATGTCCAATGTTCTTATCTACCGTCATACCCGCATGGGTGATAATAACACTTTTCATCATGGAGCTACAGCAGGAACTGACCCTCAGGATCTTAAATATAATGGCGAGCTTACTTATCTTAATATTGGCGACAATAATACATTTAGAGAATTTGTTACCCTTAATAGATCTGCAACTACTGACGAAGATTCCTCTATTGGTTCAAATTGCCTGCTGATGGCGTATGTACATCTGGCACATAACTGCCATGTGGGTAATAATGTAATTCTGGCAAATGCCGTTAATCTCGCTGGTCATATCACTATTGATGATTTTACTTCCGTTGGAGGTATGGTGGCAATCCATCAGTTTGTGAAAATTGGCAAGTATGCCTTTATTGGTGGTAAATCCGGCATTAAAAAAGATATCCCCCCTTTCACCAGAGGTGAAGGATTCCCCTACGAGCTGCATGGATTGAATACTGTAGGTTTACAGAGGAAAGGTTTTACTGCTGAAGAGATCAAGGGGATCAAGGAGATATATCGTATTTTCTACCGTAAAGGATATAATACAGCTCAAGCGATGGCAGAAGCTGAAAAGATTGAATCACCTGCACCCTGGCAGATAGAATTCATTGATTTTGTCCGTAAAGCAGAAAGAGGCATCTGCAGATAATTGCTTAATTAATAAATTTTTGATAAAAAATAAAACCCCCAGGAATTCCTGGGGGTTTTTCTATTTCTAAATATTTACTTTTTCTTTCTTGATGCTAAGCGTTTATTGAAGTATCCAACCAGAATTGGGCTGGCAATAAATATCGAAGAGTATGTACCCACGACCACACCAATCAAAAGAGCAAAAGCAAAATCATTGATCACTGAGCCACCAAAGATATAAAGGCAGAGTACTACCAGGAAAGTAGTCACTGAAGTAATGATGGTTCTGCTCAATGTCTCATTGATTGATTTATTGATAATATCCGCATAGGTTTGTTTACGATATTTCTTGATATCCTCGCGGATCCTGTCAAACACCACAATGGTATCATTAAGAGAGTATCCCACGATGGTTAGCAGGGCAGCAACCACCGGCAGACTGACCTCTTTACCAAAGATGGCAAATATACCTACCGTGATCAAAATATCATGCACCAGTGCTGCAATAGCTGCAATACCAAAAGTGAATTCAAAACGCCACCAGATATATATGATAATTCCCACTAAAGCCCAGAATATAGCAAGTATAGCTTTTCCTTTAAGCTCCTCACCAATCCTTGGTCCCACTTCGTCCTGCTGACGCACAAACGTCTCAGGATTGTAGTTATCAGGGAATTTATTCTGAAGGATCTTAACGATACGATCACCCTTGGTAAATCCGGTTCGGGCTTCTTCCTCGCCAGTAACCTGAGTTTTGATCAGTATCAGTCTCCTGCCTTCCATATCATGCAATTCCTGGATTTCTGTATCAGTTATTTCCTCATCTCTTAATACCTGTCTGATATCTTCTATAGATACTATTGCTGCTGCTTCTGTATTAGGTGTCATCTCAAGTTCCAGTGACAATCCACCAGTAAAATCTATACTGTATTTCAAGCCGCTGATGAACATGAAAATGATACCAATTAAAATCACTGCTCCAGAAATTGCAAAAGCTATATTTCGTTTGCCTATAAAATTTATTTTAGTTTCGCCAAAAAATCTCATCATTCCCCCTATATACTCAGTTTGTCCCGGTTGACGTTGGTGATCATACCATCAAAAATAGCTTTTGCTAAAACTATCGCGCTAAACATTGAACCGACAATACCGATGGAGAGGGTTACTGCAAATCCTTTGATCGGACCTGTACCGAATTGATAAAGTACAAGTGCCGTGATCAGGGTTGTGAGGTTCGCATCGAGAATTGTTACCAATGCTCGGCTGAATCCTGCATCTACTGCTGAACGTACTGTTTTACCTGACTTTAACTCTTCTCTGATCCGCTCAAAAATGATCACATTTGCATCCACGCTCATACCTATGGTCAAGATCAAACCTGCTATTCCCGGCATAGTCAAAGTTCCCTGCAATGAGGTCAATACCGCCAGGATAAAGCCCATATTCATCATCAGGGCGATTACTGCCACTATTCCTGATAAACCATAATAGATTATCATAAATACTACTACCAGTGCCAATCCCAGTAACGCAGCTCTCACACCAGCACGAATACTATCGTTACCAAGTGATGGTCCTACAGTTCTTTCTTCAATTACATTCACTGGCGCAGGAAGATTTCCTGATTCCAGTACGATCACAAGATCTTGAACTTCATCCAGACTGAATGATCCAGTGATCTGAGCCTGTCCGCTGGGAATTCTATCTTGAATAACCGGAGCAACATAAACTACATTATCGAGCACAATTGCCAGACGACGTTTAATGTTTTGTCCTGTTACAGTTTTAAATATTTTGGCACCCTCTTTATTGAATTCCAATGAAACATAAGGTTTGCCACTAGTCTTGGGATCATATCCCTGACCAATCTTGGTTGAAGCCTTATCCAGTTTATCTCCGCTAAGTTCTGCCTGTGAATGAAGTACATACAATATTCTAGCTGAATAGGGATCTTTTTTACTGATCTTCTCCAGAGCTAATTGCAGTCCGGCAGGAATTTCTTTAATAAAATCTTCGTCATTCAAAAGTGCTTTAAAAGCATTAATATGCTTATAAGGGACTCTTCCGGGTACATCATCACTACTTACTAAAGCAGTAAAAAGGTTGGAATTCTCACCTTCTTCATCTGTTGCCAGGCTATCTTCATCACTTAATACATCCACAGCAGGTGCTGCTTCCACCAGATCAAGGTCTTCCAGATAGGGATATTTCTCATAATTATTTTCTAAATAACTATCAAGAGAATTATAAACTTCCTCTACTTGTTCACCTTCAGCTACAAGCTTAAATTCCAGTAAAGCTGTTTTTCCTATTAATTCTTTTGCCCGGTTAAAATTCTTCAAACCCGGCAACTGGATCAAAATCCGATTTTCGCCAATTGGCTGAATTGAAGGTTCTGACACACCAAATTGATCAATACGATTTCGTATGATCTCCAAGGCTGTTTTGACCGCATCCTTTTTAGCTTCAACTGAAAGTTCAAGCTCTGAATAATCCACTTCCAAAAGTATCTGCATTCCACCTTGCAGATCAAGACCAAGTTTTAATTCTTTGTCTGTCCAAAAGGAAGGCAGCTTCTCAAAAAGAAGCGGAGCTACGAAGTAAACGGTGAAAACCAACACTGCTATTATCAGCAGGCTGCGTAATTTCCTGTTTCTCATCTGCTATAACTCCTTAAAAAAATATTTCAAACTATAAATTCCTATCGAGAATCTCAAAATTTTCAGCTAAGTGCATTAGTCAAGTATTTTGTCCAGTGCTCTTAAAACCTATATCTTTATCCTCTACTTTTCCCGGTACTTTTATCTCACCATGCTGCTGCTCAAAATTATCTATATTCTTCTGCAATAGCTGCATAAAGTGCTTGGCATGCTGTGGTGTTACCAGTATTCTACTTTTGATTTTCGCACTTGGCATCCCTGGCATCATTCTGCCAAAATCAAGGATAAATTCACTCGGTGAATGAGTGATCATCATAAAATTTGCGTAAACTCCTTCACCTATCTGCTCATCAATTTTCACATTTACTTTCTTTTGCTGCTGTTGATTGGGATTATTCAAAATATGCTCCTTTATCTTCACGTTTTTTGATATTTTACGTATCTGATTATGTTTATGAGTGCCTTTTTTTACTATCACTCTACTTCCTTATTATTTATAAAACTGCTTCAGGTATTCTTCCACACAGGCTGGAACCAGATCACTCACCGAACCACCCAGCTCTGCTATTTGACGTATCATAGTGGAACTCAGGTAAAGATATTTCTGTTCCGGTAGAAAGAAAACCGTATCCATTCCACCACTTAATTTTTTATTCATCATTGCCAGTGATAATTCATACTCAAAATCTGATACGGCACGTAAACCGCGGATCATGGTTTGAGCACCGATCTTATGGGCAAAATCTACTGACAGACCCTCAAACCTGGCTGCTTTCACATTAGGCAAACTGGATACTGCTTCAGCACAAAGTCTGTATCTGTCGTCAAAATCGATCATCGTCATCTTGCCTGTATAACTGGCAACAGCCACTACTACTTCATCAAATAATTTTGATGCTTTGTTGATCACGTCAAGATGACCATTTGTGATGGGATTAAATGTCCCGGGATATATTGCTTTTCTCATCTTTGCCTCTATAGGGGTAAAGTCTCTTTCCGCAACCATTCTGCAATGTCTGACTCCAGAAGTGGTGACAGCTTGGCAAAAACCATTGCATGATAGTTATCAAGCCATTCTATCTGATCCATCGTCAGCATTTCCTTATTGATCAATTCTCGTGATATAGGACACAAGGTAACAGTTTCAAAATGGCAGAATTCACCATATTCAGTGGTTTCCAATGTTTGACAAATCAGAATGTTCTCTGTGCGAATACCAAACCTGCCTTCCAGATACATTCCTGGTTCATTAGTAGTAACTGATCCAGGTAAGATTGGATTCATACTCTTCGGACTGATATTTTGAGGTCCTTCATGAACTCCCAGAAAATGACCCACTCCGTGACCCGTGCCATGCCCGTAATTCTTCTTTTCTCGCCATAATGGTGTCCTGGTATATGCATCAAGCATTGCACCAGAAGTGCCTTTAGGAAATATTGCTCTGGCGAGATCTATATGCCCGGCAAGCACCAGAGTAAAATAATATTTCTCTTCTTCAGTAATATTACCCAGCGAAAATGTCCTCGTGACGTCAGTTGTTCCATTCAGATATTGACCACCTGAATCCACCAGCAGGATCCCTTCCGTTTCGATCTTTCTGGCAGTATCAGGTTTGGCCGAATAATGAACAATTGCCCCATTGCCTTTAAAGCCGATGATGGGAGTAAAGCTCAGTCCCTGATATTTATCCCCTTCTGCCCGAAATTCACCCAGCTTCTCTCCAGCAGTATATTCATCCAGTTCAATTTTACCAACCTGCTGTTTCATCCAGTAGATCCAGCGCACAAGTGCTGCCCCATCTTGAATATGTGCCTGACGAATTCCTTCCTGTTCCACTTCATTCTTGATCGCTTTTAAATATGTAACTATACTTTTGCCTTCTTTCACCTGGCATTTAATAGTCTCTTTGATCTTCTGACTCACTTTACCCGGATCGATCAATACCTTATTTTCAGCAGCTAAACCAGCCAGATAGCTAAGAGTATCTTCATAAGAAAAAATATTCACACCACATGTTTCCAGAAAAGCTGTTAATTCATCATTCAGTTTAGCTTTATTAACAAAAAGATTTACTTCATCTTTGCTTAAAAGAGCATAACTGATCACCACCGGATTATATTTCACATCTTTACCGCGAATATTGAATAACCAGGCAATTTCATCCAGAGCAGAGATCACATGATGATCTACCCCATTTTTCTGCATCTCTGCCTGTACCCGTTCGATTTTACTGGTTACTGATTCACCTGCATAATCTTCGGCAAGCATCATGGCTGGTTCTTGCGGAATTGCCGGTCTATCCTGCCAGATCATCCCGGTAAGATCTTCACCATAACTTAAATTAATATTTTTTGAACATAATTTTTTCTTGATCGCTGTCACTTCTCTCACTGATAATAAAGAGCCATCAAAACCCAGTACTGCTCCATCGGATATTTCACTCAGCAGCCAGGTTTGGTAATCCGGCACTCCAGGACTGAACATCTTGAATAGTTCAATTCCGCTGCCTTCCAGTTCACTTGCTGCCTGAAGCCAGTAACGGCTATCAGTCCACAATCCTGCCTTATCACCCGTGATCACACATACTCCTGCTGAGCCACTAAATCCGCTTATCCAGGCTCTTGCTTTCCAGTGATCTGCCACGTATTCACTTTGATGCGGATCTCCTGAAGGAACTATCCAGGCATCAATACCCTTCTGCTGCATCAGTTCACGCAAAGCTTTCAATTTTGTTTTTGTTTCCATCTATTACCTTCACCCGTTATTATTTTTATTTTCATAAAAGATTTCTATGATTTGATATAGCGTAATCAGTCAACTAATTTAATTATTTTCCCTGCTTTTTATTGCTGAATTTGTAATATTATTCTACCTTATCAATAATATTTATCCGTCTCTTGCACTTTCTGCAACTAATAAATTTCCCGATAAAATTTGGCGAAAGCTGTATCTTATAACCACATGTACAATGGATTTCCTGCCAGCCTTTTTTATCTCGCACATAAGTCTGCTTTTCCTCTCTACTATAATCAGGCTCTCCATGATCATCCATCATCTCCTGGATAATTCCTGCTGCTGCTGCTCCAGTACCTTTGGCTTCATCAAGCATGGCTGCTAAAGTATCCTTCATGTTGTCCGCCAGTATATGACTTCTCCCGCAACGTGGACACTTGATCTCATATTTATCATAACCTGAAGGTATTTTGATCTTCAATCCGCAATCACAATCGATAAACCCATAATCCTCTGTCAGCCTGATAACATCTTCTGTTCGAACATCACCTGTAAGAGCTGCCATTTCTTCTTCACTGGTTACCATCGATTGCTCGCCAACCAGTGATTCTGCCATTCTTATGGGTAGTTTTGTCGTACTAGCTGCTACTGATTCGGGCATAAAACCTGCTGTAGCATTTAGCACTTCTTCATAGGCTTTGCGATAATCCAGATAACCAGCTCCTCCACTCATTTTCCTCAATATTTTGATCCGGTTCCAGATAGGAGGATGAGTACGTGTGCCCTTACTGGTAACCACTACATCGCCATAAGGCTGATCTATAAAGGATGCTGCCGAAACTTTATCGATCTTCTCAAGAGAAGTTGTAGTGTAAGCTATTTTGGTCAAAGCGGATGCCAGCCCTGCAGGAAAACGCGTTAACCTCGCTGACACGGCATCTGCCAGATATTCCCGCTCTCTTGATAAACTGAAATAGATGATCTGGATCAAAATGGGCGCTAAAATGGCGAAGATCACACCAATTATCATAAACACCAGACCAAGTCCTGAATTACCTTTACCACTGCTGCGATTACTCGTTCTATAACTTCCCCTGCCAAGTGATCCCCAGTATAGTGATCTCAGCATCACATCACGCAGAACGATAACCATGCCCAGTGTACTCCTGCAAACCTCCAGCAGCATACTGTCCTTATTGATCAGATGTGATAGTTCATGGGCTACCACTCCCTGAAGTTCATCGCGGTTGCAAATACTCAAAAGTCCTGCGGTAACTGCTATGGCACCTGTCTCCGGACTGGTGCCAAACGCCATGGCATTCGCCGCCTTTGATGGTATTATGTAAACCTCTGGTGCTCGTCCTAAACCAGCAGCTATGCTCATTTCTGCAATCACATTGTTCAATTTACTGAACTGGGTTTGATTTGCTTCTTTCAAACCTAATTGTTTAAAAAGCGTACGTGGTTTGCCGTTAAATATCAGATATACCTGCACAAGTTCTACAAGCCCGATAAATCCAGCGAATACAAGAGCAAACCAGATCCTGTTACTCTCATAATCTGATCCTCTGCGGGGTGCAAGATAAGTATAAAACAGATTACCAAGCACAAAACCCACCACCAGCAGGATCACAAAGGACAATATCAGCAGATATATTGACTTCCGATGATTCTTACGGATCAGTTCTTCTATCATCTATAATACTTACTAAAAGCTTACCTTGGGAGCTTCCTTTTCTGCCATTTCGATTTCAAAGTAGCTTTCCTTTTTCAGGTTCATCCCGCTTGCCACTATGTTTGATGGGAAAACTTCCATCCTGTTATTCATATTCATCACGGAGTCATTATAATATTGTCTGGCAAATGCTATTCTGTTTTCAGTGGATGATAATTCCTCCTGCAAAGTGGCAAAGCTTTGATCTGCCTTAAGATTTGGATAATTCTCCACAACTGCCAGCAGTTTATCCAAAGCTGTCTGCAAATGTCCTTCTGCAGCAGACACGTCTGCCACGCCATTAGCATTGATCGCCTTTGCCCGGGCTTCTATCACGCTCGTAAGCGTCTCTTTCTCATGCTGCATATAACCCTTCACTGTCTCTATCAGATTAGGGATCAGGTCATGCCGTCTCTTCAATTGCACGTCTATCTGTGACCAGGCATTTTTTACCCGATTACGGATGCGGATCAAGCTGTTATATAGCCCAATAACATAAGCAACTACCACTACCAGTAAAATTAATAATCCTATTAACATCTTACTCTCCTTCCTGCTTTATTGTATCTCTAAACATATCTTCTAAAAAGTTCAATACTTCACTATTCATATCATCATAAGCGATGATCTCAGCCAGCTCTCCCCGGTCAAACCAGATGCCATGTCCCTTTTTACACATATCCAGATGCGTCTCACCACACACTACTTTAGCCATTTTTCTACCACAGGCTGGACACTTGATCTTGCGTTCCCGCGAGCGTTTTTCCTTATTAAATTCTGCCTTCAATTCCTCAGCACTGTCACCCACCAGTATTTCCAGCTCTCCCTCATCCAACCAGATACCACCACATTGCAGGCAATAATCTATCTCAATCTTATTAAGTTCTAATACGATCATTTCTTCACGACATGAAGGACATTTCATCTTAATCCCTATTTAAGCAGCAGGTATTTGCAACTGCTATCTTATTACCCTTTATTTAATGTCTAAAGAAATTATTCTTTTTATCCTGTCAATTTTCCTCTTTCCTCGACTCACGTCTCATCGAAGATACTCCGAAGCTTTATGCGAAGGAGTACGATTTACGACTCACGGATAAATCATTACATTTTTCGGTGTATTCAGTGCCTTCCGTGGTTGAAATTCTTCATTCTTACATTCCTCGACTCACGTCTCACGATTTACGACTCACGGATAAATCATTACATTATCCGTGCTCATCCGTGTAATCCGTGGCATCAGTGTTCTATTTTTTTTTCTCGACTCACGGATAAATCATTACATTCCTCTATGCTCTCTGTGACCTCTGTGACCTCTGTGGTGAAAATCTTACATTACATTTAATTTTCAATTTACCATTTTCAATTTTCAATTATTCAGCAAAATGTAAGGAGAGTAAGGAAAGTGTAAGGTCATAAATCCCTGTAATAAAATCAATTACAACAAAACCTTACTCTTTTGGCGTTTTTTGAAGATACATACCCCTATATTTAACTTTAAACTTATAACACTTAACCCCTAACCCTTAACCATGAAAATTGTTACCAAATGTTACCAAAATGTTACCTCATAACTATAAGCCCTTATGTCAGTTACAGCAAAAAGTAACATTTTTGCCCTTTTTGAGATATACATACCCCTATATTTAACTTTTTATATTCCGACCTGAAATCCCTTTCCTTATTGTGATCCTGCTGTTTTTTTATGTATTCAATTATTGTGTGTTTATCATGCCATATCACAATAAAGAAAATTCCCTGCTTTCGAGAAAACCTACTAACAGGAAATTGTTTAAAATTCTTTGTCTGTTTTCAGAGCTGGATAAAGACTTGGACATATCCCCGATATCTGACTTCATCTTTAAACGAAATCATTCTATCAATATCTGTATTGAGAATGCGGAAGCCTATGTTGTTGTTACTGTTGTCAGGGTTGTTATTGTTACGATTAGCTACACGGCAGTTATTGGCATTGTTGTTCCAGTTGCCACCGCGTTTCACACGGTTAGACCCGCTTACAGCCTTTACCCATAAATATTTTGCCTCAATCTTACACTATTGGCAGTTTTAATGAACTCAATAATGCTATTCACGCTTTGAGATAATTTCTCTTCACTTATCATACCTCTTTTATATTCCCACTCCTTTTTCTCAATGTTCTTTTTCATTCTTTTTATATTCTCATTTTTTACTCGAATTATTGCCGCAAATATCCTAAATCCCAAAAAACTCAAGCCGTGAATTCGATTGTTTATTACTATTGAACCCGGCTTTATTGTTAACTTTAATCTGCTTCCCAAATATGCAGACGATAACTGCAAAATCTCCCTAAGCCTATTCTTGTCATCAGCAAAAAATACCATGTCATCCATATACCTGATATAATCAATCTTTAAATTTTCTTTTACATAATGGTCAACTTGATCGAGGTAAACATTTGCCAGAAATTGAGATGTAAGATTACCTATTGGTAAACCAATTCCATCATCAATATTTTGACTGATATCATTATTCTTGATTATTACATCTATGAGTTCAATAATTTTAGGGTCTTTGATTTTCCTTTTCAAGATATTTATCAAGACCCGGTGATCAATTGACCCAAAATATTGTTTTATGTCTATTTTAAGAAACCATCTGTTCCTTTTCAGAAAATGCTGAGCTCGTGCTATAGCTCTATGGCTGCCCTTACCCTTTCTGGTTGCATAAGAATCATAGATAAATATTCTCTCATAAATTGGCTCTAATACGTTCACTAATGCATGATGCACAATCCTGTCCTCAAATCCAGCTACACTGATTAACCTTTCCTTAGGTTCATGGATTTTAAAATATCGGTACTTTGCTGGCTGGTATGTTTTCAATTTTAATTTTGACTGCAATGATAGAAGATTCCCTTCCAAATAAAAATAATAGTCGGAGTTTAATTCCTTCTTTTTCAATCCTCTAAATGATTTATTAAAAGCCGATTGCAGATTCTCAAAATCATATAGCTCTTCAAATAAATAACCATATCGTCTCATCCTGAATACCTTCTAACCCTTTAATTCCGCTTGCTGGTTATGGTCGCCTTTTTTCCAGCCACCTATCATCTTACCAAATTCATTAAATTCTACTGAAAGACGGTAGTATTGCTTATGTGAAATATAATTCCGCTTTTCACATATCCTTACATAGACTCGAAGTTTCTCCAGTAAAAGATTCATTCTATCTATCTTTTCTGCTTTCTCTTTGGAATATATAGCTTCTATTACCAATTCCAGGATGTCATTGGCATAATTCAAAATCCTGCTCGTTAATGAATAACGTACTGATTTGGGAATACCTTCCGCTCTATCCATGATCAGCTCTAAGATCAGCATCCATTTCGTGAATACCGGATAATTCTCGTTCATTTAGTTCCTTCTGTATTTTTATCTTGTTCAACTAAAAAACTCTTAACAATATCAATTGTTTCTTCTCCATAATTCTTGCTTTTTATCTCTCCAATGCCTTCTATGTTTCTTAAAGACTCTTTGGTTTTACATTTCGCTATAATTATCGCTCTCAACTGGTTGTTGGTAAAAATAATATAAGGTGGTATCCCTTCTTTTTCTGCCCTGGCATTTCGCCATTTCTTTAATTCTGCATACATTAATTGCTCATAGTCATATTTAAAACTCAAGTCTGGTTTATCTGTTAGTTCTTCCTCATAAAATATAAACACACTCCAAAAATAATGCGTTCCCCTTTTTAGTAATTCTGCCTGATATTTTACACCTGTCTTATTTCTTACGAAATCATTTAATTCTTTGACTGAAAAACCCGCCTCTTTCGATGAAAAAGGCAGCGTGATTATTCTAAACATTGCCATCCTTTAAAATTATACTCTTCAATTTTCCCCATAATTTTACATTTTACATTTTAATTTCGGCGTAGCCGCTAACGAGTTCTTTCTTTAATAAAGAAAGAACCAAAGAAAACCATCCCTATTATTATAACATCGCAACCTTTTCAGTCGTCACAGTTGCTGCCTTCAATAAATCCTTTCGCTACGCTTTTGTATTTATTGAAGGCAGCAACTGAGACTTTGTTTAGTACTCTATAATTACCATTTTGAAGAAAAAAGGTAAAAAAGTAAAAATACTAAAAGCTAATTAATACGGACATGCCCTGAGAATGCGGAAGCCCACGCAGCTGAAACTGACGCCAGGGGAGCCATTGCTACGATAAGCTACACGGCAGAGAATCGCAATGACGT
>Ga0075121_1001106_pt1 | contig 17138 bp, 15 predicted proteins | sample AntAceMetag02UKG_FD_69793 | JGI IMG/M metagenome (GOLD analysis project Ga0075121, IMG submission 69793) | Saline lake microbial communities from Ace Lake, Antarctica - Antarctic Ace Lake Metagenome 02UKG | ecosystem: Environmental > Aquatic > Non-marine Saline and Alkaline > Saline | place... | reverse complement strand
AATACGTGCCGTGGGGGAGAGTCCTGAAGCAGCTGACTCTGTTGGCATCGGTGTAAAAAAGACACAATTCATTGCACTCTCTTTAAGTGGAATGATAGCCGCTTTTGGTGGAGCGTATATGTCGATGGGATATGTTTCATGGTTCAGCAGGGATATGACTGCAGGTCGTGGATTTATTGCTCTGGCAGCTGAAGCAATGGGTGGGGCTACCCCAATAGGGTCTTTCTTTACATCGCTTCTTTTCGGCTTTTTCGATGCATTATCTAACTCACTGCAGCTCCTGCGAGTACCTTCAGAATTCGTCCAGATGATTCCGTATGTTGCTACTGTTGTCGGGTTAGTCCTTTATACAGCAACTAAGAGAAAACAGTATCAACGGATGTTATTAAAGATCGGCAGGCAGATGGAACCTAAAGAATGAGAAAAATTCCGATAATTCTTGACTGTGATCCGGGTCATGATGATGCAATTGCCATAATCCTGGCACATGCCAGCCCCGAGATTGAAATTCTCGGGGTAACTAGTGTTGCCGGGAATCAGACAGTTGAAAAAACAACTCTAAATGTTCAAAAGATACTGACTTTTCTCGGATTACAGGTTCCAGTTGCAAAAGGGTGTCCCAAACCTCTTTTTCGGGAACTTATAATAGCCCCGGAAGTACATGGAGTAACAGGCCTTGACGGTCCGGATCTCCCTGAGCCCGGGTTTCCTATCGAAGATTGTTCGGCAGTTGAGCTAATTGCACGAATCCTTCGTGAATCTGAGAGAAAAGTGATACTTGTTCCAACCGGGGCTTTAACAAATATAGCCTTGTTATTTATAGCTTATCCTGAACTAAAGGATAAAATAGAACGAATTTCCCTCATGGGTGGTGCAGCTGAGGGTGGTAACTGGACACCCACTGCCGAGTTCAACATACTGGTTGATCCTGAGGCAGCTGACATTGTTTTTAAATCAGGTCTCCTGATTACTATGGCTGGCCTTGATGTTACTCATAAAGCAATTATTACCCGGGAAGATACTGAAAGATTCAGAAATATTGGGACAAAAGCTGCAGGTCTTGCGGCAGAACTGCTGGATTTCTTTGTGACCTTTCATGAGGAAAATTTCCCCCAGTTTGGCGGCAGTCCCCTGCATGATGCTTGTGCTGTTGCCTGGCTAATCAGACCCGATTTATTTACCTCAGTGCATAAACATGTTGCTATTGATACCGGAGGTGAATTAGCTGCCGGTTGTACCGTTACCGATATGCGCGCTTTTCTTTCAGCAAAACCAAATACTGAGGTTTTAATTGATGTGAAACGGCAGGAATTTGTAGATTTTCTTGCTGAAAGATTTAGTCTGCTGGATTAATTTAAGATATCGTACGTATAGATGAGGTTGTGAATGAGTGATTCGGGCAAAAAGATAATTATTGACTGTGATACAGGAATTGATGATGCTCTGGCTCTTCTTATAGCCCTGCAGCACCCGGAATGGAATATTCTGGGGATAACAGCGGTTTCAGGGAATGTTCCTCTGGAGCATACTGTGCCCAATTGTATACGAATTTGTACACTGGCTGGAAAGAAAATTCCGGTATATGCCGGGTCAGCAAAACCTCTCTATTGTGAGCAGCGTATGGCAGAGAGGGTTCATGGAAAGGATGGGTTAGGGGGTGTGAAACTTCCTCTTGGCTACACTGTTGAGGAAGAATCAGCTCTCTCTTATTTAACCGGAACAGTGCGGGAGAATCCCGGTGAAATTGAAATTATTGCAATTGGTCCCCTTACAAATATAGCTCTGGCTATCCTCACGAACCCGCACTTTAGTGAAAATGTGGGTCATCTAACTATTATGGGCGGTGCTATTCACGGAGGTAATGCAACAGCTTCAGCTGAATTTAATATTTGGGCCGATCCGGAAGCGGCTAAAATAGTATTTAATGCCGGAATCCCCATGACTATGATTGGCCTGGATGTTACAAACCAGGCAATATTAGGATTCGATGTTGTAGATAGATGGAAAGGGTCTGATAATGCAGTGGTACGAACAGCCGGTGAACTACTCTTCTCTTTTCACCATTTATTTGATGGAATAGGAGCTAAGGGGTATGCACTGCACGATCCGCTTACTATTGCCTATGTTATGGATCCAACACTCGTAACAACTCAGGATCTTTATATTGATGTTGAGACCAAAAATACCCTTGCTAATGGTAAAACTGTGGCGGATGAACTGCATGTAACCGGAAACAACCCAAATGTTTCTGCCGCGGTAGATTTAGCTATTGATAAATTCCTAAAACTGTTTGTTGATGCAATCGAAGGGTATTCCAAAGTATAGTGAGAGGTATGATGATGAGTAGTAGTTTTTTGATAACTCATGTGCATATTATTGATGAACAGGGAACTGTTCTTCGTAATAAAACTGTCTACCTGGAAAATGGTAAAATAAAAACAATCATCTCAGATATTTCCGGGATTTCGGATTCCATCAAAAATAACGCAGAGGAGATATCAGGAGCAGGATGCATATTAACACCCGGTCTGGTAAACCTGCATACCCATTCCCCCATGACAATTTTTCGGGGAATTGCGGAGGATGTGGATGCTGACACCTGGTTCAATCGTGATATCTGGCCGTATGAGAGTGTTTTAACACCGGAAGATATTCGTGCAGGAGCCCAACTTGCCGTTGCTGAGATGATTAACTGCGGTGTTACTGCTTATGCAGACCACTATTTCTCAGCAGATATTATATGTGAGACTGCTGCCGAAGCTGGTCTCAGGCTTGATATTGCATCAACCCTGTTTGGACTCTCCGGGAGTTTCGATGAACAGCTTCAGCAGACCCGTAGATTATTTAAAACATGGAACGGGTATGATAATAGGATTGCTGTACGTCTGGGGCCGCATTCACCCTACACGTGTACCCCTGATCAGTTGAAAGCTGCGGCGGAACTTGCAGGGGAGTTGGAAACAGGCATTCATCTCCACGTCTCTGAAACAAGAGAGCAGGTTGAAAAGAGTCTCGAACTATATGGAAAAACTCCTTATCAAGTTATAGCTGATGCTGGATTATTTGATTTGCCGCTAATTATCGGTCATGGAATTCATTTGACCCAAGAAGACCGGGCACTTTTGAACCTCGATAAAACCATGATGGCGGTTTGCCCCAAAACATATCTAAAGTTGGGTACAGGGTTAGGAAATATCTTTACCGAACCTGAGGAGCTTCCGCTTGCAGTGGGTACCGATGGAGCAGCCAGCTCGAACACCCTGAATCCACTGGAACAGGCGAGGCTGCTTGCACTTCTGGGAAAGAATCAGGCACAGACCGGGGAAGCCTGGGATGCGGTAACAGTTTGGAAAATTCTCATGAACGGACATAAAGCTCTGCCGTTTGATACTGGAAAAATTGCGGAAGGTGCACCGGCAGATTTGGTTCTTTGGTCACTTTCTGATATAATCACAACACCACTATATAACCCGTTGGCAGCACTGCTCTATTCAGTAGATCCCTCACATGTTCAGTATGTTTGGGTGGCAGGAGAGCTGCTTAAAAGAGATGGCAAGGTGCTGCTTGATACAGAAAGCATAATTTCAGAAGCTTCGGAACGAGCTGAGTCTTTAGTGAAACGTGGACGGGGTAATACCGAGCTGGTGTTTTAATTAAAAAATTTGGAGTAGGAAATGATAAAGATAGTTGTTGTTGGAAGTATTAACAAAGATGTCATTATGCAGGTAGAGAGGCACCCAAAACCAGGTGAAACGTTAACTGCGGTAGCTGTCTCCTCAGCTTTTGGTGGGAAAGGTGCAAACCAGGCTGTAGCAGCGGCACGTTTAGGCGCAGAAGTAACCATGATAGGTGCAGTCGGAGAAGATCCTACAGGCAAGGAACAGATTGAGCATTTCCAGAGTGAGGGAATACGCACTGATGCCATAATGCGCTGCGGTGAACCAAGCGGAGTTGCCTATATAACTGTGGACACAGCTGGAGAGAATAGTATTATCCTCTATCCTGGTGCAAATCACCAGGTTACCGTGGAGTGGGTGGAAAAAAACAGGTCATACATTGAGGATGCTGATGTTATGCTGCTTCAGCTGGAAATTCCCGTTGAGGTATCCCTTGCAGCTGCTGAAATAGCTGACAAATCGGATACTATAGTTATCTTTAATCCGGCTCCGGTGCATCAGATTCCTGAACGTCTTTTTCAGCTGACTGATATAATTACGCCGAATGAGACCGAACTGGCTCTGCTTGCCGGAGAAGAGGATCCTGAAAAAGCTGAAAAGATACTCCTGAGTAAAGGGGCAAAATCTGTACTGGCAACAATGGGGGCAGATGGAAGCAGATATCGGGATGCCGGGACTAAATTTAACCTGTCTACCTACAGCAGTGTAAAAGTAGCTGATACCACTGCAGCAGGAGACTCCTTCAATGCGGCTGTCGCATACTCAACAGGATCCGGAGAAGATATTGCCGATACTGTCGCCTTTGCTACAGCAGTAGGTAGTATTACCGTTTCCCGATTTGGAGCCCAGACATCATTGCCGACCATAGAAGAGGTTGAAAAATTTATTACCGATCATCAGGGAGAATTGAAATAGAAACAAGCGAATGGAAAATATAATAAGGAGATTGAAATGGGTACAGCACATATAGGAGCAGAAAAAGGTCAGATTGCAGAAAAAATACTATTACCAGGTGATCCGCTGCGGGCGAAGTTTATTGCCGAGAATTTTTTGGAAGAGGCAGAGTGTTACAATAACGTACGTGGAATGCTTGGCTATACCGGTATGTACAATGGTAAACGGGTGTCGGTACAGGGAACAGGGATGGGAATACCCTCAATCTCAATATATGTTGATGAATTGATAAATGTATATGGGGTAAAACGACTAATCAGGATTGGAACCTGCGGGGCGATGCAGGAATACGTCAGACTCAGGGATGTGGTAATTGCTATGGCTGCAAGTACCGATTCCGCTATAAATAAAATACGGTTTGGCGGGATGGATTTTGCTCCCTGTGCATCACCGGAATTACTTTTTCCGGCATGGGAAATTGCTGCCAAACTGGGAATCGCCGCAAAAGCCGGGAATATCCTTACCTCAGATACATTCTATTCAGATGATCCTTCATCATTGAAGATCTGGGCGGATTTTGGTATTTTATGTGCGGAAATGGAGACAGCCGGACTCTATACACTTGCTGCTAAATACAAAGTACAGGCACTCTCGCTGCTCACGGTAAGTGATTCACTAATAACCGGTGAATCCTGTAGCGCCGAAGAGCGCCAGATTAGCTTCAAGCAGATGATGAAACTTGCTTTGGAGATAATATAGATGACAGAGTCTATTCTCTTCCTTGTTCAGGAGCTTGTTCGTATACCAAGCCGTGGTGGTGTTGACGAGCTGATTGGTTAATCAGATACTTGGATAGGATATTACTTCTCTTTTTCGGCCTTCATATCTGGATCACCTTCAGGTGTGTGCGTTTTCATATATTCATGTTCTTCCGAGAGGTGTGAAAAGTAGTGTCGAAACGTCCAGGTTAGTGCTGTTTCAGTTACTGATGCAAAAATGATATCCTGTGGATTCTCAGAGACACTTTTAATCCCTCTCATAATTTTAAAGAGACGCTGTCTGTCTGAAGTGAGTATCAGTACGCCACGGGATGAGACACTGTCACCGGAATTTTCTTCTCTAGTCGTAACGTCTTGTGAGAGGTCAGAACTGAAAAGAGCCTCTATATGTTCTCCCACCTGTACATCAAGCAGGTCATCAGTAATTGTACGGGAAAAAATTTCAGTATCTGTATAATTTGCTGCTGTCAGCTGTGCAGCTGCAGCCTCAAGACTTTTAGCGATTTGATTTTGGGAAAAGCCTCTAAACAGGCATAAAGCATCATTCTCTTTCATGTTGACTCCTCTTGGGTGCTTTGTATAATAGAATATACCTATCATAAACAAAAAGGGAAACAGTTAAATTGTCAACTGCTGATATGGTACATTCTGGTTTTAAAGTAGTATAGTCAGAATATATGAATTTAAAACAGAAACGGCAAATTGCAGCATATTATCTCACATTTTTCTCTTTTGGGCTAATAATCTCAATTATTGGAACAGCTTTACCCTACTTGGCAGAGCATACGGGAGTCTCCTTAAGTCGGATTAGCTTGATTTTTACCATGAGCAGCATAGGTTTTTTTATCGGCTCGATTCTTAGCGGTATTATGTACGATAAAATACCAGGAAATATACTTATTTTTACAGCACTTTGCCTCTCTTCAACCGTAGCTTTTTTTATCCCGGTAATTACATCCTTTTCTCTGCTATGTGCGGTTATTATGGTGTTTGGTTTTAGTAATGGTGCGATTGTAGTAGGCTGCAATACCTTAATAATCCGGGTGCATAGCCTGCATATTGGTCAGTTGATGAATGGGATGCATGTGGTCAATGGAGTTGGTGCTTTTCTTACCCCGATTATTTTCTCACAAATTATAGCGAGAACCGGGGATGTCGTTCTTGGCTATAGGCTATATGTAATTATATTTGTTTTAATTGGATTATTTGTCATTTCTACTCCAAGTCCGGAGTTTCATGGATCCCGGAATAAGCAGGAGGAAAAAACAGTTCAGTCACGACCAAAGAAGCTTGTGTTAATTCTTCTTATCTTAACATTTATGATCTATATTGGTTCGGAGATCAGCTTGAATGGTTGGATTTATACCTATACGATAACACTTTTTCCTGCAGAGGTAGGACAGGCTGGTTATATTTTATCTGCTTTCTGGTTGTGTATGACAATTGGACGGGTTGTTTCGATGTTTGCAGTACGAAAAACAGTTCCCCGAAAACTGCTTTTATTCAATTTTATAGGAGCTGCAACCGGATTATTAATAATAATTCTTTTTTCCAGATATCTAGCAGCTATATGGATTGGAACTATGGTAGCCGGATTTTCAATGGGATCTGTATTCCCGCTTCTTCTTACTTTTGGAGAAAAAATAATTGGATTAACAGGGAAAATAAGCGGTATTATTTTTGCCGGTACTTCAATAGGCGGTATGATCTTCCCCTATATTAATGGTCAGTTTTTCACGAAAGTTTCACCTGTATCAACAATGATCTCAATGATGATCTCAATTATTGCAGCATTTCTCCTATTCATGCTTCTCAGAGTTGTGAACACTAAACATGAAGGAAATAAGAGAATAGAAGTGTAATACTTCCATCCTCGTAGTTCCTCATTTTTGTTTAACTGCGTTTATTAAAAAACTAAAAACTGTTGAAAAATCAGCCAGCTAGTAGAATTTCCAGATATTTACTCAATTACTCAAAAAAAGTTTGATAACTTCATCTACTTCATCTACTTCACCGATTCCGGCAATCCCAAAGGTCTCAACCATAACTTTCTAACGAATTATTGCTATTGCCGAGTAGACAAGTAGAGCTGCCAAAATAAACGATATATATCTTTTCCCTTTAGGATTCTGGATGAATTTGTTTAATGAAGAGCCAAGAGTTGCCCATAATGAAATACTCAGGAAAGAGCATGCTGCGAGCAGCAGAGAAAAAAGAAAAAGAGTGCCTGCTTTGTTGAAATAGGGGTGAATGAATGTTGAGAAAATGGTCAGACCGTAAACAATTACCTTTGGATTGGCAAATTGTAAAATGAGACCGATTATAAATGTCGGCTTTCGTGCTCCTGAAGCGTTTTCCTTATCTGGAGTTGAATTTTTAACCAGACTAAATGCCAGCCAAAGAATATATGCGGAACCGGCATATCTAATAAATGGAAAAATTCCTGGAAAAAATTCCTGAACAGCATCTGAGGCCAGTGCTGAGAGAGACATAACAAGCACAAAACCACTGAATATTCCCATTAAATAGGGTAAAACCCTTCGATATCCCAGCTTCATACCGAAACCGGCGGCACTAATATTATTGGGTCCTGGAGTAAATGTTGTTACAAAAACATATACCGCGAACGGTATGAGTGGAAAGTCCATATATTACCCATTGTATTCGGAGAGTTTAAATGATTGTAACACGTACTACGGATTTTATGTATGTTGTGGTACAATAAAGAGAAATAAATTTAATGTAATTGGAGATGGATATATGGGATTGCTGCTAATCAAGCAGGCGGCTGCTATAATAACAGGAAACAAAGATAACAGGGTTCTCTATGATACTGATATTCTTATAGATGGTCCGCAAATAAAAAAAATTGGAAGAAACCTTCTGAAAGATTTGCGGCTTGGCAGTTGTGAGATAATTGATGGAAGAAATATGTATATCTATCCCGGCCTGGTTAATACACACCATCATTTCTTCCAGGCCTTTGTAAGAAACAATGCATGGCTGGATTGGACCACCTTGGATGTACTTGAATGGATAGAGACCATTTATCCCTTTTTTTGTGCAATGACCCCTGAAGCAATATTTAATACTACAATGATCTCTATGGCAGATCTGGTGAAACATGGGTGTACAACTGCCTTTGATCATCAATATTGTTATCCAAAACATGCTGGAATTGAGCTGGTTGATCAGCAAATGGCTGCCGCGGAATTAATGGGAATGCGGTTTCATGCAGGACGGGGTACAAACACCTTGTCCAGAGATGACGGAAGTCCGCTTCCTGAAGAGTTGATTGAGACTACTGATACATTTATTCAGGATTGTGACAGATTGGTTTCCACTTATCATGACTATGGACGATTTTCTATGAAAAGAGTTGCTGCAGCCCCGTGTCAGCCCATAAACTGCACAGAAGCAACTTTTAAAGAGACGGTTCGTTTTGCAAGAGCTAAGCAAATTCGTATGCACACCCACCTTGGTGAAGGTGAAAATCCTGCAATGGTTGAACGTTATGGGATGAGAACTCTGGAATGGTGTCTCAAAAATGAATTCATTGGTTCTGATGTATGGTATGCCCATGGCTGGGATTTGCAGGCAGATGAAATTGATCTGCTTGCGGAAACCGGAACCGGAGTTTCTCATTGTCCTGCCCCGATATTTCTTGGTGGATTTACTGTTCCTGACATTCCAAGAATGTATGCTATGGACATGCCGTTAGGCATTGGTTGCGATGGACAAGCCTCAAATGATAACTCGAACCTGCTTGATTCCCTTAGGAATGCCTACTTACTGCAATGCCTGACTGCAGGGAAAAGGGACTATCCAGTACCGGAACCTGCTGAGTTCCTGAAAATAGGAACCTCCGGCGGTGCAGCTTTACTTGGTAGAGATGATATTGGAAAACTACTTCCGGGAATGGCTGCTGATATGTTTATGATTAATACCGACCGTTTGGAATATATTGGAGCACTGCATGATCCCGCCAGCCTGCCGGTAAAAGTAGGGATTTCCGGTACAGTTGATATGACTATCATAAATGGAGAAGTTGTCTATAAAGACGGTGAATTCACCCGGTTTGATGAGAAAAAGATGACAGAAACCGCCAGAGAGTCTTGTATGAAAGTCATGTATCGAAATCCAAAATATGCAGAGAGAATTATTAAGAGATTATAGATTCTTAAGTTTTTCGCATAATAACAATATTATCATCCATTGAAAGAATATCAGCATTCCATTGCCTACAGATCCATTTCCAGGTTATTTCCGTGTAGAAACTGACATGTGTGGAGTCATTCCGGTAGAACCATGTAGGGAAGTCTATCTCATCTTTTAGTAGTTTTGTCATAACTCCCAGTATGCCCTGTGGTTTTAAAAGCGAAAACAGCAGATTTATCTCTTTGAAGGGGTTATATAGATGTTCAAAAACCTCTGTTGAAGTGATGAAGTCGTAGTCTTCCTGAAACACAGTTGGATTATAAGCAAAGTAGGGATCGTAGATGTTCATCCTGTACCCTGATTTTATAAACATGTGCGCCAAAGCCGGACCTGGACCACACCCAAAATCGAGCCCAAGAGTGCCTGGCTCGAGTAAAGGTTGAAGGGGGAGAAATAACTTTCCAAGGAATTCCCTGTATCGTGGATCATCGGGGTTGTTATTGTGCTGCTCGTATCTGAACTGTTCTTCATCAGGTTCCAACAGCTGATTTTGTGAAAGAGAAGTTAACCCGCAGGTAGTGCAGGAATAATAGGTCTGTTTTCCCGTATTTGGAATTAGTATTGTATTATCAGAACCACAAAGCGGGCAAAGTTGGTGAAAATTTTTTGAACCACCCATAGGACTATAGAGCAGCAGTTCTGTTTTGTACACGCCGTTTTGTATTCTCGATATGATCGGTGTATTTCAGGAGAACAGTTTCAGAATTCCCTGAGGATATAGCTTTAACAATACTGCCATGCTCTTCCGGAATCTGAGCCGGATTCTGATAATCCTCCTGAGATGTACGCATTTCTTCAACTAAGAAAGAACGAAGTGTTTGATAGAGTGAGTAGAACTGGGCATTTTTCTGAGCTTTAATAATGGTGTTATGAAACTGGAAATCTGCCTCGATAAGCTCTTCAAAAAGACCTTTTTTAACAGAAATATTCATTTGATCGACAATATGTTCCAACGCTTTCACTACTTCCAGAGCTTCGTTGCTGCCGTTGGATATTTTTTTTGTTAGTGCCAGAATGCTCCACAGTTCAATTGCTCCGCGCAAATCAATCATCTCTTCCATTTCGTCATTTCCCAGCAGCAGTGACCAGGTCAATGCCTCCGTGGAGATGTTTGACCGTTCCTGAACATAGGTTCCTTTGGCAGCCTGTGATTTTAGCACGCCTAAATAGTTAAATATCTTTACGGCTTCACGGATGGATGAGCGCCCAACTCCAAAGATTTCAGCTAGTTCCAGTTCTGTAGGGATCTTATCACCCGGTTTATACTCACCGGATGCAATAAGTCCCTTAATTTGAGCCATAACTTGTTCTACTACTGTTTTTTGACGAATTTTTGTAACTGACATAGGGGAATACTATCGGTATTCAATAGTGGTTGTCAATCTCTAAATAGTGAAAGTCATAAAATCAGACAATAAGTTTTTTTAAATATGATCAGGATGTAACAGAGAAAATTTCACCGTAGCAAATATATTTGAAAAAGACTCTTTTTGGGGCTTTACTTTTTCATATAACTATATCATAATATCAGACAATAAGAATATAAGAACAAGGAGTGCTTATGCCTACGATCAAAATTCCATTGAAATTAATGGTGGAGACTACTGATACAGATTACTGGAATGATTCCTGCTCACTTGGGGAACTTGCCTATGCAATAGAAAACGGGGCAGTTGGAGCTACTACCAATCCCGTTATCGTGTATAACGTACTAAAAAAAGAGCTGCCTCTCTGGAAAGACCGAATTCTGGAAATTGCAGCAGATAATCCTATTTTTAGTGAGGACGATGTGGCATGGCAGGTGATTGAGGAGATGGCAATAAAAGGATCTGAACTTTTGCTTCCGGTTTTTGAGAGAGAAAACGGCATGAAAGGACGCATATCGATTCAGACAAATGCTAAATTCTATCGAAACACAAAGGCTATGGTTGAACAGGCAGTAAAATTTAATGAACTTGCACCAAATATGCAGGTAAAAATGCCGGTTACCGAGGCTGGAGTTGATGCCTTTGAAGAGGCCACCTATCGTGGAGTTAATATCAACGCAACCGTATGTTTTACTCTACCTCAAGCATTAGCAGCCGGAGAAGCGGTGGAAAGAGGCTTAAAAAGGCGTGAGGCTGAAGGTTTGGATGTTTCAAAGATGACTCCAATCTGTACAATCATGGTCGGTAGACTTGATGACTGGCTAAAAATTGTAGCTGATAAAGAGAATATAATAATTAATCCTGCATATCTGGATCTTGCAGGTGTTGCTGTTATGAAGAAGGCTGTTAAGATTTTTCGGAAACGTGGATTACGAGCCAAGCTTCTTGTTGCCGCTTACCGTTCACAACTGCACTGGTCTGAACTGATTGGTGGTGGAATTGTGCACACCATACCCTACAAATGGCAAAAAAGGTATAACTCATCTACAGTTGAAGTAAAAAATACAACAGACGAACCTCTTGATCCCCAGGTAGTAAAAGATCTCTATAGTAAATTTGAGGAGTTCAGAAAAGCATATGATGCTGATGGTTTGGCACCTTCAAAATTTGATCTATATGGGGCTACAGCCAGAACACTCAGAGGGTTTATCGGTGGATATGATCAATTAATTCTGATAATCAGAGAGTTAATGATTCCAAATCCTGAAGTATAGAGAATTCTGCTGACAAAGAGTCATTCGGTATACACTGTCTACACAAACAGCATAGAGTACAATATTGTATTCTATGCCTATTTTTTTTAGGAGATACAAAAGATGGAACAAACACAGAAACAAATTGAAGCAAAAGCATACATAGCGGGATTGGTTGAAAAAGCACGTAAGGCGCAAGAACAGATTGAATTTGCATCACAGAAAGAGGTTGATTCTGTATGCGCAAGAATGGCATGGGCTGGAGTTCAGGATTCATTTGCCCGAGAACTCTCCAGGGTTGCTGTTGAAGAGTCAAAGCTTGGGAATGAATCGAGTAAATATGCGAAATTAATGGCAAAAATTAAAGGTACCTGGCGGGATTGTAAAGATGCAAAAACAGTTGGAATTATTGAAGAAGATGTTGAAAAGGGACTCTTGAAATTTGCAAAACCGGTTGGTGTTATAGGAGCTTTGATTCCTTGTACAAACCCTGAAGCAACACCTTTTTGTAAGGGAATAAGTGTAGTAAAAACAAGGAATGCAATAATTATGGCTCCGCACCCTCGCGCTCAAAAAACAGGAAAAATGGCAGTAGATCAGATGCGAAAGGTTCTTAAAAAAATGAATTTTCCTGAAGATCTTATCCAGATAGTTGAAGAACTTTCTATGGAAGCTAGTCAGGAATTGATGAAACAGAGCGATCTAATTCTGGCAACCGGCGGTACCGGAATGGTGAAAGAGGCTTACGGCAGCGGGAAACCTGCTCTGGGTGTAGGTGCTGGTAATGCGGTCACTATAGTAGATGACACAGCAGATCTTTCTGCAGTTGCAGATAAAATAATGAGATCCAAAATATTTGATAATGCTACGAGCTGCTCAACAGAGAACTCCTGCCTTATACAGAACACTGTGTATGATAAATTGATTGCTGAAATGGAAGCTGTCGGAGGATATCTGGTACCAGCCGGTGAAAAGTCAATGCTGCAGTCGGCGATGTGGGTGGATGGGCACCTGAACAGAGATATCGTGGCACAACCAGCATCTAAAATTGCCGTATTGGCTGGAATTAACCTTCCCCCAAATAAAACTTTTTTCATGGTAGAAGAGACAGGGATTGGCGAAGGATTTCCATTTTCAGAAGAGAAACTCTCTGTAGTTACTACCTTGTATAAGTGGGAAAATTTTGATGATGCAGTGCAGATGATAAATGACATTACAAGCTGGTCAGGTCCTGGACACTCATGCGGTATCCACACAGAAAGTCGCGAAAGGGTTCTACAGCTTGCTGAAAAGGTTAAGATATCAAGAATTATGATCAACCAACCTCAATGCCTTGCGAATAGCGGAGCTTGGACAAACGGAATGCCGATGACTATGACCCTTGGCTGTGGAACCTGGGGAGGAAACAGCACTAGTGAAAATATTACCTGGAAGCACTTACTTAATACTACCTGGGTCTCCTTTCCCATTGAAAGTAATCAGCCGACTGATGAAGAGTTGTTTGGTGCTGATGTCATGAGTGAAGACTATAACTAGTATCCAGTAACACTTAAAATTACTGGTTCTCCTGCAGTACCCGATAGGTATTTGCAAGGAAGAATACGAAACCTTAGCCCGCTAAGGTGATGTATTCTGACGCAGCAAAAGCTTGTCGCGTACAAGGGAGAATCCTAAGATTTAAGTGTTACAGGGTACTAAGGTTTACAGCAAGTTTACCATGCTCTCTACAGCTTGAAAATAGTATCAGCCTTATGATACCATGCGGCAGATTACTGACTCAATTTAAGGAGCGTAAATAGTGTTAAAAAAAGAAGATGGCTTAACTGCAGAGCAGGACTTGTTCAACAAACAGCAGCAGGCTCTGCGTGGAGGCGGGGAGAAGCGGATTGAGGTACAACATAAAAAGGGTAAATTTACTGCACGTGAACGTATAGAAAAATTAGTTGATATAAACTCATTTCAGGAGTTTGACATGTTTAAAATACACAACTGTAATGACTTCGGGATGGAAAAAGATAAATATCCTGGGGATGGAGTAGTAACAGGTAGTGCAAAGATTGATGGAAGAACAATATTTATCTATGCACAGGATTTCACCGTTGTAGGAGGATCGCTCTCCAAAACACATGCGGAAAAAATCTGCAAAATTATGGATATGGCTGTAAAAGCAGGTGTACCGGTAGTTGGACTGAATGATTCAGGAGGGGCAAGAATCCAGGAAGGGATTGATTCTCTTGCAGGATATGGTGAGATATTTTATCGAAATGTTATGGCATCCGGGGTTGTTCCTCAGATAACGGCAATACTTGGCCCTTGTGCTGGTGGAGCCGTATACTCTCCTGCAATTCAGGATTTTATTATAATGACCAGGGAAAATAGTTATATGTTTATAACTGGTCCGAAAGTAGTGAAAGAGGTAATTCATGAAGATGTTTCGGTAGATACGCTTGGCGGAGCAGCTGTTCATACAGAAAAAAGCGGTGTATCGCATTTCGTAGCGGAGGATGAAGAAGAAGCTCTGCAGACTATTCGAACTCTGCTCTCTTATATGCCGCAGAATAATAGAGCAAAACCTCCCTATTATAGATCTTCAGATCTTTCTGATCGGTTGTGTCCTGAGCTGCAGACCATAATGCCTGACGCAGTGAAAAAACCTTACGATGTGAAGAGTGTTATTAAATCAATTGTTGATGATGGAGTTTTCTTTGAAATAGCAAAAGATTTTGGGAAAAGTATTGTTACCGGATTTTGCCGGATGAATGGATTTTCAGTTGGAATTATTGCAAATCAGCCTATGTTCATGGCAGGTGTACTGGATATTGACTCATCGGTAAAGGCGGGAAGGTTCGTCCGAATGTGCGATTCCTTTAATATCCCATTACTGACACTTGAAGATGTACCGGGATTTATGCCGGGTACCCACCAGGAGCATAATGGAATTATCCGGCACGGAGCAAAACTTATCTACGCGTATGCAGAGGCAACAGTTCCCAAAATTACAATAATCATGCGAAAAGCCTACGGTGGTGCCTATATTGTAATGAACAGCAGGCACTTGCGTGCAGATTATGTATATGCCTGGCCGGAAGCAGAGATTGCAGTAATGGGTGCCAAGGGTGCAGCAGGAATTGTCTTTAGAAGAGAATCGTTAAAAGCTAAAGATGTTAACAAATTTATGCAGGAGAAAGAGGTAGAGTACCAGAAAGAGTTCTCTCATCCGTATAGAGCTGCAGAAAAAGGTTATATTGATGCAGTGATAGATCCTGCTGAGACGCGAAAGATTGTAATTCGAAGTTTTGAGACCTTAGTTAATAAGCAGGATTCTTTACCCTATAAGAAACATGGTAATATTCCACTTTAGGAAACGAAGTAATTTCTCAGCTCTTGTAAATTAAGGGCTGCTTTTTTGTTGAAAATAAGAATATAAAGGAGGCAGCAGATGAATCTAAGAGCATCAGTATTTATTGCAGCAAGCCTGGATGGTTTTATTGCCGGAGAGAAGGGAGAACTTGATTGGCTGGATGTTGCAAATGCCTTAGTTCCCGAGGGTGAAGATTGTGGTTTTCAAGCTTTCTTTGAAACTGTCGATGTTCTGATTATGGGGAGAAATACTTTTGAAAAAGTGCTGCAGTTTGATACCTGGGGCTATGGCAAAACGCGTGTTATTGTTTTAAGCAGAAATGCTATTGAAATTCCGGAAAAATTGGCTCAAACAGTAACACACTCATCAGAAACACCTAAAGAGTTGTGGAACCGTTTGTCAGAAGAGGGGGCTGGGCGACTCTATATAGATGGTGGAATTACCATACAGCGGTTTCTTGCTGAGGGGCTTATCGAGGACATCACGATTACACTCATTCCAGTAATTCTCGGTAAAGGAATCCCGTTATTCGGGGAGACGAAGAAGAATATTCATCTTACCCCTATTACCGTAAAAAAATATGATTTTGGTTTTGTTCAATTAACCTATGAAGTTGAGTCAATTTCAAAATCTTAAAACAGGCCGGTAACTTTCCCAGTCTCCACATCTACATCAATATTTCTAAAAGCAGGATTTGAGGCAGTTCCCGGCATGAGTTTAATATCACCTGCTACAGGAACAAGAAACCCGGCGCCTTTGTACTCCAGAATATCACTAATCGGAAGCGTCCACCCTTTAGGTCTTCCCTTAATTGTTGGATCATGAGAAAGACTGAGCTGGGTCTTAACCATACAAGTTCCCATTGCCATAGACTCCGGGTTGCTTTCCAGACGCTGCATTTTCTCTTCTGCTTCAGGGGAATAGGAGACTCCGTCAGCTCCATAGACTTCCGTTGCAATTCTCTCAATACGCTCCCGGATTGGGGTCTCGTTATCATAAAGGAACTTGAAATCCTTCTCTTCACGACAGGCATCACGAACAGCCTCTGCAAGCTCGACAGCTCCAGCTCCGCCAAACTCCCAGTGTTTACTTACTGCAACACGGGTTCCTGTAGCTTCTACCGCCTTTCTTATTACAGCAACCTCTTCATCAGAATCGGTATAGAAATGGTTTACACACACAACTGGTGGAACTCCGCTTTTCTTAACCGTTTCAATATGTGCCATCAAGTTATCAAGGCCCTTCTCAACTAATTTCGGATTGGAGCTTGTGTATACGGGATCCATTTTTTTTCCAGGCTTAACTATCGGACCGCCGCCATGCATTTTGAGGGCACGAACCGTAGCAACAATGACTGAACAATCAGGAACCAGTCCACTGTACCGGCATTTTAAGTTCCAAAACTTTTCAAAACCAATATCAGCTCCAAAACCACTCTCGGTAACATGATAATCAGCAAGTTTTAAACCCACTTTATCTGCTATTATTGAGGATTGCCCGATAGCGATATTCGCAAAAGGTCCTGCGTGTACAAGCACTGGCTGACCTTCGACTGTCTGCACCAGGTTCGGGTTGATTGCTTTTGCCAT
>Ga0075121_1001100_pt1 | contig 17170 bp, 14 predicted proteins | sample AntAceMetag02UKG_FD_69793 | JGI IMG/M metagenome (GOLD analysis project Ga0075121, IMG submission 69793) | Saline lake microbial communities from Ace Lake, Antarctica - Antarctic Ace Lake Metagenome 02UKG | ecosystem: Environmental > Aquatic > Non-marine Saline and Alkaline > Saline | place... | reverse complement strand
TCGATAGTCAAGTGTTGTGCTAATTATGGTTAACAACATTTATTGCATAATAATACATGTAATAATTTCTTATATTTGCTCATGATGGTAAAAACAAGTAATGCTCTTTAAATATTTCTGCTAGAAGAGCAGATGCTTTTTGTACTGAAACAAGAAAATTAAATACTTTTATTAACATAAAATTATAAATTATGGATATTATTGTTCAACAACTTAGGGACTTTCCCTTTATTGCTTTGTTTTTGACCATTGGCTTAGGATTTTTACTTGGAAAATTTAAAGTGGGAAAATTTGTTCTTGGAGGAATTGCAGGAACATTACTTATTGGTGTAGCAATAGGACAAGTTGGAGGGATACTTGTAAGTGAAGATATAAAAAACATTTTCTTTTCACTATTTATTTTCATGGTTGGTTATCTAGGTGGACCTCAGTTTTTTGCATCATTAAAGCCTTCATCAATAAAATTTCTACTAGCAGCTGTTGCAATGACAGTGTTAGGATTATTAGCTGTATTAGGTGTTTCAATATGGGCTGGTTTGGATGCAGGGTTAGCTGCAGGACTCGCTGCCGGAGGGTTAACGCAATCTGCTATTATTGGTACAGCAGGAGATGCCATCAATAACCTTGGTTTGGCTGTTGACAAAGCCGCAAAACTAAAAACAAATGTTGCAGTAGGTTATTCTATCACCTATATTTTTGGCTCAATTGGTCCCATATTGGCAGTGGGTATAATTCCTATTATTATGAAATGGGATTTAAGAAAAGCAGCCATTGCATTAGCAACTAAAATGGGTGGATCAGGTGAGCTTGGTGAAGGTGAATTTACTCCTTTAACAAGAGTAAATACAAGAGCTTTTAAGCTTAGTAGTAACTCTAAGTACTTAAATAGTACAGTTAAGAAACTGGAAGATAAATTTGGACCTGATTTAACTATTGAACAAATTATTAAAGATAATAAAGGCTTTGATCCTGAACCCACAATGAAACTGGAAGAGGGTGATATACTATTTATCAGCGGTTTAGTAGCTACTTTCTCTAAAATAGGCAAAAGTATTGGAGTTGAGATTGCTGAATTTGGTGAAAATGTTGATTTTACTGAAGAGGTAAGAGTTATAGTAATCACCAATAAAAAAATTAACGGCCTTAACCTAAAGCAACTACGCAAAAAAGCTACTGTCAATCAACGACATGGTATATACATCAGCGGTTTGAAAAGAATGTCAAAGCCCATTCCCGTTCTAGATGGAACTATAATTCATACAGGTGATGAAATTCTTTTAGTAGGTCGAAAAAAGGATTTAGATAGAGCACAAAAGCTACTTGGTCATAAAGCACCATCAATAAATACTACAGAATTTGTAACTCTTGGAATAGCACTGGTTTTTGGATACTTAATTGGTGAAATTAGCTTTACCATCGATGGGACGGCTATTTCCTTAGGGTCAGGTTTAGGTTGCTTAGTTTCAGGTTTAATATTTGGGTTTTTAAGAACCCAACATCCTAAATTAGGCGCAGTAAATATAGGGGCTGCAAATTTTCTACAGAGCTTTGGTTTAGCTGTATTTGTTGGAATTGTAGGGCTAAATGCAGGTCAACCTGCAATTGCCGCAATTAAAGAATATGGGGTAACTTTATTATTGTTAGGTGTAATAGTTACAATCTTACCAATGATTATACAATTTATTATAAATTATTTTATGTTCAAAATTAAAGAACCAATTACTGCTTTGGGGGTATTAACAGGAAGCAAAAGTGCTAACCCCGGTTTTGCAACACTGCTTGATGCAGCAGGTAATTCTACACCTACACCTTCATTTACAATGACATATGCTGTCGCAAATATATTTTTGACCCTATGGGGTCCAATAGTTATCGCAATTATTTCTAGTATGTAATCTATACCATAAAAAATTAATTAGATGAAAAGATCAGAAGAAAAAAAGTTAGATCAACTTAGTCCTTTCGAGGTTAAAGACATATTGATCAAGTTAGCTGGGAAAAGGCATGATTATTCAATGATAAATGCAGGTAGGGGTAACCCAAACTGGTTAGCAACTAAACCAAGGGACGCATTTTTCCAATTGGGACTATTTGCTTTAGAAGAATCTAAAAGACAATTTCAAGTATTAGATGGATATGGAGGAATAGCTGAAGAATATGGAATTACTCATAGATTTGAAAAATACCTGGCCTTAAATAAAGACACAATTGGTCTGCAATATTTGAATGAAATATTTGAGTTTGCCACCTCTACTTATAATATTGATAAAGATGAACTATTGGTAGAATGGGTTAACGGAATACTGGGAAATAACTATCCTGTACCCGACAGAGTGCTTACGCATACCGAAACCATTGTACATGCATATTTGCTTAAAGAAATGAGTGCAGGAATGAAACCTCCATCTGGCAAATTTGATATTTTTGTTACAGAAGGTGGTACTGCTGCCATGTATTATATTTTCAATACTTTAAAGTCAAACAAATTTCTTAATGCCGGTGATACCATAGCCGTTGGCACTCCAATTTTTACACCATATATTGAAATGCCAAAATTAAAAGACTACGACTTGAATTTGATTCAAATTGTAGCTGATGAAAGCATCGGCTGGCAATATCCCGATTCAGAAATAGAAAAATTGAAGGATCCAAAAATAAAAGCCTTCTTTTTGGTTAACCCAATGAATCCACCATCAGTTAGATTAAATGATGAAACTTTAAAAAAGATTGCTGAAATAGTAAAGGAAAGAAAAGACCTGATACTTCTAACGGATGATGTTTATGGAACATTCACTGATAATTTCACATCATTGGCTATGATAGCACCTGAGAATACAATTTTGGTTTATTCGTATTCTAAATTTTTTGGAGCAACAGGATGGAGACTTGGGGCAATAGCCTTGCATGAGAATAATATTTTTGATAAAATGTTGGCTAATTATTCGGATAAAGACAAGAAGGAATTGCACACACGTTATGAAAGGATAACATTAGACCCCTCAAAGTTGAAAATGATTGATCGATTTGTGGCTGATAGTCGTGCTGTTGCTTTAAATCATACTGCGGGTTTATCCACACCACAGCAAATCCAAATGACAATGTTTTCTTTGGCATCGTTATTTGATAAAGCTGATAAGTATAAATTAACCTCAAGAGAGATAGTAAGAAACAGGTATGCAAAAGTAATTGAAAACATGCCTGGCAAACCATTAATTTCTCCAGATGATCCATATGGTGCATTCTATTATATTGAATTGGATGTTCTAAAAATAGCGAAAGATAAGTATGGTGAGGATTTTGCAAAGTGGATGTCAGAAAATTATTATTCATTAGATACTGTTATCAGATTAGCCGAAGAGAAGGCTATAATTGCAATGCCTGGTGCTGGGTTTGATGGACCTGAGTGGACATTGAGATTATCTCTTGCAAATTCATATGCTGCCGATTTTGAAAAAACCAGAATACTAGGATATGATATACTGGATGAATATTATGCTGCATATGAAAATAGATAATTAGTGACTAAAAATCCATACTATTTTTAAAGAAAAGGTTCAACTTTAAAACAAAGGCCTACCCCTGGTATTTTAGACTTATACTTTTAACAGGATAGTGTCAGTTATTCCTTGTTTAGTCTGTGGTACTTACTTTCCTATACAGAATGTAATATTAATTGATATTCAAATGATTATGAGGTATGGGCAACAGATAAGCAACAATAATAGCTCAATATGAATAAAAATAGGCAATCAACAGTAGTTATGTCATTACTAAACTAATAAATAATATTGAACTTGTACAATTAATGGATTCTAAGCATAAATCAGGCTTATGAACTAATACAGTCCTATATATGTCGTATTAGTTGTTTAGCTCTAATATATTGAAGCATGGGAGGGGATAATCGCTTATTAAGATGCAATAGCAATATATTTAATTAGATGATTTTTTTAAGTATCAGGATACATAAGCTTTTTAATAATTTAAATACTTTATCTGAAAATTTTAATAAACTGTTTATTAAATATTTACAAACGTTTATTGATGTGTAAACGATTGACTATTTAGAAATGATAATCCAACACAAAACAAGCAAATAATCCTTTTGAATTGATTACTGAATTTGATAATGGAGCGAAATACAGCTTTTGCTAGCTATATGAGTTTGCAATATGCAAGCGGAATGCTATTACTAAATTATTTATTGGAAAGTGAAGGTTGAATTGTAATATTGAACGGAGAGTAAGCCCTGATGCTGTTTATATAGCCTTGCCTTGACTGAAAGAGGTAATACTTTTGATATGCTGGGTTAAGTATTAGATTTGGTAATAAATGACTAATTAATAATGAAGCCTAGACAGTAAAACTATTATTAAAAGTGTAAAAGGATACTAATTATGATATTTGACATAATAGTAAGTTAAAAAGTTGTTAAAAAATAACAATGAATTAAAATGAGTATAATTTTTTTTACTTTTATGGACGTTTTGATTAACAAAACAAGCAAACTACCTACATATAAAGACTAACCAATAAAATAAAACTACTACTTATGAAGAGAGAGACCACAATCCATAATAAATGGATTAAACTTCTTAGCTTATTAACAATTATCATATTGTTTAATCAATGTAAAATAGTTGAAAGGAATGCTATTAATAGAAAAAATGAGGCTATATATAGAGGGTTAAATACTACAAATAAACTTGTCAGCAGCGAAAACTTCCCGAAAGCAACAGAAATAAGCTTATTCCTTGAAAAAGGGATTATTGAAGCGAGCTTGAAAGGATTAGAGGGTACAATACTAACCAATAAAAAAGAAGGAGAATATAACGGCTGGTACTGCAAAGTAAATACATTAGAGTTTAAACCGGTTATCGGAGCATTTAATACTAACCTAATGTTAACAATTTTTAATGATAAAGACAAGAAGAAAGGAGAAATAGAACTAGAAAACTTATTGATTGCCACATATGGAGAAAGAGATGATGATAAAGAACAATTAAATATAAGATTGGACCTATTGCCAATAGCATATCACCTCAACGCTAAAGTATGGGGAGTAAATATAGGTACAAGAAAGAAAAATAAATTTTTAGCCGATTTGTTTAATATGTTGGCTGGAAGTAATTTACATACAAACATTGCGATTAGGGATAAAATTGAAAGTAATTTCCAATTGAAGAAAAACACAGCTGATACAATGTTTTATGATAATGATGAAAAAGAAATGGGATATGTTATTTTAAAAACGAAGACCGAGATGCATAATATCGTAAATTATTTACAATTTGAAGCACCTGCTTTCCTCCCTAATGGCCTTTGGATTAATTTTTCGCTTGCAAAACAACCGTTAAATATAGTAGATAGTCAAATTGAAAAAGTTAAGATAAAAAAACGAAACCTTGATGCCGTAAATGATAGTTTAAAAAATGTAATAGAGAACAAACTAACTAACGAGTTAATACACCCTGAAAATGCTGTTATTTGGATTAATAAAAGTATGTTCACTAAAACATTTACTGAAATAAATGAACTACCTCCAAGCATAAGAACGGTTTATGTTAATAGTATTGAAGAGAAGGGACATCTAGCTAAAGAAGATTGGGTAAATTACCTAGGGAAGGGCGGCTATTACGCAGAATTGACACATAAGGAGGCAATAAGAGGGACTTTAGTATTGAAGAAAATAGAGACGCGTTGGGAGCCCAAGAAAGGTTTAAGTTTTGACATTGATCTAAAGGTAAAAATAAAAGCTGATGTACATGTACATTTTGACCCCTATATTGGGGGTGGTTTCGGAGGGCAAATAAATGCTGTTGGAACAAGCAATGAAAACTTAAGAGGAAGTGTGGAATTTGTTAAAGAAAGTATAGGTGATATTGAAGCACTGCTTATAAAAACAAATATTGAATGTAAAAATGCAAAAGTAACAATAGCATCGGATAATGAAGAATTTGGTAGTATTGGAAAATTAGCAACAATAGGCATTAGAACAGAACAAACCATTGGAGATGAATATATAGAACCAACAGCTTTTTTTAGTGACATACCTTTATATTATAAATTTACTGAGGATAGAAGCAAAAAAGATATATATGTAGATTATCCGTATAAATATATGATGACAAAATTTAGTATTGATAATATACAAATTGATAATGAAGGTGTATTAATAAATATCAATGATAGTGTAATTTTTACATCAAATATTGGGGATATTGATAAAATAAATTTTGATAATGAGAAACTTAATGAAGGTTTAAAAAATTATTACAGCAAGCAAAAAAAGAGCTGCCCTGAATTAGAACCAATTGTAGCTTTTGTAGGCCCATTTGAATTTGGACCAAATAATGACGTTTTAAAAGCACTGGCAAAATTAGGCGCTGATATGGAGAAGTTAGCCGGAAGTATTGAAAAGGAGTGGTATAAATACTTAAAAGACCCTGATAAATCAATAGCAGATATGCCTGAAAATGTACAAAAAGCTTCAGAAAAGGCTGTAAAAGACTTCGCTGCTGAGGCAAAACGGGCACAAAAAATATTAGAAAAGGCAAATAAAGAATTAGCAATAAAAGCAGCAAAACTTCATAAAAGTACAGGTAGAAAACTTACTAAAGCTAAAAAGAAGGTAGATGATGGACTTACAAAAGCATGGAAGAAAGTGAGAAGCTGGAGACTTTAGAATATAATGTTAATTAATAAAATTTAGGTTTATGAAAACAATAATATATGGAATACTAATTATACAACTATTTAGCAATAATTTAAATGCACAGAATGAAAAAAATACTGAAGATTTTAAAATAATTGTAGCTAATATCAATGAGCTAGGAAAATATAAATCGTTTGTAGATGATGCTATAACTTTACTAAATGAGGTATTCAATTCTGATGAATATAGGACTGTAGTATTGACCAAAAAATTTGATTGGGAAAACCTAAATGGAGGATACACTGAAATGACAAATGATGAAGTCTATGAAAAATTGATTGGATGGAATGATAGTGTGGAAATGAAGTTATTAATTAAACCAAGAGGATTAAGGCTAACAGCCTACCTATATGGAACCATTGGAGTTACAAACTTAAATAGTAATACCACAAAAACATATAGACATTGGATTGATCTTACACCCGAAAATTATCAAAGATCGGTAGTAATGTATGCAAGTCATATTGCACATGAATATTGCCACCAAAGAGGGTTTACGGATAAAAATGACAGACCGCAATGTGAATTTAGAGATGTTGTACCCTATGCTATTGGAGATATCACATGCGAATTAATCAATGAAATGTATAAAAGTGAGTATGATTGTGATAAGTGTTCAAAAGAGTAAGTTTTAAATAAAGATTTTAAAAGATTAGCTTACATTAAAAGCCTTTCAAAGTTGGGGGAATCATAAATGTTTTTGAAATTGCACCCCAACGGTTGAGTTTATCTGAACTTGCCAAGTAGTTGCCTATTTGGGCTATTAGAGGATGTTTATAGAACAATTTTCCTCTAATGAAAAAGTTAAAATCTACTGCCAACCGTTTCATGTGATTACTATGCTTTGTTTTAGATTTGCCGCTTTTAAAATGGATAAGTTGTTGTTCTTTTGTGTTTTACTTAATCTGCCTTTTTCAGGAGTAGGGTAGAGGTAGAGATTAAGGTACTCATAAGAGCGTTTACCTTTGTGATAATAATCAAGGTAAAGGCTTACTTTGTTTCCCTTTTTTCACTGACGAAGAGCTACTTTCATAATGATGCGTTTTGTGTTGTCCGGCAACATAAAATAATAGGCTGTTAACAAACAAAAGAAGGGTACTTACTTTCCGATACAGAACTTACCAAAAATGTTCCCAAGCAACTCATCAGTAGTAATTTCGCCTGTTATTGTCCCCAGTTCATGAAGTGCATGTCGAATATCAATTGCGATAAGATCTGTAGGTACATTATTGAAAAAACCTTCCTCAACTTGTATAAGAGCTTTATTTGCATTCATAAGTGCTTGGTAATGTCGTGAGTTGCTGATAACTACATCGTTGGATATATTGAATTTTCTGACAATATTAACAAGGCTGTCTGCTAACATATGGATGTTTTCTTTACGCTTTGCAGATACAAAGACAGTATCTAGTTCAAGTATTTCTTTAATTTGAGATGGAAGTTCTCCAAGCTGGTCAATTTTATTAGCAACTAAAATGAAATGTTTTGATTCATCCTGAATGTACTGTTTAAATTCCTCCAGAACATTTTCAACAGATGCATTGTTTATACTAGCAATATCACAAACATAAAGAATAATGGTTGCCTGCTTAATCTTGTCATAGGTTCGTTCAATGCCAATATTTTCAATTATATCTTCCGATTGTCTTAATCCGGCAGTATCAATAAATCTGAATTTATATCCGCCAATAATAAATGTGTCTTCAATGGCATCTCGTGTGGTTCCCGGAATATGACTAACAATTGCCTTCTCTTCGTTTAATATTGCATTTAACAATGTTGATTTACCAACATTAGGTTTGCCTATAATTGCCACAGGAATACCCTGTTTTATTACATTACCCATGCTAAATGAGCCTATAAGTAAATTCAGTTCTTCTTTTAGCTCTGAAATTAACTTCATAAATTGTTCTCTGTTGGCAAACTCAACATCTTCTTCACTGAAATCCAGTTCAAGTTCAATTAATGAAGCAAAGTCGATTAGCTTTTTTCTTAACAACGATATTTTATTAGATATCCCTCCACGCATTTGATTCATTGCCATTCGATGCGAACTTGCTGATTGTGATGAAATAAGATCGGCAACTCCTTCAGCCTGACTTAGGTCTAATCGTCCGTTTAAAAATGCTCGTAAAGTAAATTCACCGGGTTCAGCCGCTCTTGCTCCTGAATTTATTAGTATCTCAACTATTTTTTGCTGAATAAACTCCGAGCCATGGCATGAAATCTCAACTACATCCTCGCTAGTATAAGATGCAGGGCTTTTAAAATAGCTTATTAATACTTCATCAATAATATTTTTATCTTCTACAAAATAACCCAGGTATAGTTTATGGCTCTCAATATTTGCAATGCTTAGCTTTTTATTGGTTGGTTTAAAATGCTGCATACACAAACTTAAACTCTCACTACCTGATAATCTAATTACTGAAATAGCCCCGGAACCTGCAGGAGTAGCTATAGCTACTATTGTATCCCGACTATAACCTACTGATTTAATGGACATAGCTTTATAATTTATAATCTTTGATAAATAACAAAAATAGTATTTTATTTTTTTCAGTTAAATGAAAACACATTACCTTTGACATTTATTTTCTGCAACAGATAATTATTATGATATGAGTATATTAGTTAACAAAGATTCAAAGGTTATAGTTCAGGGATTTACAGGTAGTGAGGGAACTTTTCATGCCTCTCAAATGATTGAATATGGAACAAATGTAGTAGGAGGAGTTACTCCGGGAAAAGGTGGACAAATTCACCTTAATAAACCAGTTTTTAATACGGTAAAAGATGCTGTTGAGAAAACAGGTGCTAATGTTTCACTATTATTTGTCCCTCCTGCATTTGCTGCAGATGCAATTATGGAAGCTGCCGAAGCAGGAATTGAGGTTATTGTATGTATTACTGAAGGTATTCCTACTGAAGATATGGTTGTTGTTAAAGAATATCTAGTGGGAAGAAGCTCCAGATTAATTGGACCTAACTGTCCGGGCGTTATTACACCTGGTGAAGCCAAAGTTGGTATTATGCCGGGGTTTATTCATAAAAAAGGATCCGTTGGAATAGTGTCACGTTCCGGAACCCTTACTTATGAGGCTGTTGATCAACTAACTAAAACTGGATTGGGACAAACAACTGCGCTAGGTATTGGCGGTGACCCAATTATTGGAACAACCACAAAAGATGCTGTAGAGCTTTTTATGAACGATCCAGAAACTAAAGGTATTGTAATGATTGGCGAGATTGGCGGTAATATGGAAGCAGATGCTGCCTATTGGATTAAAGAACATGGCACCAAGCCAGTAGTAAGTTTTATTGCTGGAGCCACTGCTCCAGTAGGTAGAACCATGGGGCATGCAGGAGCAATTATTGGTGGTAAATCAGATACTGCTGAAGCTAAAAAAGAAATTCTTCGCGATTGCGGAATTCACGTTGTTGATTCACCAGCCAATATTGGCAAAAAAATGGCTGAACTGCTGAAGTAGAGATAAATAACATTTCTATATAATTATTAAAGGGAGTATTTTTTACTTCCTTTTTTTATGGGCGTTCATTCCCGCCTTCATGAATTTATTTCGGCGGTCAGCCAGGCTTTACGCTTGTAGTTGTTTCATTCCGATTGTGTTTTTGTAAGCAGTGCGGTTGCTTCGTTCCTCAGCATACGCCAGACTAACAAAAACATCATCAGTATTTCAACAAGCTATCGCTGCAATCCCTAACGCATAGCAAGGGCTTCCATATTACCATATTTCTTAAAGCTACTTAACTTTTGCGCTTAACTACCTATTAAATTGAGTTATAACTTATTCATCTCCCACCCATCTTTTGAGTAAATAATTGAATAATTTAAATTTGATAACGAGAATTCGTTTGCTGAGATTAGTCTGTCAGCAATTTTCAGGTTACTAAGGTAAGATGGTTTCAATGAACTGCCATCGATAGGTTTAATTAGGATATGCATACCTGGTTTATAATGATTAGCAATTGAACCCGACTCGCAAACAACTGGTATCTCATCAGGCAATAGATGTTTCAAATTATGGTATAAATCGGGCAAATTCTCATCAGTACATTGTATAAAATACACCTTTTCAGCACCAGCAGCTAGCATTCGTGAGCTATCTTTACCTGAAGTTTTTTCGGTTTCCTTATAAATTGTATAATCTGGACCTTCAAATATTATATTATGGCTCTGTTGATTAATATGAAAATGAGGAGATATTTTAAGACCAATTACCCGATCACTTTTTTTAAGCTGATTAATCAATAGGCAGCATAGAGTAGTTTTACCACAGTTTCTTCCTGAACCTGAGACCAGGAGAATATTCCTAAACTTTTTCATATTAATAGAAGCTTCAAACTTGCCAAAAACAGAACAAATGCAAGTAAATATCGTAAACACTCATTAAAAAATACGCACAAGAAATAGTGAGTTTTTATCAATCCTCTAGAAATCCCGGTCTTCTTTCTTCAGTACGTTTAACCGACTGCTCATACTTCCATTCTTCAATCTTACGCTCATTACCTGAAAGCAAAATAGGAGGGACTTCCCAACCTCTAAAATCACGTGGCCTGGTATAAACAGGTGGGGCAATGAGATTATTCTGAAAAGAATCGCTTAAAGCCGAAACTTCATTTCCCAGTACACCGGGTAACAATCTTACTACACTATCAGTTATAATTGCTGCCGCCAATTCGCCTCCTGATAGAACATAGTTACCAATTGAAATTTCCCTGGTAATAAAATGCTCTCTTATCCTTTCATCAATACCCTTGTAATGCCCACAAAGTATTATAACATTTTCCAGTATCGAAATATTATTGGCCATGGGCTGGTCAAATAACTCACCATCAGGACTTGTATAAATAATTTCATCATATTCACGTTCCTGCTTTAATGCTTCAATACACGTAACAACTGGCTCAATCATCATTACCATACCTGCACCTCCCGAAAATGCATAATCATCAACCTTACGATGTTTGTCAGTAGTATAATCGCGTAACTGATGCAGATGGATGTCAACCAACTGTTTATCAATTGCTCGTTTAATAATCGAATGACTGAAAGGACCATCAAACATTTCAGGGAATATGGTAATTATGTCAATTCTCATTTAATTTGATTTTTGTTATTGGTCTTTGGTCTTTGGTCTTTGGTCTTTAGTTATTAGTCTTTGGTAAAACAATCACCAAATATCTAATTACCAATTACTAATAACCAATTACCAATAACTGAAAAAAGGATTCAACAGACCTATAAGCGGGATTCTGTTTCCCCAGCCTACGGCTGGAAACTTCCATCATTTATCTTGGTTACATGTTACCATGCAACTCTAGCAATCTACCCTCCGGCATCAGGCAGGCAACCCTTATCCTCCGCCTTAAGCGGGGGAACGCCGGTATATTTGATCTTGCAGCCCCTAAGGTTTACCCCTCTGTAATGTCACCACTACACAGCGTGAGCTCTTACCTCACGTTTTCACCCTTATCCACCAATGGCGGACGGTTATTTTCTGCGGCACTCGCTGTATCCGTCCGCCTGAGGCTGACGAACCCTTCCCGTTAAGAAGTAAGGCACCTTATGCTGTCCCGACTTTCCTTCCGCCTGAGGCGGACGATGGAACAGTCTGTTAAATCCTGTGCAAAAATACACAAAAAAAAGAGGCTGATGAATTTGAATTCTTCCCACTTTGTTACCTTTTCTCAAACCAACAGGTGGAAGGAAGCCAATCATACTTGAGATGTTTATTAAATTTATCGATATGATCTACTATGAAGGCTATGCTAGACATTTAGCTAATGATGATCCTGAGAAATTTCAGTTTGAATTTAACGAATTTCTTGAAAATAAAGGTTTAGGACTTGAAGGGTCCTAAACCTTTTTTGTTTTTGTTCGTATTAAGAATAAACAACTATTTGTATCAACATTAAAAACTTGTTGTGAACATTTTTTCGTAGATTTGTAATTATCAATTTTTACTGCATATGGGCAATATAAAAACAACACGTTATGATGTTGGTGCAGAAGTACTTTCAATTCTAACTAGAGGAATGTATCCTGACCCAAAGGATACATTAAGAGAATATATTCAAAATGGTGTAGATGCCGGTGCTAAATCTGTGCAAGTTCGTATTCGTCGAAATACTATCACAATTGATGATGACGGTATAGGTATGGATGTAAAGACCATAAGAAAAGCGGCTCGTATTGGTGTCTCGGATAAAAACCCAGGGAAAGATGTTGGGTTTATGGGAATTGGTATTTACAGTTCTTTTCATCTATGTGATACTTTGACAATTTATAGTAGGACAAAGGAAAATTTGCCTTGTTATCTTTGCATGGATTTTCAAGGCATGAGAGAGGTTTTGGATGATCAGAAAGACAAAAGACTTAATCACGGGTTGGAATCTAGTGAATTAATAGATTTACAATCATTATTGGAAAGTAATATTATAGTTGAGGAAACCACTGAAGAAGATTTTCCTGCCTTTGGCACACGAGTTGAAATTGAAGGATTAAGTTCTGAGTTTTTAAATGATTTTTTAGACTTCAATATCATGTCAAAATATCTCAAAGAGGTCATCCCTCTAGAATTTGATAAATTCAATTTCAAATGGGCCGATATTATTGAGAATAAGATTAAAGAAGTATGTTCTGAGCATGATTCAAGATTTGAACTAATTAAACTACTCCTTCAAATTAATAATCATAAAGAATGGCTATATCGCTCATACAAAGATTCAGATTTCAGAGATAATACATCATTTGAGCCCAAGTTTTATGAGCTTAAGACAAAAAATCAGTTTCTAGGAGTAATTTGGGGATGTTTAAACTCAACAAGAAATATAATAAAAGACAAAAGTTTAAGAGGGTTTTTAATCAAAAAACAGGGATTTGCTATTGGTGATCGTAGAATGCTTCGACAGTACTTTAGACCAGTTTATTATGATAGATATATAGGTGAGGTGATTATTGTAAATCCTAAATTAATACCAAATGGTGCTAGAAACGATTTTGCTTACTCAAATTTAAGGACTATTCTTTATAATAGTATTGGCAGTGCGGCGAATGAATTCAATGCTTTTGCTCACTCAATTCAAGAATACACTCTTGGTGATGAACAAATTGATGACAACACAATTAAACTTAAAGAAATTAATAATGATTTCTCCCTTTACTCGACTAACGCTAATAAACTTGTTGATTTTCTAATTAATGTGAGAGAGATAAGAAGTTTAATTCAAAATCGTCTTGAAAGAAAGTCAATTAGGATTGAACGTGAAAAAGATGCTAATAAATTGATTAACTCTGCTTTAGAATTAGAGGATACTATTGAGGCTACAATAAACAATCTAACAAAACAATCAAGCAAAGTAACAAGAAAACAGAAGGAAGCACCTACCAAAATTTCACGGAAATTATCCTCAATAAAAACAAAACCCAAAGAAATTGATTTCAATAATCTTTTTTCACTATTAGATTCTCTCGATATCCAAATAGATGAAACAATGATTGCGATAATTAATATTATTGATGAAAGAGCAATACAATTGCTATCTGAAAACGAAAAGCATTACATCGAAATCCTGAAAGATTTAAGAGATGAGTTTGAAAAGCTAAATTAATTAAGCATGGTAAGTAAGTTTAACTCGTCTGCAAACAAAGAGATAGTTAGAAGAGTTTGGAATGCACCATTATTGGAGTTTCTCACTACTAGATTTGATAAAAAACTCGCATATTTTGGACTACCGTCGCCTCGAGCCGAAGATATTCATGATTGGATTGATTGGATTGATTTTATTGTTGCCTTTCAGTGTAGGGATTATCCAAAACCATCTGATCCATCACAATCAGATGAAGCAATAAGGCAATTGGAGAGCAATCTAAATACTTTGCTACGAAAAAAGAAAATAAATGATTATCAGCTCTATGATGGTTATATTGAAGAAGTTGTAATGCGTGGGAAGGATAATGTGTTGCAAGAGTTTCATCTGGAAAATTTTATAACTCTTTTTAACCTTGATTTTTGTAATGAAATAACTGTACCACAGTATGTTTATAATGATGGTACGGATAAGTTTGAGAAAGTGTATAAATTACATGTGATTAAGAAAATAATAGATCTTCAAAGGATAAATAATTCTCATCCGGAAAGATTTGTAACATTTTTAACTGTCAATGCAAATTTTTGGAAAAAAGAAGCATCGAATTATCTGACACAAATTTTACGTGAACAAATTGAACCTGACTTTCTCAAGAAAATAATGAGATTAAAAGGAGTGGATAGAAAAGTAAGAGTGTTAAAGCATTATGTTTATAATTCACTTTCAACTTTTTTTTGTTCAAATAATTATATTCCTGAGTTTTTACCAGTCGTATTTTATAGAGGTAGTGGAGATCAAAACTTGGTTCAGTTTTGCATTATCTGTACTTATGAGGCTACTATGGGTAATAGTTCTATATCGAGGCAGAGTTTTAGTCATTTCTTAAATCAAGGCTTTTTAACACCTGATACTGAACAAAACCAAATGATTCCTATGATATCTGATCATATTGATGAAATTATTCCCGAAATAAATCCAATAGATATAATAACTTCAGCTAATGTATATAATGAATTCTGGAATTAGAAAAAACATACTCCTAATTGAGCCAGCTTTTCCAATCCCTGGTAAAAGTAAAAACCATTCAAATTTTTTACCAATTGGTTTATTGAAGCTTGCTAGTTATTTCAGAAATCTTGGAAATGAAATACAGCTTATTAGAGGGAATAGAGCTGCGGAATTTTATCCTGATGAAATTTATATAACTTCCTTGTTTACATATTGGTCCCGTTTCGTTAAGGATTCAGTTTCTTTTTATAGAGAAAATTATCCAAATGCAAAGATTAATGTTGGAGGGATATATGCTACTTTGATGCCTAAGCATTGTAAAGTGTACACATTATGCGATGAAGTATTTATTGGTCAACATGCAGAAGCAGATAGGTGTTTGCCAGCTTATGATTTAGTTGATGTTGATTATCAGATAATTCATGGAATGAGGGGGTGTACAAGGAAATGCCCATTTTGCGGTATTTGGAGAATAGAGAATCTTAGTTACAAAAATGAAGAAGAAATAAAAAAAGAAATCATTAAGAATAAAATTGTTTTTTATGACAACAATATACTAGTAAATCCACACATTGAGCAGATTCTACAATTATTAACAACTACAACACTTAATAATAGGGTAATAAAGTGTGAATCTCAAAGTGGTTTTGATGGCCGAATTCTTGCAAAAAAACCGCACTTAGCGCAATTATTGAAAAATGCAAGATTTGATAACATTAGGCTGGCATGGGATTTCTCACTTGAACAACATAGTGAAGTTGAAAATTGGATTTCTATTTTGGAAAATGCTGGATACAATCGTAGAAATATTTTTATTTTTATGATATACAACTGGAGTTTTGATTATGAAGAGTTAGAAGCAAAAAGAGAAAAATGTTTTGAATGGAATGTTCAGATAGCAGATTGTCGTTATCGACCACTTAATCAAACATTTGATAATTATAACTCTCACGTTAAAAATCAAACGAATAATGACTATTACATTCATTCAAATTGGTCAGATACATTGATAAAAAAGTTTAGAAAAGACGTGCGTAAGCATAATATTTGTATCAGGTATAAGATCCCTTGGGATGTATATGATAAAAAGTTAGAAACGAAATATGCTAAGAAATCATCTATAATTAAAAGATAATTATATATATATACCCTCAAAATTAACGACAAAGATTACTGCATTAAAAATATTTATCTCTAAAAACGAAAGCCCACTTATTGAAAGGTAAGTGGGCTTTCGCCTTTCAGGTGCATTCAGTCCGCCTTAGGCGGAAACGATGGAACAGTCTGTTAAATCCTTTGCAAAAACACAAAAAAAAAAGAGCCTGAAAAATCAGCCTCTTTTTTAATGGGGTGGATGACCGGAATTGAACCGGCGACACCTAGAACCACAATCTAGTACTCTAACCGACTGAGCTACACCCACCATTTTTAGTGGCTGCAAATATAATATATTTTTTATTATTACAAATACATATTCTAATCATTTTGATATTACAAAGTGGCTATTTCTTTAGGTACTTTATAACAATTGTTTTTATACTTTTGGCAACTATGATTTTTTCAAATAAGATATATTCTTCAGGTTCTTCGTTATCGAAACTAGCATGGGTTCGGTTTAAAAGGAATATGTTAGGAATGATTTCTTTAAGTGTAATACTAATTACAGTATTAGTAGCAATTATAGGCTATCTTATTACACCTGATTCAACTCCAATGTGTAACACTCAAATTCTTGAGATTAGCACACAAAAACCTGGATTTGCAGTAGATATTCTGAAAATACGCAAAAATCAACCCTACATTCATACATCCATTTTTCATAAAATGCTTTTT
>Ga0075121_1001093_pt1 | contig 17239 bp, 13 predicted proteins | sample AntAceMetag02UKG_FD_69793 | JGI IMG/M metagenome (GOLD analysis project Ga0075121, IMG submission 69793) | Saline lake microbial communities from Ace Lake, Antarctica - Antarctic Ace Lake Metagenome 02UKG | ecosystem: Environmental > Aquatic > Non-marine Saline and Alkaline > Saline | place... | reverse complement strand
ATTCTTTTTAAAACACCCAGTTCATACACAAGTGCGGAGTTGAACATGACATCAGCTTCCTCTTGAAATGAAAATACAAATTTTCTTTCACCTGCCCGAATGGAATCCCAGCGTTTGATGGTTTGCTCAGCATCATACCCACGGAAAAAAGTGTCGCGAACGATTCTGCGAATTATACGCGTGTCCGAAGTTGAAATACGATTAAGATTATCTAAATTTAGTTGCGTGAGCGCGCTCACATAAATTTTATACTTATTCTTCCTCTTTATTGATGGAGTAAGTATGTCATTCAGTCCGTGGATTCCTTCTAAAATAATTATTTGATCTTTGCTTATTTGGAATTTTGTGCCGTGCTGTTCACGTCTCCCGTCTCTGAAGTTATACTTAGGGATTTCGACTTCCTTACCAGTGAGTAGATGTTCAATATGGTGATTAATAAGTTCTTTATCAAGCGCGTTGATTGATTCGAAATCATACTCACCTTGCTCATCCTTTGGAGTTTTTTCTCTATCAAGGAAATAGTTATCAAGAGTGGTCACAAAGGAAGAGAGCCCAATCACCTTCAATTGAATTGCAAGCCGTTTCACAAACGTGGTTTTACCAGAAGCTGAAGGTCCTGAAATCAGAACAACGATTCCTGAATTTCTCTTATTATGGATCTCTTCCGCTATTTCTGCGATCTTCTTCTCGTGTAGTGCTTCTGAAACCTGAATGATCTCATTAATCTCGAAATTTTCAACTTTCTTATTTAAAGTAGAAACATATGAGAGATCGAGGATATTGCCCCAGCGTTCGTATTCTGTGAAAATTTTTAACAGGTTGGGCAAAGGCCGAAAAGTTCCGATCTTATCTGGATAATCCACAGAAGGAAATCTGAGAATAAGACCCGGAGGTACATATCTCAAATCGAAAAGTTTAAGATACCCGGTCGATGGAACGAGAGGTCCATTAAAGAAATCGTAAAGATCTGCATATTTGTAGATAAGTATATTTTTCTGTGGATAATAATCTAGCAGCTGTAGCTTGATCTCGTCTTTTTCAAAATATTGATATGCCTGTCTTTTAGAAAGATGCAACGGTTCAAAAACTTCATCCTCAGCTATCAGGTGCTCCATCCTCTTTTTAATCTTTTCTACATCATCCAGGGTGAGCAAAAATCTTGAAAAAGTCTCAATATAACACCCATCACCAAGGGAATGCTTTACCTGAATTTTTGGTTCTTCAAATAGTTCATTTACTGCACGCATAAAAACAAAGATGAGCGAATTCTGATATATACGTAAGCCTTCTCTCGTACCGATATGAACAAATTCCACAGTGCAATCGGAATCAATGTTATGATCGAGTGGATAAATGACGTTATTTATTTTCACTGCAACAACAACATATTCGAATTCGAGATGCTCCTTTTTCATAAGGAGTAAGGCAGGAATCTCTTTATTGCAACTACAAATCTTAGACAGATTTCCATTTTTTATAATTTTAATTTCCATAAATAAATCCTAGAGCCCAATGATCGACACCCTGAATCCTTGTCAAATTTTTCGAGAGCCGATTTCAAACGTGACCAATATTGTACGTATGGAGTGAAATTCTTGACACTGTAAGAACCCGAAAAAAAAGAGAGATACATCCTTATCTGTTAGGATGATTTTTTTAGGAGGATACATGTCAGTATCAGTAGCTCCAGACGGAACGGTATTTTCATTTCCAACTCCAGAAGAAGATAAGAATGAATTTGAAATATTGAAGAAACTTTCAAAAGAAGAAAGAAAAAAGGGCAGAAAGATTGTCGTGGTACAGGGGATGGGGTTCGTAGGTTCTGTGATGGCAGCGGTGGTTGCGGATGCCGAAGATGAAAACGGAGAACCTCTGTATTTTGTGCATGGTAACGACCTTGTTTCACGCAGATCATATTGGAAGATTCCTGTCATTAATAGTGGCAAACCGCCTGTGAATGCTGACGATCCTGAAATTACGAAAATTTTTCCCCGTTGTGTGAATGAGAAAAAAACGTTGCGTGCGACATGGCATCCCGGGGTATTTACTTTTGCAGATATTGTTGTCGTGGATATCCAACTGGATGCCCAAAAACCGGTACTGGGGCAAGCTGAGGAAGGATACTGTGATCTGAATGCTTTTAAACAAGGGATGAGAACAATTGGAAAAAGCATCAAACCCGAATGCCTTATACTTATTGAAACAACTGTTCCTCCGGGCACTTCTGAAAAAATCGTTAAACCGGTTATAGAAGAAGAATTTACAAAAAGGGGAATAGACATAGATAAATATCCGCCCATGATAGCACATTCCTATGAGCGTGTGATGCCCGGCTCAAAATATGTCAGTTCCATACGAGATTATTGGAGAACTTTTTCCGGCATCAACGAGAAAGCTGCTGATCTTACTGAGGAGTTCCTCACAAGTATACTGAACACCGAGAATTTTCCAATTTGCAGATTGGGTCATACCAATGCGTCGGAGATGGCAAAAGTGCTTGAAAATACATATCGTGCTGCAAATATAGCCCTGATGTTCGAATGGGCAAAATTCGCAGAACATATTGGAGTAAATCTTTTTGATGTGATAAGATCAATAAAGGTCCGCCAGGGCACTCATGATAATATGCTCCGACCAAGTTTGGGTGTGGGCGGTTATTGTCTGACAAAAGATCCTGTGCTTGCCAACTGGGCAGCTGAAGCACTCTTCGGTTTGGAGGATAAGCTCCCGATGGCTGTAAGTGCCGTAAACATAAATGATCTTATGCCCATGCATACGCTCGAGATAATTGAGGATGCATGCCCTTCTCTACAGGATAAACGTATTGCAATACTTGGGGTTTCATACTTGCAGAATGTGGCTGATACACGGCACTCTCCAACCAAACTTCTATGGGAGAATCTTATGGATAAAGATGCAATCATTTCCGTACATGATCCTCTCGTCGAGGTGTGGCCCGAGCTTGGAGATATGAGGATTGAAAAGGATTTGAGTAATACGCTTTATGATGCAGAGATCGTCGTGTTTGCAGTTGGACATAAAACTTATAAGGCACTTGCGCCCGAAGACGTTGTCCAAATGTGCGGAAGGAAACCACTGATTGTTGACTGCTCCAACTTCTTAACTGATGATACTATTAAGAAATATCTTGAGCTGGGGTGCAACGTGATCGGCGTCGGAAAAGGTCATATTAAACAGTTAAAAGAGAAAATCAAAAAATAATTTTTGGATAAAAAAATGTTAGATTCTCATCGAATAAAAGAACATCCTATCCTTGAAATAAAAGAGAAAAAATCTGTTCCCTTTTATTGGAACGATCAAAAACTCTATGCCCAAGAAGATGAAATGATATCTTCGGCACTGTTTGCGCACGGGATACATATATTTGGTCATCACGTGAAAGATAGTAGTCCACAAGGCATTTTTTGTGCAAACGGTCAATGTGCTCAGTGCACTGTAATCGCAAACGGAATTCCTGTAAAATCCTGTATGACACCAGTAGCGGTAAATATGATTGTGCGCAGTTGTGAAGGACTTCCCGAGTTGCCAGGGATCGATGAAAGCCCGACCTTCAATCGAATTGAGGAATATGAAACAGATGTTCTCATAATTGGAGGAGGACCATCAGGATTATCTGCTGCAATTGAGCTTTCCAAATATGAAGTGCCACTCATTTTAGTTGATGACAAATCGGAATTAGGCGGAAAACTTGTACTTCAGACCCATAAATTTTTTGGCTCGATCAAGGACTGCTACGCCAGCACAAGAGGAATCGATATTGCTACAATATTATCTGATAAGCTTTTAAAATATGATACTGCCACAGTGTGGTCAAACAGCACTGCACTGTATGTGTTCAGCGATAAAAAAGTTGGAATTCTCAAAGGTGATACATACATAATAATCAAACCAAAAATTTTGTTGAATGCCACAGGTGCGAGAGAAAAAATGCTGGTTTTTCCCGGTAATACTCTTCCCGGCGTGTATGGTGCAGGAGCATTTCAGACACTTGTGAACCGCGATTTGATTATCCCTTCAGAGAGAATTTTCATTATTGGTGGTGGTAATGTTGGCTTGATCGCCGGTTATCACGCATTACAGGCAGGAATTTACGTAGTGGGTCTCGCAGAAGCGCTCAGTGAATGCGGTGGCTACAAAGTGCATAAAGATAAACTCCAGCGTTTAGGCGTGCCTATTTACACTTCACATACAATTCTTTCTGCGAACGGAAAAGACCAGGTTGAATCTATAACTATTGTTGAGGTTGACGAGAATTTTAAACCAATTTCCGGAACTGAGGAAACAATTCCCTGTGATACGATCCTCATCGCAGTGGGACTTAATCCCATCGATGAGTTCCATAAAGAAGCAGAAGAAGCAGGTATGAAAGTTTTTTCGACAGGAGATGCTGAGGAGATAGCAGAAGCTTCATCTGCGATGTTTAACGGGAAAATAACGGGTATCAAAGTTGCCAAAGCTTTGAATAAATCCTCAAAGAAAATTCCTGAAGAGTGGAGCAAAAAAGCACTAGTTTTGAAGAGTCCACCTAAGAGGACTTTGCCATACAAATTGCCCGAAGCAAATGAAGGTGTTTTCCCTGTATTTCATTGTGTTCAAGAGATTCCATGCAATCCCTGCACATCTGTCTGTCCGCTTGATCTGATTAAAATTAGTGGTGAGAGTTTGCTTGGGCTTCCTTCTTTCGAGGGTGAATGTACAGGTTGCATGAAATGCCTGACAGTCTGTCCGGCACTTGCTATTACATTGGTAGATTACAGAAAAGATTCACATTTCCCGACAGTTTCAATTCCATATGAAATTGGAAATCATCCTGTTGAATCCGGGCAGCTGATTCATGTGGTTGGCATTGAAGGTGAACTTCTCGGCGAACTTTCCGTGATTAATGTCCGCAACACAAAGTCGAAAACCCAGATCATACAGGTCAAGGCTCCATCTCATATCGCAAAAAAAATCGCTGGTTTGCGAATCCAGTCACTTACAGTTTCGAACTCACTGGACAGTCCGCTATTGGATACAATTGATGATAAAGTAATTGTATGCCGATGTGAGCGAGTAACTGCTGGCGAGATTCGTAAATGGATACGAAGAGGTGTCACAGATATGAACCAGCTCAAGCAACTGACAAGAGCTGGTATGGGTGCTTGTGGGGGAAAGACCTGCGAGTCTCTTATTTTGAGAATGTATAAAGAAGAAGGATATTCACTACAAGATATCACCTTCAACACGCGTCGTCCATTATATGTAGAAGTACCGCTCGAAATCCTTTCTTTGATGAAAGAGAAGTAGGATACAATGAAAAAGAATTTTGATGTCATCATTATTGGCGCGGGTTCTGTAGGAGTGCCCATTGCCTTAAATCTCGCTCAAGAGAAATTCTCAGTACTGGTCATAGAAGGGCTTGCTTCACCGGGACAGGGACAGAATAAGAAAGCAATTGGTGGTATTCGTGCCACACATTCCGATAAAGCAAAGATCCATATTTCTTTGGAATCAATAGATGTGTTTTCTTCATGGAAAGATATGTACGGAGAAGATATCGAATGGCAATCTAACGGATACTCCTTCCCCGCATATACTGATGATCACGAAAAAATGCTAAAAGATCTGTTGAAAATCCAAAAAAGTTATGGATTGAACATCGATTGGATTTCGAATGAAGAATTTCTTAGAATTGCACCAGGAGTTAATCCTGATGGTTTAAGAGGTTCAACCTTCTCTCCTGATGACGGTAGTGCATCTCCTTATCTTGCATTAAATTATTTTTATTTTAGGAGTATGGAATACGGTGCATCTTATGTGTTTAAAGAAGAAGTAACTGATATTCTACACGAGAGAAACGGATATACTGTTAAAACACATGCAAATAAATCCTATTCTGCAAGATTTATAATCAACGCAGCAGGGAATAATGCAAGGCAAATAGGAAATCTAGTCGGTTTGGATATACCTGTAGTTCCTGATAGTCATGAGGGAGGAATTACCGATGCAGTTCAGCATTTTTTTGATCCGATGATCGTTGATCTCAGACCTGCAAAGAACTCAAAGAACTATTATTTTTATCAGCGACCTGAAGGACAAGTCATTTTCTGTATTACTCCCGAACCTCCAATTGTCGGCACGGACCGTAGGGCGACATCTGTTTTTCTCCCTCAAGTGACACAAAGAATGCTTGAACTATTTCCACGTTTGATGAATTTGAAAGTACGTAGAACCTGGCGTGGACAATATCCTACAACTCCAGATGGCTTTCCAATACTTGGAGAGACCAAACTAGATGGGTTTTATCTTGCTGTTGGTATGTGTGGACAGGGATTTATGCTGGGTCCAGGAATTGGTAAATTATTTGCTCGGTTGTTCTCTAATTCCCTTTCGAATGACGACAAAGATAATCTGAAATCTTTGAATCTATACAGAAACTTTGGTGCTGAAGAAAAGTTCAAATAGCTCAATTTCTATAGCAAAATTTGTGCCTAAAATCCTTCGGGCAAATGAGGGTTTTTCTCCTAACTTACTGTTATATAAGAAGTTCTAATTTCGTTAGAGGAAAAATTATTATGCACCTTATTGAAATTTAATAAAAATTCGTAATCTACATAATAGATGACGGTTAGCAATATTATGTTGATGAAATAGCCAGTTATCCACAAGTTGTGCACAGTAAAATCAGCGAATAACAGCAAGTTTAATTGTCGCTATTGTGTCTCCAGCTTTGAGTAGACAAAAATAGATGCCTGAAGAGACATTCTCGGGAGTATAATTCACCTCAATCGTACCATTATTTGTACTATCAATTGTTATTTCATCAATCAACTCACCAGCAAGGTTGTAAATTGATATATTCGCATTTGAATAATTCTCAATTGTGATAAGAAATTTCCCGTTAGTATCAGTATTTATATTGAAAGGATTAGGGTAATATCTGAATATATTGCCATTAGAAATAAAGTGAGATACAGTAAAGGAGGAGTTCCCGAACTCGTCTGTCGCAAATAGTTTGAATTCATAATCACCTGTGTTAAACGAAGAAGAATAACTTGTCGCATGAGTAATAGATGAATCCTGTATTTCAATGAAACTTGTGTCCATGCCTATTTTGTAATATAATTTATAGGATAGGTCAGTTGTAGCGACAACTTCCCATGAGAAATTTGCCATTTCACTCACTGATGATATAGCAAAATCTTCAATATTGGGCTTATCTGAAAAATTACCTATATAGTAGCTGAGGTATCGATCCCATTCCGTAAGAGTGTTGAAGTCTAAATTGTAATAAAGTTCCCAATTGAAGTAATAGAGATTGGGAGGAAAGTATACACTCATACGTCCAAGATCCGGATAGAGAACATCCTGGTAAAGAGCACTAAATGCAATAGTCATTGAATCTACCAAAGAAGCAATTTCTCCAGCTGCTGTTTGCACATCTTTATTGAGAAAAGCGACTTCGTTGAAGAATTCACAAAGATCTAAATTGTTTCCGCTGATATGAAAACAGTTGCTGTAAGCATCATGATAGAGATCGTTATAAATAGCATCAGAGTAGGTTCTTGTAAATTCTTTGAGTTTGTTTAGATAAGATGAATAATAGCTCATTTCAATAGCTGAAAAAGATATTGTAGATCCATACTGACAGTTTGTAGTATAGGAATTAATGTACCGGTTCACGAGTTCTTCGGAAAGTTCAACTGCAGAACAGGTTGGGTCGTCCACCATATAGTTAAAGAGCCCATATTGAGAACATGCAGTCCCGGATTCAGCACCGTAAAATATGCCATCAATAGGTACTGTAAATTCAGAACCTGCGACAATATCACAATACTCGTAAATTTCTGTAATTATTTCTGTCATCTGCATGAGGCACGCATCAAATACGAGAATATCTAATGGATAATCTATTGAAAAAATTGCTTGTTTCAGTTCACCTTCAGCAATACTCATCCTGTCACCAAAATAAGTATCAGAGCAAACCCATTTCACCAGATCATCATCTTTGGTCCAACCATTTCCATGATCCCATATGATGAGCATTCGTTTTTTTGAAGGAGCATAGTCAAATCCCCAGTTGGCAAAATCAGTAAGAGTTTGAGGGGAAGCTGAATTTATTTCGCCGAGATCATCCAACAGAATCGAACCTATCGAGTCAGGATTATTATCATGACGTATTAAATATCTTCTACTTGTGGTGAAATAAGGGGGATAATTCAGATCATCTAATGGATCTACTTGTATAATAAAAGTCACAGAATCGTTATTTTCAACAGTTTCCATTTCATTGATGTCAACAAATGATTGCTGGCTCAAACTGTTATTCGCTGCAAGATAAACGAGAACTGTCCATTCGTTTTCCGCGATGAGGGGAACTGTTAATATTCCAAGGAAAAGGCAAAATAATACAATAAATATCTTATTTTTCATTAAACATTGATCTTGCTTTCTCGAGATCCTCTGGTGTATCAATCTCCCACCATCGATTATCACCTGTTTCTAATGCATAAAATGAATGTCCTTCGTCGATATCTTCCTTAATGATCTGTTCATAATATACATTAACATCATCACGCTTAATGTGATTTTCCATCTTAGGAATAAGATATTTATGTGAATAATGTCCGCTAAATTTGTAAAAATTTACTGTTTTGTATTTTTTATAAAAAGAAAATCCTTCCCCTTGATGCCTTTTTAAATACATCTCTTTGACCAAGCCATCGCTGGTAAGCTCTACAACAGTGCCATCCATACCTTTTTTGAATTGATCCACGACGATCAGGTTGTGATGAGGGTAATGTACTAATTCACATATTAAGGATTCATCGCAAAAAATATCAGCTTCAAATAAAAAGAATCCGTTTTCCATATAGTCTTTTGCCAGCCATAGTGAATATATATTGTTTGTCGAATCATAAATCTCATTTTCAACGAAGATAATATTGGTGTCATTATGATAAGCTTGAAGATGTTTTTCCAGCTTTTGCGACATATAACCTGTAACTACTACGATATTTTTTATCTTCTGATTGTTCAATTCATAGATAAGGTTATCGATAATGGTGATGTTATTCACATGAGTCATCGGTTTCGGTTTTTCAAGAGTTTGTTCTTTTAATCTCGATCCGCGACCTGCTGCAAGTATTATCGCTGTTTTGATAGAAGTCATTTATGATCACCTTTTTGTAGTAATTTTTCAACAGTTTCTTTTACTCTTCGGGCTGATAAAGAATCAGTGTAGGAAAATACATATTCCTTGTCTTTTTTTATCTTATTCTTTCTTTTAGGTGAGTGATCAAGTGCTTTTTCGACAGCACTTTCCAGCCCTGAACCGGATGTCACATGAATGAAAGAATCCTTTAACCATTCCGAAGATTTATCTTCAAGGATTGATTGTCCATCATGATGCTTTAAGATGTCATCAGGAAAATCAACAATAATACCGCAGCGCTCCAAAGCAAGAAATTCATTAATTACGCTTGAACCGTCACTTATCATCGTATCCGCAATGAAAATGTAAGGAAGGATATTGTGATGTTCTTTAGGCACTAATATGAAATTTGGATATTTTGTTTTGAGTTTTTCAAAAAATCTATGTTGAGAATGGGATGCATATTTCCCACTCCAACTGTAGGGATGTAATTTAACAATAAGATTATATTTATTTGAAAGGGCAATAACCTCTTTACCAATAGTAAAAATTGATGTTGGCTTGTATGACGGAGCGTAGAGTATGATTTTTTTCTTCGGATCAAGATGGTATTCTTTAATAAGCGTTTCTTTCTTATAAGTACCGTCAAATAACATATCAAGTTTTGGTAAACCCACATCATGAAGGAATTCTATTTTATCTAAACCATATTTTTTAAATTTGTCAATGCGATATTTACCTTCGATGAAACAATGATAATGTGTGTCGGGTTGTTTCAGAAAATGCCTATATCTGAGAGTTTTGATGCCGGGTCCGTGATCAACATTACAGAGTATTGCCGTTCCATATTTTTCGGGCTTACTTAAAGGAGAGCCACAGAAAACAACATCAAAGCAATTGGTATCATTCGTTATGTGATATCCCAGTTTAGAAAATTTTTTTTCAATCCTTTTTTTCTGTGAGATAAGAAAGAAGTAGAAAAACCTTTTTTGGTTCTTACCTATCCTGAACAATAATTCGTAATTCTTATCATTAGCAAATTGTTCATATATCGGCTTTAAACTGTGCCAATAATATTCTTGAGTTATATCAAAAAGAATTTTATACATGCTTCCTTCATATGCTCGATTTAATCAATTGAAAAGAAAGAATCATTTATTTGATGTCAATAAAGATTCGCTTCTCACGAAGGATATTATCAATAATAAGATGCCTGATAGTTTGAGAATGGTGCTGAAGTACATCTTTTAAAGATATCCTGGATAAAGGTTTACTCATGATTAATTAACAAGAAATCGTTAGATTTCTTTAAATAATTAATGATTTTGAAGAACACCATTTCTGGCTCAATCAATTTCATGCAATTATGATGCCCCAGCGGACATTTCATCTGTCCATGACTTCCGCAAGGACGACAAGAGAGTTCCACTTCAAAAATATGATCATTTTTTCTGAAAGGGTAATATCCAAAATCTTTGATTGTTGGACCAAAAATCGCAAAAACATCTGTTTTCATTGCATTTGCCAGATGAAGTGCACCGCAATCATTGCATATTAAAAGATCGCAATTTTTCAGAATTGTTGCTGATTCCAGAACTGATGTTTTTCCTGCAACATTAATTGTATCGCTCATTGGTTTGATTCTCTCGCAAAGCTCTTTTTCTTCGGGACTGCCAACCAGCACGATAGAAAAACCAGCTTCAACGAGCTTTTGTGCCAGCTTTTTATAATATGATTGCAACCATCTTTTTGTATGCCATATCGAACCTGGAGCAAGAGCTATCTTTTTTTTGTAAGGATCAAGTTCCGAAAGTAGGTGCTCAGTACTCTCGATTTCATATATATCGGGAAATAATTCAGTCTGAACATCAAACTTTTCAACTGAAAAAGGTTTTAACAAATCAAGATTTTTTTCTATTCGGTGAACTCTTTTCCTAAAGGGAATTCTGTGTGTCAACAAACTTGATGATAACCATCTGCCAAATCCGATCCTTGTTTTAATATGAGAAAAGAAGGTAAGGAAAGACGTGGTCATCGAACTGTGCGGAAGCAATGCTATATCATAGTGCCTTTTTCTCAGCAGAAATAATGTTTTTAAAAAATTTAGAATTTTATTTTTTCTTTTATCAAAAATCAGTATTTCGTTAATATATAAATTATGCTGTAAAACTCCATATGTTTGGGGGATAACAAGTACGTCCAGCACGCTTTCAGGAAAAAGTTTTTTTGCTGCTTTGATGAGAGGTGTAATTAATATGACATCTCCGAGAAAGGCAGTTTGGATGATTAGTATTTTCATTGTTAAATTATACGATGATTAATTTGTTCTATATCCCTAATTATCTGCTCCACCTTTTGTATGTAGGTATGATTTTTTAGAACGTATTCCTTTCCCTGCTCAGCGATTTGCTTTCTTTCATCTTCATGATTAAGATAGTACTCGATCAAGCTGATAGCTTCTTCTGGAGATTTAAAATAAACAAGATGTTTTCTATCTTGATACATGTGATTTACACCAGGTGTATATTGAGAAAGAAGAAATCCACCAAACCCAAGTGTGAGAGGTGTCCTGTTAGAAAAATAACCATCAACATCAAGACAATAGTCAAAAGATTTTATATCAAGAACTATTTTTGATCTTGTGCATACATTCGCATATTCTTCATTAAAAATTCGGGGATGACTTATAAAATTCTTACTCGACCATCGTGCTCCAAAGACATGCAGATCGAAGTGAGATCCGATAAGATTGAGCAATTCCTCTCTCATTCCAGGTCCAGTGATATTATTATTGCCGATGAAACTCACCTCATATTTATAGCTCCCAGTCATTGGAGTATAGTCTGTGATACATGCTTGTGTGAGATATTGAGCATTCACACCATTTTGTGTTAAGAATTGGATCTGCCCACAATTGGTTATATAGAATAAATCTACTCGTTTAGCTCTTTCTAATACTGAATCTCGAAAGGGAACTCGAATATCAAAGTACCACATTATGGTAGCATATTTTTTATTCGCCCAGTGAAAATTTGTGAGAGAGATTTTTGCCGCTTTTGAATACAGGATCAAATCTGGGTCGTAAACTATAGCTATAATTCGAAATAATATATGAGACATGAAATATAAAAGGTTGTACATCTTTGCATCATTAAAGATTAACACAGAGTGTCCGAGTCGTTTGATTTCTTTTTTTATATAAAATTCTGTTCTGAATTCTTTATTACCTGGTCCAATCTGTAAAATCTTTAATCTTTTCATTGTAATGACCGATTTGTTTGCAGAAGAGAATAATAAAGATTAATATATGACCCAGTAGTCTTCTGAATTGAATGATCTTGTGCTGATATTCGCGCTGCACAAGCAAGTTTTTCTCTCAATTGAGGATTTTGCTTTAATTCAAGAATTTTGCCTGCAAGCCGTGTCGAGTCATCAATGGTAACGAGAATCCCGTTCACTTCATGTTCGATCAGTTCAGGGATCCCACCAGTTTTTGTGGCAATGACAGGAATTCCAATAGCTTGTGCATCGAGGATTGATGAACCAAGCCCTTCTTCTCTGGACGGAAGCACAAATAGATCAGAAATTTGTAAAAAAGAAATAGTATCATCCTGAAATCCCATGAGTTGAAAATGATCTGATAAACCTAAATTATCAACCTTTTCTCTGAGTTCTGTTTCATGTTTCCCATTTCCGAGTGAAATGAAATGGATGTCGTTATCATTATTGATTACATAACGTGCTGCATCAATTAGATTTTCATATCCCTTATTTTTTTCTAACGAAGCAATTGTGGTGACAATAAAGCTATCTATAGGGATTGAATGACTTTTCCTGAATGTTGGACCATCGAGAGGTTTTGCTTCTGTAATCGAAATACCACTTGGAATTACTATGAGTTTTTTTTCATCAATGCCCTGGTTTCTCATGGAATTTTTGATATATTTGGATATACAAACAATCTTGTTTAAATATGAGTTTCGATATTTGAAAGTACTGAATATATTTTTTCTCATCTGAAAAGCCACTCTTTTTGTATAAAGGAGTTGGATGTCAGGATAAAATAATTTTGTCAAAAGTCCGATCGAGAGTCCATGTGCAGTGTGAGTATGTAGGATATGAGCTTCATTATTTCTCAAAACTTTTGATATCTTATAGGCTGCTAGAAAATCGAGTTCTCCTTGCACTTGAATCTCTGAATGAGAGAGATTTCCTTTTTTACAAAATTCGGCAAGTTTTGATCCTGGTTGGCAAATAAGATGAGTGAAGAAGTTTTTCTTTTCCAATTCTCTTATGAGATATGCAACCTGACGCTGTCCACCTCTCCAGGTTTTTGAAGTATCGACATGCACGATTTTTGTATTGATCATATCTCAGTTTACCAACTCATTATGCTTATTTAGAATGTCATCAGTAGAAATATCGTTTATGTTTCCTGTTTGTGAAACGATCTTTCGGGAGGATTGTGTTTGATGGAACCACAGATCAACTGGACCGCCAATAGTATCACCATGATCTTTAAATACAACAATTCTAGGAACATCAAAGATATGTGCAAAATGAACGGGTCCGCAATCATTGGAGATCACACAATTTGCTTTGAGTATCACATCTCTTAAAGTTTGAATATCCAGATCGCATAAAATGTTATATTTGTCAGAAACAGATTCAAGAACATCCTTTATATCATGAAATTGGGATTGGATAACAAAGGAAACAAGATGAGATTCGCTGATTTTATCTGCAATCTCAAGATATTTATGTGTGTTGTAGATTTTCTCAATTCTTCCAGCAACAGGGATAATGAGGCAGTAATCCTCTTTCTTGATATTGTTCTTTAGTTCAAAATGATTTTTTTTGAGCAGTTTCATATAGTTGAAAGAAATATAACCTGTAGTATTAAAAGTATGACTTTCGTGTAAAAACAAACTTATCTTTGAATCAAATCCAATGGTTTTTTTCCCAATCATCCATGCAAGTATGTTACATCGTAAGGATTCTTTGCGAAATTGAAAGATATAAGATGGAGACATATTTTTCAATTTTTTAGTGAGTTTAAAAAGACGTGAGGGGTTATTCTGAAAGGAATTATATGTAATGAGATAATCAATGTATCCCAATTCATTAAGGTAGTGTGCAGATGGATTATCAGGTGCCACACAAATAATATCTTTTTGAGGATGAAGAAGTCTTAGTTCTTCAAAGAATGGAATTTGTGCTATCTGCCTTCCCAGAAAAGGTTTGTTTTCGAGAAATACAAGAATAGATTCAGCTTTCTTACTCATTATTGTTACATTAATGTATTTCAAACATCCAGTAAAGTATAGTTTTTAAACGTTGCTATTTGATTTCCCTTGTTGAGATTATTCTCAACCAAAGTTAATATTTTGTTCCTCATTTTTTCATGCTTATATTTTTCGCGGAGAGGATTTGGTTTACCTGAGAATTGCAGTTTGTCTTGCCAGTTGAATTCAGCTAATTTTTGCTCCATTAATGCTGGATGTGTTCCTGTAAAGGCTTCTAGTCTATTCAGTGGTCCATAATCGAAATAGTCATCAAGTTTGTCATAATGCTCTTTAGCTCTTTTGGAACCCCAGTGATTTGTATGGAAATATCTTCGTTTATTTTGCATAAGATGAGGGGGACGCACCCATCCGTAATGATACACAAAAGCATCAATAGGTGTAACTTTCAGCTTATAGGTATTCTCCTGTTGTCTATAATGAATGCCGTCAAAATTCGGAATTCTTCTGAAAGACTGGGCTGATTCCCATGAATGAATTTCAGGATCATTTCTGATAATTCTGATCTCATAAGGATACCAGCCGTGGCTTTTATGATAATGCTCGTAATCTCCCCAGAAGTGAAGATATTTAAAAAGCATTCCTTCGACTTCAGACTTATCCAATAAATCTTCGCATCGCTTGTGGATGACAGGAATATCTTTCTCATGAATAACTTCATCTCCCTGCAGGTAGAAAAGCCAATCTCCAGTGCATTCATTTTTCGCAATATCAGTCTGATGAGCATGTTCCATTCCGCGAGGATATTTCTCAATATCCCAAACCGTATCAATTATCCGAACCTTCGGTGAGTTTATATCTTCGATTTTTTTTCGGGATGTATCATCCTCGTCACCTTTGCCTACTGCAATGACAAATTCATCAACAAGTGGTAGAAGGGATTTAATTGTTTCAACAACTGGATAGTAGAGCTTTATTCCATTACGAACAAAAGAGAAGCCGCTGATCTTCATACTGCTAAATACTCATTAAATATCATCAATATTTTTATTTATCATTTAGGGTTGAGTTAATATGATTTTTAAGTTTCGTCGTAGAGATTTCGGGAGTTCTTTCTATATATACAACTTTGCAGTATTTCTTTAGAGAGTCGAATTTTCCTTCCCAGTCATTGCCCATGATGAATACATCGATGTTATGCTTGATGATATCATCTATTTTTTGATCCCAGTTATTTTCCGGTATCACTTCATCGACATATCTGATTGATTTTATGATTTCAGCTCGATGAGCGAATGGCTGCACGCATTTTTTCCCTTTGATGAGATTGAATTCATCAGTTGATATTCCCACGATAAGATAATCACCAAATTCTTTTGCTCTCTTCAGCAAACGAAAATGCCCGTAATGAAGAAGATCATAAGTGCCGTAAGTAAGTACTTTTTTCATAATTTCTTTTGCGATCTAATATATTTTAGTTTTTTCAGCACCCGTAATAACTCTCAGGCAAGCTTCAGCTAGTGCTTCCATTTCACCCTCACCTGGAAAGAGGTAGATTGGTGCAATAAATGCAGTACGTTCTTTTATCCAACCAGTGAGATATTTATCGTATGCTAATCCGCCGGTAAGAAATATTGCATCAACTTTTCCTTTTAGTGCTGTTGCATACGCACCAATTTCTTTGGAAACCTGATATGCCATAGCTTCGAGAATTTGACGATATTTTTCATTACCATTATCAATTTCCTTTTCAATTTCAATATCATTATCAGTACCGAGATAACCAATCAAACCGCTTGATTTAGTGAATATTTTTTCGATCTCGACTTTTGTGTATTTTCCGGAAAAACACAAGTCGATTACTCCACTTAGAGGAAGTGCACCAGCTCGCTGTGGAGAAAAAGGTCCCATTCCGAGGAGCGCATTGTTCACGTCGATGACCTTGCCCTGCTTTATAGCTGCGATACTTATACCACCACCCATGTGAGCAGCGATAAAATTGCAATCATCGAAAGCTTTATCGAGTTTCTTTGCAGTTTTACGTGCAATCGCCCGTATGTTGAGCGCATGAAAAAGGCTCTGCCTGACTATTCCCGGAACTCCTGAAATTCGTGCTATGTCTTCCATCTCATCGACAGTTACAGGGTCAGCAACATAACACGGAATATGAAGTTCATCAGCGATTGATTTGGCGATAAAAGCTCCCAAGTTTGACGCATGGACTCTCCCGCAGATTGATGGGTCTTTCAGGTCAGCAAGCATGTTTTGATTAATCTCAAATACTCCGCTTGGTACCGGTCGTAAAAGACCGCCACGGCTTACAATTGCATCAAGAGAATCAAGAGGGATATCATTTTCTTCAAGAGCTTCTTCAACGATGTTTTTTCTGAACTCGAACTGATCAATCAGTTCTTTAAATGGTGCGAGTTCATTCAACTTATGGTTGAGTGCCTTTTTAAATACTTCTTTGTCGTTATCGAATACTGCTATTTTTGTCGATGTTGATCCCGGATTGATTACCAGAATGCGGAAAATGGACATACATCCTCCAAAATTTTTTTCCAAAATCTCAAGAAGATTTATAACTGGTCAATAAAAAAAACCCCGCTCAAAAGCGGGGTTAAATATACATGTGTTTATTATCTAAAACAAGAATCCGATTTCAAGTGAAATGGCATTTGTGATATTCTCATTATCTTCCGGTAAATTTTTTACACCATCAGCTGAGTCTATATTATATTCTAACTTGATAAATGAATTATCAACCGGTTTCATATTTAAACCAATTACAATATTAGATTCTTTTGCTCCCTTACCATCTATTCCGTTTCTTGAGAAGTAA
>Ga0075121_1001074_pt1 | contig 17484 bp, 14 predicted proteins | sample AntAceMetag02UKG_FD_69793 | JGI IMG/M metagenome (GOLD analysis project Ga0075121, IMG submission 69793) | Saline lake microbial communities from Ace Lake, Antarctica - Antarctic Ace Lake Metagenome 02UKG | ecosystem: Environmental > Aquatic > Non-marine Saline and Alkaline > Saline | place... | reverse complement strand
CATGCTTATAACCCGCAGAAAAATTATCATGTGCTCCGACGAGCTTATTGGTGGCCCATTCTCGCACATGATAATTTTCTGCTGATTTTTTAAAATAAAACTTGACTACAATAAACCAGCCATGAAGCATGCATTGGCGGAGATGGTGGAACGGATTAAAAAAATGCAGGAAGAACAGAAACAGAATGATGATTCGAGGATTATCATGCCGGGCCAATAAGCGGTTCTATGATCAAAATTTCATACAATATCGAGCTTGACGAGAAGGACATCTCATTTGATTTTGTCCGGTCATCGGGGCCCGGCGGACAGAATGTGAACAAGGTCGCCACCGCTGTACAGTTGCGCTTTGACGTCAATGAATCGACAGGGATTCCCCGCGATGTAAAATTTCGGCTGAAGAAACTGGCTGGAAAACGCTTGACCGATGAAGGCATACTCATCATTCAGGCGAGCCGTTTTCGAAGGCAGGAGCAGAATCGGCAGGATGCCATGGATCGGCTGATCCGGCTCGTACAGGCAGCTTTACTAAAACCGAAACCACGGGTAAGAACCCGGCCGACAAAAGCCTCCAGAGAGCGCATGCTGTCGTCCAAAAAAAGAAGAAGCCGTTTAAAGCAGCTTCGTCGAAAAAATATTAATGGAGAATGATACCGAGTGATCCTCTTTCTATTCGCATATTTCAGTATCTACGGCGGCGCACATTTGTACGCTTTTATGAAACTGAAAAGGGGCCTTTGCCTGGGCCTCCCGGTGCACCCGATCCTTGCCGCATTCATGGTCCTGATGGTGGCCGCACCCATTTTTGTCCGCATATTGGAGCGCTATGGGCAGGAAACTTTTGCCCGGGGCCTGGCCTACGTCGGATTCATCTGGATGGGATTGCTTTTTATTTTTGTTTCGACATCATTTTTCTTTGATATCTACCGATTGTTTCATTTTCTGGCCAGGCAACTGACCCATAGTCCCCTGGCAGGCTTTACGCTTTCTATCCGGCATTTCTGCATCCTGTCGATTATACTCTCTTTTACGGTCGTCCTCTATGGTTATTTTGAGGCATTGAATATAAAGACCGAATATGTGACCGTGGAAACAGATAAACTGCCCGGTGAGATCGAAAGAGTGAGAGTGGTGCAGATATCCGACGTGCATCTCGGACTTATTGTCGGGAGATCGAGACTCCAGCGAATCCTTAATCAGGTCACTGCGGCCCGCCCGGATATCCTGGTGTCGACCGGCGACCTGGTGGACGGCCGGATGGATAACCTGGAAATGCTGGTAGGTATGCTCCGGAGCATACCTACAAAGTATGGAAAGTATGCCGTCACCGGCAACCACGAATTTTATGCCGGACTCAATCGTGCTCTGACATTTACTGAAAAGGCGGGTTTTACCATCCTCCGGGGAGAGGGACTAACCGTTGAAAATATTCTCAATGTCGCGGGTATTGACGATCCTGCCGGAGGCCCTTACAGAACTGATCATGCAATCACTGAAAAGGTGCTACTGGAAAAATTGCCCCGGGACAAATTTACCCTCTTTTTGAAGCATCAGCCTATAGTCAGCAGTGATTCATTGGGGTTCTTTGACCTCCAGCTTTCGGGCCACACCCACAATGGGCAGATTTTTCCCTTCAACCTGATGACAAAATTTTATTACCGCATGCCTGCAGGATTGTCAAAACCGGATGACAATGCCCTGCTTTATGTCAGCAGAGGGTCCGGAACCTGGGGGCCGCCGGTTCGATTTTTGTCCCCCCCGGAGGTTACGGTTATCGATATTGTGATTTCCAGACCCTAGGGATTCACGTAAAAACAGATTTACATTTTAAACGCCGATGCATCCCGCCTTACTGCGTTGTGAAAGCTTGGAATCTACAATATATTCCTGTGCTTTTGCGCCTTACCTGCCAGGCCTTCTTCAAAAATATGATTTTAGCCTATCGGCAAATCAGGCTGGGCCGATAAAGAGATCATAGCGTTTGATGGTGTCAAATCATGATACAGACTATGTAGTGTCTGGCCGAAAGCTCATATACCTTTGAAAAATCAGGCATTATCAACGATTTGTTCCCTTGAAGATCAGCCGTTAGCTGTCAGCAGTCAGCCATTAGCCAAAGGAATCCTTCATCATTTCGAGCTGAAAGCCAATAGCTGACAGCTAAAAGCTTAAATCTTCGTTTATTCAAATCTATAATAAAGCCTTATCATTTAAGCTTTTAGATAGTTTTCATTCAGGCACTATGTAATCAATGCCTGATAAGTCAACACCCGCAATTCCCGACGGATTGGGTATGCGCTCGAAGGGATGAGCTGAGTGAGAAAAATTGTCGTCAGATCTTCTATGGGATCTATCCAGAACGCAGTGCTGGCATATCCGCCCCAGGCATATTCACCTGGAGTCCCGACAATTTTCGCCTTTGCCGGGTCAAGCATCACCGACATGCCAAGCCCGAAACCGATTCCTTCGTAGGTGGTTTCACAGAAGGTCGGCTGCCCCATATCGGCAAGGTCACCCGGCAGGTGGTTGCAGGTCATGAGTTCGACCGTTTTTCTTCCCAGAAGCCGCCGGCCGTCCAACTCACCTTTTCTACGCAGCATTTCAGTGAAGCGGAAGTAGTCCTGAAGCGTGGAAACCAGCCCTCCTCCTCCCGAAAACGTTTCCACTTCACCCATCAGCGGGCTATCCTCGAAACTTTCCATCAATGACAGGTTTGATTCCGGCGTGCATTCGTAAAGTGATACAAAACGATCCCATTTTGTTTTGGGCACATAAAACCCCGTGTCAGTCATTCCCAGCGGTTCAAAAATGTTTTCCCTGAGAAAAATATCCAGGGGTTTGCCGGAAACAATTTCCACCAAACGCCCCAGGACATCAAAGGATACACTGTATTCCCATCGCGAGCCGGGCTGGAATTCCAGGGGAATTTCCGCCAACCGGTTTACGACGGCCCCAAGCGGTCCATCACCGGGGCAGAATTCGGTTTGGCGTTTAACATACAACTCGGGAACGATGCCCTCGTTTTCTAAACCATAGGTCAAGCCCGATGTGTGGGTCATCAGGTTATGGATGGTTATGGGTGAAGCTGCAGGCTCTGTAAGAGGGTTTTCGGCCGAACCGGATCGATAAACTCTCATATCTCTGAAGGCAGGGATAAATGCCGATAGCGGGTCGTCCAGTTGAAACAGGCCCTGTTCATACAGCATCATCACCGCAACCGCCGTAATCGGCTTGGTCATGGAATAAAACCGCAGAATACTGTCTTGAGCGAGTGGCTTTTTCTTTTCCAGATCACCATAGCCCAAGGTCTCGGAAAAAACAACCTCTCCATGGCGTGCAACGAGTGTGGTTGCACCCGGCAGCTTTGCCTCATCGATATAGCCTTGCATCCAGGTTCGAATTCGTGCGAGTCGTTCTTTGCTGAGTCCTAATCGCTCCGGCGTAGAAGTTACGTTCATGTTTGCATCTCCAGCAGAATAATGACCTTTTATGTGATGAAAAAAACTTTTGTGTCCGTGATTCCAGTGCATCCGGGTATTGAGTCATTTAAAATTCATGTGGGCCGATCACCCGGTGACCGGCCCACATGAATAACCCGGCTGTTTCATGAAATCTATGCTTTGAACCACCATCGTTCGGCTGCCCTGGCACCATCAGGATTCCAGTTTCCGGCAACATTCTCGTAGCCCATCTTGTCGCTGGCCGCATTCACCCAGTCCGCGAAAAAGGGAACTACGACGCCGCCCTCATTGTGCAGGATTTCCTGCGTCTCGTAATACATTTCTCGACGTTTGTTTTCATCGAGTTCTGCGCGTGCGGCCACTACCAACTCGTCGAAACGTTTGTGGTGAAAGTGAGTGTCGTTCCATTTGGCGTCACCCGAGTAGGCGGTGGAGAGCATCCAGTCTACCGTTGCGCGTCCGTTCCAATAGCACATAGTCCACGCTTCCTTCAGCCAGACAATATCCCAGTAACCGTCGGCCGGGTGGTTTACCACCTCGATTTTAATACCGGCTTTTTTGGCGTGTTCGCTGTAAAGGATGGCCGTGTCGGTAAAATTGCCCAGGTCCGTAGCATGCAGTTTGAAGGTGTGATCCAGCATGCCGGCTTTTTTGAGGTGATACCTGGCCTTGTCCGGATCATATTGCCTCTGGGGCAGATCCTTGTTGTGAAATCTGGCGATCGGGGCAATGGGATGATCATTGCCGATGGTACCGTACCCGTTCAAGACAATTTTGACCAGCTGCTCCCTGTCAATGGCGTATTTGAGGCCAAGCCGCACATCGTTGTTGTCAAAGGGAGGCACATCCATCAGCATGGGGATTGTGTTGTGAAATGTGCCGGTGGTCTTGAGGGCATGAATGCCCTTGATTTTATCCAGAAGGTGAACGGTTTTGACATCCGCGTCGGACATCAAATGGATCGCGCCGGTCTTGAGGGCATTGGTTCGGGCTGCAGTATCCTGGATGACAATCATTTCCACTTCGTCGAAGTGCCCGCGATTTTTCTTGAAAAAATTAGGATTTCGTTTGCCCTCGGAGACCACACCGGGTTCAAATTTGCTTTGGCTGTAAGCGCCGGTGCCGATTCCTTTTATCCAGTCCCCTTTGCCCGTACCGGCCGGTACAATGGCGAGATGGTAATCGCTGGCAATAAAGGGAAAGTCGGCATTGCCGCCGCTGAGTTTAAAAATAACCCTGTTTTTGCCGTCGGCCTTGATATCCTTAATCTGATCGACAATTCCTTTTGCCGCCGACTTGGACTTTTCACCACGGTGGTGGTTGATGGAAAAAATGACATCCTCAGCATCCATGGTTTTGCCGTTGTGAAACTCTACGCCCTTTTTCAGGTCGAAGACCCATGTCTTTGCATCGGACGAGGATTCCCAGCTTTCGGCCAGCTCAGGAGTTGGGTTGCCTTTGTAGTCTATCTCAATCAGACAGTTTCGATACATCCAGTTGGTATTGTAGTTCCACTCATCCGTCAGGGTACCGGGATCCAGATTGTCGGTGGTATGGCCGCCGGGCAGCCCCAGTATGAAGCGCCCGCCTTTTTTAGGCGTGGCAGCCTGGGCCGGTTTTTTCAGCAGGGCAGGCGACACAGCGGCAGCCAGTCCGAGCGCGGAAATCCTGGTGATAAATTCCCGTCGGGTGATTTTGCCTTTTGTCAGCAGTTTCTCAAGCCTCTTCACTTCTTTCATATTCCTTCTCCTTTTCATATGGGGACATTTAAGAAAATGAGCCCGGTTAATGGTGGCATGGTGTCGACAGGTGCTTGTAACCCATAGAGATACCCAGCCATCTTTCGTTGGATATAAAATAAAAATATTGCTTGTTTAATCGTATATTGGATGATAGGAACGGACCGGTCGGTTTCTCTTGCAATTTATTCTCACATCTGTAAACATATGTCAAGCACTTTCTGGACCCGCGGGAGGTATCGGTCCGCGATAATGATAGACGGTCTGATATTAAATTTCACTGTGTTATCGGTCGTCGGCGTATTACAATACAGCCTTCTCCCTCCGGCCTTGTGCAATTTATTATGGGACCGTCTACAGCAGCGAAAGCCGGCTGAAGCCGGCGAGCTCGTCATCCGTTGATTTTTAGAAATTTTAGAAACGGCGAAATTTACGCCGGGAGGGCAACACATGTCATTTGAGCGTTTATTGAAACCACATTCCATTGCCGTTTTCGGCGGCGCACAGGCCCAGGAGGTAATTCGCCAGAGCGTCCGTATGGGCTATAAAGGTGAGATCTGGCCGGTCCATCCCAAAAAAACGGAGATCCTGGGGCGCAAAGTCTATCGCTCGGTGAAAGATCTGCCGGGAAGCCCCGATGCTGCGTACGTGGGTGTTAATCGCTACCTCACCATCGACATTGTCGGAGATCTTGCGGCGCGATCTGCGGGCGGAGCGGTCTGCTATGCCACCGGTTTTATCGAGGCCGGCGAGGAGGGTTCCAAACTCCAGGAGCAACTTCTGGAAGCCTCGGGTGATATGCCCCTGGTCGGGCCGAATTGCTACGGGCTTCTCAACTATCTCGACGGGGCCATGCTCTGGCCCGATCAGCAGGGCGGCCGGCGGGTCGACAAAGGCGTGGCCATCATTACCATGTCATCAAACGTGGGCTTCAATCTCACCATGCAGCGGCGCGGCCTTCCCATCGCCTACATGATTTCCCTTGGGAACAAACTGAAATTCGATCTCCATGATGCGATTCACATCTTTGCACGACAAGCTCAGGTCACGGCGATTGGGCTCTATCTGGAAACGATGCCTGACCCGAAGGCCTTTGAGAAGGCGGTCAACGTGGCCCGGGAGCTGGGCAAGCCTATCGTTGCCATCAAGACCGGTCGCTCCGAGGTCGCTCAGAAAATGGTGGTGTCGCATACGGCGTCCCTCGCCGGTTCCGACGTTCTGGTGAGCTCTCTGTTCGAGCGCCTCGGCGTGGCTCGAGTCGATTCTCTTGAAGCGCTCATGGAAGCGTTGAAGGTGCTGCATGTTCTTGGCCCGTTAAACGGAGGCCGGATCGGGGCCATGAGTACCTCGGGCGGTGATCTCATACTTCTTGCCGACGCCATGGGCCCGAGCTTGACCATGCCCCCGTTGTCTGAAAAAGTGACGCAAGGTCTTCGCGCAGCGGTGCATGAGCGGGTGGTGGCTGCCAATCCGTTTGATTACCAGATGTTCACCTGGGATGATGAAGAACGGATGGCCGAGAATTTTACTGAATTTTTGTCGGAAGACTTTGATGTATCGCTTTGTTTGCTCGATTACCCGAGAGAAGACATTTGTGATCAGTCAACCTGGGGAGGGGCCGAGCGGGGGTTTGTCCGAGCCGCACGGCAGACCGACACCAAAGGCGCGGTGCTGGCGACTTTTTCAGATACGATTTCGGAGCCGGTGGCCGCACGTTTGATAAAAGAGGGCATCGCACCGCTTGCCGGCATCGATGCCGGACTCGCAGGCATCCAGGCGGCGGTCGATGTGGGCGCGGCCTGGCACCGCCCTTTGTGTCCACCGCTGCTCGCGAGTGAGGTCCGCGGTAAAGGCGATCGGATAGAAGTCCTGGACGAGGCCGGCGCAAAGGCTCTCCTCGGCCGGTGCGGCGTCCCAATTCCTTCTTCGAAAGTTGTTCACGGGGCCCGGGAGGCGGTGGCTGCAGCCGAAGAGCTGGGCTATCCGATTGTTGTCAAGGCATTGGGTGTCGCACACAAGACCGAAGCCGGGGCCGTTAAACTCGATCTTTGCACTGCCGAAGAAGTATCGGCAGCGGTGACGGAGATGTCGCACCTTGCCGAGTCTTATTTGATCGAAAAGATGGTTGATGGAATCGTGGCGGAGTTGATTGTCGGTGTTGCCTGTGATGACCAGTTCGGCCCCTATCTGCTGATTGGTGGCGGCGGAATTTTGGTGGAGCTGGTGAAAGACAGCAGGTCGCTTCTGTTGCCGGTGGACAGGGATCAGGTGAAGAATGCCCTGGAAAAACTGCAGTGTGCACCGCTGTTTCATGGCTTCAGAGGAAGGCCCGATGCCGACCTAAAGGCTGCTGTTGATGCCGTCATGGCGATTGCTGCATTTGTCGAAAAAGACCCTGCATCCATTGTCGAGCTCGATGTCAACCCTCTTATGTTGCTTGCCGAAGGCCGGGGGGTTGTCGCGGCTGACGCGCTGATTCGCATGAGGCTTCCCTGAGGAGAAGCACGGGAGCCCGGATACACATTATGTATGGTATCCAGGGGTTGAAATTATGACCATTCAATCAGATTAAAACACCCGGAAGTAAGGGGCCGATACGGTGGCTCGTCTCCGAGGTGGGAAGGACTATATATATGAACTTCAAAGGCAATGAGATCGAGAAAACCATCGTTGAAAAGGCGAAAGAGTTGGGTGCGTCTTTGGCGGGAATCGCGTCCATCAAGGATTTAAAGGCTTCCCCTTCGTATGAGGCCTACGACAAAAGGCCGTTCTACGAAGAATACGAGGGCGTGAAATGGCGTGAAGAGCATAAATCAGTGCTGGTGTGGGCTTTGGTCCATCCGGCATCCGATCCCGTACTGGATTGGTGGAGCATGAAGGTCCCGGGTTTTACCCCCGGAAACGGTGTGATGCGGCTGCAGTCTAGAAAACTCCGGATCTGGCTGGGTGAAGAACTTGGCATCAAGGCACTTTCACTGCCGTACCAGATCGAGTACGGTGGGGCTTTCCTCAAGGATTCCGCCCATCTGGCAGGCCTGGGGGTGATCGGCAAAAACAATCTCTTGGTTACGCCGGAGTTTGGAACGCGTGTCCGTCTTAGAGGGATTTTCATGGAGGCAGAACTTGAGCCCACCGGCCCTGCCGACTTCGATCCGTGCAGCGGATGCGACATGCCCTGTCACCGAGCCTGCCCGAGAGGGGCGTTCCGAAGCGGGGTCTTTGAAAGGGCGCTTTGCAAGAAGGAGAATGACAAACGCGATGCCGATGCGGAAATGATCGATGGTTCGATCATGGGGATCGAAGAGGCCAGCAGGGTCTCCAAGCCCTGCCGGATCTGTGAGTTCGCGTGCCCCGTCGCACAGGGCACCTCCCGCTAAACTTTAAAAAATATCGTTTAACTATCTGGAATAGATAAGAATTAAATGTTTCTTATTCCTGAAGTGGCAAAGCTGGTTCTCGTGTTTTACTTTATTGCCCCCCAAACTTGGTCTCAAGGTATTCTCTGATCCCCTCTTGAGCACCTTTGCGCTCCAGACCGCCCTCATCCAAACCCCGTCCGTGTCGTGGAAATCAATGTGTCCGATGAGACAGATTTGTGTCAGGTTGAATCATGGACAGGTCTGCCCTCAACCGCAACCCGGTTTTTGAATTTCAGCCGGTGCACTGGCTGATACCAAAGCCTGCTTCAAGATCAAAAAGCGTTGAAAATGGTAGCCGTTCGGCAGGAAAAGCGGTGCAATTAACAACAATGCGATGTCCGGGCACGGATTTCGAAAAAATGATTTCGCGCCAACATCACCTGGTTGGCATAAAAATTGGATATACGCAATACCAATGATTTCGGAAATGGTTCGGTCCGCAGGATCGGTTTTCAACCCGGAACAAAACCAACTTCACCAGTAAGGGAGAATTGAATGCACAAGTACGAATGCCCCTGCGAATATGTATATGATCCGGCTGAAGGTGATTTTGAGAACAATATTGAACCGGGAACAGCATTTGAAGACCTGCCGGAGGATTGGGTCTGTCCCAAGTGTGAGGCGGAAAAGGAATTTTTTGAAAAACTGGAATAACTCGTCGATCACGGCTGTTGCTTTAAAACCGGCGGCAATAACTGTGCACTAATGGCAAGTTTCACCAATTTTCCGGATGCTTGACGGTTGAACCCAAACGTCTGATTGTCTCGGGATATATTATTTTTTTGCAAACAGGGAGATAAAATCGTGAAAACCAATACACCCGACCCCGCGCCCGTATCGCCTTTCAGCATCCGGAACGTACGCCTGTTTATCGTGTTCAGGGTCTGCTTTAATGCCCGGTTTTATTATCCCGTATTTGCGATCCTGTTTTTGGATTTCGGACTGACCGTATCCCAGTTTGTCCTGCTCAACGCGGTCTGGGCCGCCACCATTGTGCTTGCCGAAGTCCCCTCCGGTGCTCTGGCCGATGTCGTCGGCCGCCGGCGTCTGGTGGTGAGCGCCGGGGCCATCATGGTCGTTGAAATTCTGCTGCTCTGTTTTGCCCCCCGGGGAAATGTGGATCTCCTGTTTGCCGTGTTTCTGGTCAATCGCATATTGAGCGGTATTGCCGAAGCCGCAGCCAGCGGCGCAGATGAAGCCCTGGCCTATGATGCCCTTAAACTGGAGGGCGACGAAAAAGACTGGGGCCGGGTTCTGGAAGTGCAGATGCGGACCCGGGCCATCGGCTATATCCTGGCCACGATTATCGGTGCCGCTGTTTATGACCCGGCATTAATGCAGTCACTGGCTCAATGGCTCGGATTCGAGGTGACGTTCACCCGGGACATCACCCTTCGCCTTCCCCTTTTCCTGACGTTGATCATGGCAATTGTGACTCTGGCGGCCACGCTGGGGATGCACGAAACCGCCGGCCCTCAGGACCTGCCGGAATGCACGGGAAAATCCTGCGCCACCTCTATTGGTCAGGCTTTGCGCCTTACCCTGCTGGCCGGCCGCTGGATACTGAATACCCCCTTTGCCCTGGTGGTCATTGCCGTTGGTCTGCTGTTTGACGGAATGATCCGCATGGTCATCACCCTTTCCAGCGAGTATTATCGATTGATCGACCTGCCCGAAGCCTCCTTCGGCCTGATCGGTGCAGCCGTTTCCGTGCTGGGCATTTTCATCCCTCGGCTGGCCCTGAAAATGACCCGCAATCACACGCCGCTCTTTAATTTTACCCTAATGGCCGGCCTGGCCCTATCCGGTCTGGCAGGCATGACCTTTTTTATACCCGTTATCGGACTGGTCCCGGCCATGGTGCTGTCCAGTGCCATGTACCTGACCACTTTTTTTACCAGCCATTACTTGAATCAGATGACCGATTCCAGTCAGCGTGCCACCGTCCTGAGCTTCAAAGGGCTGGCGTTTAACCTGTCCTATGGGCTCATCGGCATCCTTTACTCTCTGCTGTTGGCCGGCCTCAGGCGCCGGCCGGCCGGGATCGCTACGGAAACTATTGGTCAGATGTTTGAAAACCTGATTTTCATCCGGTCCTTTGCCTGGTTCCCCCGGGTTTTTTCCCTTGCCCTGGTGGTGCTGGTGGCGTTTTCCTGGTGGCAGCTTAAAAAAGCGAACGTTGTCAAGGCCGCAGGAAAACTCTAAACACCCCTGATACTGCGTTATAACAGTCACCCGGAGACTCGATATAGCCTATGTAGTGTTGGCCGAAAAACTCATATACTTTTGAAAAATCAGGTATTATCAACGATTTGTTCCATTGAAGATCCACCTTTAGCAGTTAGCTATCAGCCAAAGGAATCCTTCACCTTTTCGAGCTGAAGGCCCCTGTCTGTTTGCATAGTGAGGCATAAACCCTCATTTTTCAAGCAACTTCATGTATTCACCGTACCCCTCTTTTTTCAGCTCTTTTTTTGGGACAAAGCGAAGGGAAGCGGAGTTTATGCAATACCGAAGTCCTGTTGGCTCAGGCCCGTCCGGAAAGACATGTCCAAGGTGAGAATCGCCATGTTTACTCCTGACTTCCGTCCTTACCGAAAAAAAACTTCTGTCTTCTACTTCTATAATATTTTTCGGCACAAGTGGTTTTGTAAAACTGGGCCATCCGGTTCCGGAATCATACTTGTCAATAGAAATAAAAAGAGGTTCTCCGGAAACGATATCAACATAGAGTCCTTTTTCTTTGTTATTCCAATACTCATTGCTAAAGGCATTTTCAGTACCATTTTCCTGGATAACTCTATATTGTAACGGGCTCAATTTTTTCCTGAGTTTTTCTTCAGACAACTTTTTGTACTTTTGATTATTGTTCCTTGCTACTTCAGTTTTAATTCTATCTCCCCATGTTTTTTTCAGATATTTATCCCGACCGGAACCATGTCTGTAATACTTGTATCTTATGGGATTTCTTTTATAATAGTCCTGATGATAGTCTTCAGCGTTATAAAATTCAGAAGCGCTTATGATCTCCGTAACAACTGGCTTTTTGTATCTTCCGGATTTATCCAGTTCCATTTTTGATTTTTTTGCCAATGTCTTTTGATCTTCGTTATGATAAAAAATTGCGGTTTTATATTGCGACCCCCTGTCGACAAATTGCCCCCCTGTATCCGTCGGATCAATCTGTTTCCAAAATACAGCAAGGAGCTTCGAATACGTTGTTTTAGAAGAATCGAAGGTTATTTGAACGGCTTCCACGTGACCTGTTTCTCCTGCTGACACCTCTGCATATGTTGGATTGTCTTCTGGCCCGCCTGTATAGCCGGATACGACGTCTGAAATACCCTCCAATTTTTCGAATGGATGCTCCATGCACCAAAAACAGCCCCCTGCAAAGGTTGCCTTTTCAAGTTTGCTTTGAGCACCTGAATCAGCATATATCAGTAGCAGCGCAGGTATAAAAAAGATAAACTTATTGTTTATTTTAAACATGTTTGACTTCCTTTCTGAATTGACCAACATTATGAATGTTTACCCATCAAGCCGATATTCAAAATTCAATATCCTTTCAGTCGCAAAGATGTTTATATAATTTACGTCTGAAAAAGATAAACTCCTGTTTCTCCATTTTCCTGGGCCGGACAAGATCGACATGGATGTCCTCGCGGATGCGACCAGGGTTTTTACTCATCACAAGTATTCTGTCCGAGAGGGTGACGGCTTCGTTAACATCATGGGTTACAAAAATGATCGTGTGGGAAAGTTTTTCCCGGAGCGAAAGAAGAAGGTTCTGCATCTCTTCGCGGGTCTGGGCATCTAAAGAGGCAAAGGGCTCATCCATAAGCAGGATTTTGGGTTTAAGAATGAGCACTCTTGCCAGGGCCACTCGTTGCTTCATCCCACCGGAAATTTCCCGGGGAAGATAGTCCCTGAACTCGGTCAGTCCCACAAGAGCAATAAAACGATCCACCTCTTTCCTTATGCCTTTTTTGTCTTTGTTTCGACCTTTCAGGCCAAAGGCGATATTCTCCTGTACCGTCAACCATGGAAACAGTGTATCCTCCTGGAAGACCACACAGCGGTCGGTTCCAGGATTTGTCACGGGTTTCCCATTCAAGAGGATCTCTCCCGAACTGGGTGCCAAGAAACCGGCCAGCATTTTCAGGAGCGTCGATTTGCCGCATCCGCTTCGGCCCAGGATACAGATCATCTCCCCTTTTTTGACGGTAAAGTCGATGCCATCCAATACGGCAAGAAAGATCCCGTTGACGCGAAAGACCTTTTTGAGATTGTTGATCTTAAGGATTGTTTTGCTTATCCCGGGATCAGATTTCGGGGTGGCTGTCAGTTCAGGCTTCAAGACATTCTCCCGGCACTTTTAAAACAGAACCTTAAGGATGCTGTGAGCAATTGATCACTCAAGCGGCCCATGATTGCAATAATTATTATACCGACAATAATAATGTCTATGCGACCCAACATACGAGCATCCATGATAACTGCACCAAGACCATTTGGAACGCCAGTGAGTTCACCAAGAACAAGGTAGGCCCATGAAATACCCAGGCCAAGCCGCAGTCCGGTCATTATATGCGGCATGGCTCCCGGAAGGAGGATGGCAAAGGTGCCACGCAGTCTTTTTACGCCCATCATGGCGCCTGCCTGCAGTAGGAGCGGATTGATCTGCCCGGCGCCTGCAGCAGCATTAAGATAAATGGGGAAAAATGCAGCCAATGCTACTAAAAATATGGTTGTCTTTATCCCTATGCCGAACCAAATCATGGCCAATGGCAGCCAGCTTATACCGGGAACAGATCTCAACCCATTGACCGTGCTGCTAAGGAGTTTCCGAACCGAGACGAGCCGACCGGATATGATTCCCAGGGGAATACCCAATATGACAGCGACCGCAAACCCGCTGCAGACTCTAATAAGTGATGCGCCGGCATCGCTCAGGAAACGGCCTGCGAATGGCGCATCACCAGGGGTGTCAAAAATATAAGTGTAACCAGCCTTGGCAATCTCGACAGGGTGGGGCAGCAGGTATGTTGGTATAAGTCCGGCTTCACTGATAACGAACCAAAGAATTATGAATGCAGTGGGGATAATCCAGGGCAACATTTGAAATACGAAATTGTGAAGTTTCGTATTTTCTTCTTTTATCATTTTTACCTCTGATTTACGATTGTTTATTATTTGTTTTTCAAAACCCGCTTTACAAAAGTGAGATCAAACAACTTTTCATAATCCGGCTGTTTCTCAATAATACCCAACGCCTGCATTCGTTCTCCAAGGGAACGCGCCCTTGCTATAAAAGACGCATCCATATGCCAGGCCAATTCCATGTTGGGTGCAGCCTTCTTCAGGATCTCCAGCGGAGTTCCAAAAGTAGATGCCTTTTTAAGCCATTCATCTTCATGGGACTTAAGATATCGGGTCGCACGGGAGTGAGCCAATACCAATCGGTAAACAAGTTCCGGATTTTCCTCTATGGTTTTTCGTTTTACCAACAGGCCTGCATTAATGGTCCCGATGGATTCACCATAGTAGGGATAGGATAGAATCTTTCCGTAACCCTCGTGTAAGGCAATGGTCGGAAAAGGCTCGCCTGAAAGAAAGGCATCAATACCACCTCCGGCAAGAGCCATCCCCATGTCAAAAAAGTCAACCCTGGTTAACCGCACATCCTTGTCCGGTGACAGCCCGTTTCGTGTCAGTGTTTCCCTCAGGAGTATTTCGTGCATGGTGCCGGGGACATATCCGATCTTTTTTCCTCTCAAATCATTGATGGCTTTTATGGGTCCACCTTTTTTTACCACTAAGGCCGAGCATTTATTACACAGGGCCGCCACCAGGACAACCGGCTGCCCCCTTGAAGCGGAATGGATGGCATGGGCCAGTGTGGTACCGCACATATCTAAACTTCCGGCAAGAAGGGCAACCTTCTGGTCCGCCGGGTTGGTAAAAGAGAATATGGAGACCTCCTTGTCGGGAGGCAAAAATTTTTCATAGAAAAAGGGCTGGATGGTCTGGGCCGTTTTCCAGGTGCCTATCTTGATTTTTTCTGCCAAAACAACACCCCGTGCAAAGAAGAGTGAACAGGCCAGAAAAAGAAATACCACGGATAAACGTTTCATTGAGCTTTTCTCCTTTTACCTAAATTGAGCGATTAGCAGTTAGCTTTTAGCAATTAGTACAATAATTTCAATACATTGTCAAAGGTCATCATTTCACCCAATGGGTGAAAATCGCATTACTGGTAAACGCCTAAAATATAGGAGCTAACCGCTAATTGCTAAGAGCTAATCGCTCATCTTTTAATAAAATCAGGTTACGATTTTCAGTATCCCGGTCTCTTCATGTTCAAAGCAGTTGGATGGTAAACCAGTATCCCAGCCCATGTCTGACTGCATGCGCTTGCAATCCTCCAATCCTTTCCCTCTTCCCTTTCCGGTATCTGCCTCTCCATCCCTGGGGCTGGCACCGACCTCGGAGAAAAAAAGATTTGCCCCGGCAATAAGGGATGCGGAGTGGGGTTCGTGGGTACAGTGTGCCTTTGGAACATCACCCATGACAAGACGGCTGACCGCAACCATCCTGGCCATTTCAAGTTCGCTGATCATACCATATGGTTCCATGGGAGACCCGGGAAAATTAATGCGTCGCATAACGCCACTGTAAGTGGCCCGGTGTTTTTTTGCCAGGAACATGAGATCCATAATTTCTTCCATATCATGTTCCGGGCCCACCGGTTCAACGCAATTCATCCATTGTAATCCCACATCCTTTAAAACCGTAATCGTATGGATACGCTTTTTCAAATCAAATGGTGTATCTCTTCCCTCACCCAATCGTACTGCATGGTAAGCGCCCACAAATCCGGCGTTCAAAAGCCTTTCCCCTTCCTTATGATTGATGTCACGGGTATTGGCCACCAGGGGAGTTGAGACATCATTTTTTAGCATCCTCCCTGTTTCCAGAAGCCGTTCAAAGGAGTAAGTTCCGGTGGTCATGAGGTTCAAGGCATCAGCCCCTCCGGATTCAGCCAGCCTGGCCCACTTCAAAATTTTATCATTGGTGAACTCGATCTTTTCTTTGAATATGCCTGCCTTGACAGTGAGGGAACAGAAGCTGCAATTAAAGGGGCAGGCTTCCACCTTAATGCCGATATGAAAATGATTTTCCCCTTTTCCATTAAATTGTTCCCTGGAGAGCCTGTTGGCTGTTTCCATGAGGGCATAGGTCTCTTTGGTATGGAGTTCAAGCCGCATAAGGCTGAGAGCTTCCTCCCGATCGATGCCTGCATTGCCGCTTCCCTTGTTCAGAATATCTGCTGTTTTGTGTGAAATTTTCCAACTCATAATAGTAATTCTCCTTATTTCTTCAGATCCCTGACAGCCTTTGGTCCCCATGTCCCTGAGTCGTAGGGAAGTAGAATTTCAGCACGATCCGCACATGTCTCGCATTCCTTCAAAATGGGGGCCAGAAAAGCCCAGCAAAGTTCCACGCCATCCTGTCGCCAGAAAAGCATATGATCGCCCAGCATGCAGTCCAGGAGTACTTTTTCGTAGGCGTCCAGTATGGGGCCGGTGTAGTTCTGATGATAGTGAAAATCCATTGTGACCGATCTTAGACATACCCTGGCACCCGGGTTTTTTGTTTGAAAAGTCAATGAAATTTTTTCATCCGGGTAGATTCCTAAAATAAGTCTATTGGCAGTAATGTGTTCCCCCAGTGTCCGGCGAAACATAGAGTGGGGGACATCTTTAAATTGAATAACGATTTCGGTTCGCTTTTTAGCCAGCCTTTTCCCCGATGTAAGGTAAAAGGGCACACCCTGCCAGCGCCAGTTGTCCAATAAGACTTTCATGCCGGCAAAAGTCGGTGTCAATGAATCCGGACTGACTCCAGGTTCATCCCTGTAGGCCGGGACCCTTTTCCCATTGATTGTCCCGGCACTGTACTGTCCGAGAATCAGGTAATCCTGAAGATCATTAGTTGGAAATGGCCTGATCGCCCTATATACTCTAACCTTTTCGTCACGGACCCGATCGGCATCGAACAGGGAAGGGGAGTCCATAGCTGTCAGGGCCAGGAGTTGCATCATATGGTTCTGGAACATATCTCTTAGAACCCCCGCCTGTTCATAGTATCCGGCCCTGTGCTCGACACCAAGGGTTTCGGCCGCGGTGATGCTAACATGGTCAATGTATCTTCTGTTCCAGATGGGTTCAAACATTGAGTTGGCAAAACGGAACATGAGAATATTCTGGACGGTTTCCTTGGCCAGATAATGATCAATCCGGAAGATTTGATGTTCTTGAAAATGTTCATGTAAGGATTGGTCCAGGTCGATGGCTGTATCCAGATCACGACCGAATGGTTTTTCCACAACAATCCTCGCCCAGCTATTTTCGTTTTCCACGGAAAGACCGGCCTTCCCCAGCATTTGCGCGGTTGACTTGTATAGAGACGGAGGAATAGCCAGATAAAATACCCTGTTTTCTCCGGTGCCGTGCTTTTTATCCAGTTCCCTGAGAGATTCGGCTAATGTCGAATAAGATGAAGGTTCTTTGTATTCAATGGGCTGATAGTGAAGCAGCTGGGCAAAGGATTTCCACTTTGATACATGAAGAGTTCCTGCGGTCAACAAAGCATTTTTCATTTTATCTCTGAATTCCTGATCACTCAGTTTAGTGCGTGCACATCCAACAACAAGGAAAGGATCGGGCAGACCATCATTAACCCATCTTTTTGAATGAAAAAATTAAATGCTATAATTACAGCCGGTTATTTTTTAAAAATCTTCGTTATGGCACTACTTTTGTTTATTTTCTTGATCGTTGTTTTAATCGTTCTGCCAGG
>Ga0075121_1001073_pt1 | contig 17523 bp, 16 predicted proteins | sample AntAceMetag02UKG_FD_69793 | JGI IMG/M metagenome (GOLD analysis project Ga0075121, IMG submission 69793) | Saline lake microbial communities from Ace Lake, Antarctica - Antarctic Ace Lake Metagenome 02UKG | ecosystem: Environmental > Aquatic > Non-marine Saline and Alkaline > Saline | place... | reverse complement strand
AAATCAGTTAATTCTTCAATATTAAAGCAATATTTAAAGATTAGAATTTATAAAATATTCATAAATAAAAGTCCTTCAATCTTTTAGTTAAAGGGCTTTCGCGTCTACTATGGTGGAGGCTAGTAGACGAGTTTCGCAACTTTTGTATGAGTGTTCATACTGAAAAAGTGTATCATAAGTTAGAAGAAATAATTGATATCTATTAGAAATAAAAATGGAATGGTTCTTAAAATAAGTCCTGGCTTTTAATTAACTTACATTTAGTATTGTATGGGTTCAGAATGCAAAAAGGGACACCGAAGTACCCCTTTCATTTAAGTTTATTGTCCTATGTTTGTTCCACTTTAAAATAAATTATTAATCTACAAGAGGTCCGCACTGGACTGCACCCCTCCAACTAGACACATTTAGGAGAAAAATAAGACTTGTTATATAATTAAAATAACAGGCAAGAGAAACAAAGGAGGGGCAAAGATAATGGGTATTTAAAAGAGGAAATACTCCCAGGAACAAAAAGAAGAGATAGTACAAAGAGCCCTAAGCGGTGAAAGGATCCTGGTATTAGGAAAAGAGAATAACATCTCCCCCGGACTTATCAACCGCTGGGTATGACAATATTTAGATGGAGAATTAAGTAATAATAGCAATCAGGAAGTAAAAAAAATACAGATACAAGTAGGAAAACTTGAGCAAATGATCGGTAAACTTACCATGGAGAACTACCTTTTAAAAAAAGAGAAAGAATACCTACTACAGAGGAAAAAAGAAGGTTCATCCATCATTACCGCTTCCTATTTGCATCCATCAAAGAAGGCTGCAGACTAATGGGTATAAAAAGATCTACTCTTTATTACATAGGAAAAACAGGTATAAATAAAAGACAAGAAGAATTAAGGATTAAAAAAAAGATAGCGGATATCTCCCGGGAACATCCCTATTACGGTTACCGAAGAATAACCGCACAATTAAGAAGAGATAAGCTAATAGTAAATCATAAGAAGGTATTAAAGATGATGAAGGAATTAGGTATATAAGGTAGGATAAAACGCAAATATATAACTACTACCAATAGCAGACATAATAATAAAATATACTCTAATTTAATTAAAGATAAAGAGCTTACTGGTATCAACCAAGTCTGGTGTGCGGATATAACCTATATCAGGATACTTAAGGGTTTTGTCTACCTCGCTGCCATCATAGATATCTATTCTCGCAAAATAGTAGGTTATGCTATAGGTAAAACCTTATCTCCAAAGCTGGCCATTGCTGCACTTTCTATGGCTATAGCTACTAGAAAAACCGATAACCTGATTCATCATTCCGATCAAGGTATCCGTATACCTGTAAAGATTATATAAAAATATTAAAGGATAATGGTATCAGAATAAGTATGTACGCCAAAGGTAATCCTTATGATAACGCCTTTGCCGAATCATTCTTTAAAACCCTAAAACAGGAGGAGGTATATTTATGGGAATATGAAACATTTTCTGATGTAGCTGAAAGGATTCCCTATTTTATAGAAGATGTGTATAATAGGAAGAGGTTGCATTCCTCTTTAGGCTACCGGCCTCCAGAGGACTATGAGAGGCTATTGGTAAAGAATAGCTCTCGGGAATGCATGGTATGTTAAGGCTTAAAGTGTCTAACCTGAGGGGTTCACTCCAAAACTATCTATACCAAGCCCTATCGACCTCAAACCAATGGTAAGGTCGAGGCCTTCTGGAAGATCATCAAAAATGAATTCTTCTATCCTAATTCATTTGACTCGATCAAAGATCTTATCTATAATCTAGGAAACTTCTTATTTGAATATAACCACTTAAGAAGACACGGGGGAATTGATTATCAGACCCCCTATGAAAAGTTAGAAAAAGTTACCGAATTATTGAGCTAGTACACCTGTCCCTATTTATTTAAGTGCTGTATAGACTGATCCTGTGAACTCTTTCCAAAGTTCAATGAATTTTTATTCCATCGGCCCATTGTATGCCCACACCTCACTTTCAAGAACAGTTTCAAGCAATTTCTTCTCTTCTTGCCTCAAAACCGGCCATTCGGGCCAAGGCTTCCTTTAAAATAACTCTTAAGGGTCTCCCATTATGTAATACTATGTTCATACTTTTTCCCTCTTTTCCTTATATTATATTTCATTAAATACTCTTTCTATAATATCAAGGGCTTCGCATGCTTCTTCTTCAGACAAAATAAGCGGTGGATGTAGCACAATAACGCTGCTTTCCAATCTGGGAGAACTCTCCAATTCAGTTATAATTCCGGCTTCACGCAATTCAGAATACAGTTTATCTGCCATTTGATAATCTGCCTGGCGGGAATCACAATCTTGAACAATCTCAATTCCAATAAGAAGTCCCACACCACGTACATCTCCAATAAAGGAATACTTTCCCATCATTTTTTGTAGTCTTTTAATAATTATATTGCCTACTCTCTTGGCATTATCAGGAAGCCTCTCGTTTTCTATAATATCCAGGTTTGTTAGCGCTGAAGCACACATTAGAGGGTATGCAGAATGAGTATGCCCATGCAACGTAAGCTTATCCATTGCTTCACCAACCTCAGAGGTCATCAGAACTGCTGAACCGGGTATATATCCACCCGTTAAAGCCTTTCCAACTACCATTATATCCGGATACACATCCCAATGCTGAGATGCAAAGAATGAACCTGTTCTACCAAAACCAGTAACCACTTCATCAAAGATTAGAAGGGCATCCAGTTCTCTGCATAGTTTTTTAAGAGCCTTTAAATACCCAGGTGGTGGAACAATTACACCACCAGCGGCCTGAATCGGTTCAGTAATTATTGCCGCAATATTATTATATCCATCATTAATAATCCTCTTTTTAATAAAATCAATACAGAATAAATCGCATGAGGGATACTCCTTTTTGTAGTCACAACGGTAACAGTATGGTGGAGATAAATGTATAAACCCACTTGGTAATAAGGACGTGATGCTTGGATCAATCTGGATCGTTTCTGCTTTTCCAGTAGCTGCGGCAGAACCAGCTGTCGCTCCATGATACCCCCGCCAGAAAGAGACAATCGCGCCCCCACTTTTACAGTATTTTGCTGCTTTCAGTGCAAATTCGTTCGCATCAGAACCAGTAACCCCAAATAGAATCTTTTTGTAATTCCCACCGCTCAACAAGATCAAACGTTTAGCTAAAGCAATACGTTCTCTAGTAGCAAACTGTGCTGATACTGATACCAAGGTTGATAATTGTTTAATTATTCCCTTAATTAATTTTGGATGATTGTGTCCAAGGCTAGCCGATGAATAATGGGCTGAAAAATCATAGTATTTCTTTCCATCGATATCATATAGGAATACTCCTTCCCCACCTGAAATAACTAAAGGATCACGTGTATACACTTGAGACACAATCTGATTATCCAGGATCAGATAATCTTGCATTTTCATTACCTTCCTCCTAAAATTCCTTTAGCACATCCTCAAACCTGGAAAGGGCCTCATCTAAAGTGCCCTGGTCATGTGCTGCTGAGACCGTAAAATCAGTATGAAAGTATAGTCCATGCCGAATACATGATGTAAAAAAATCTTTAGCAAGGGGTTTGTTTATTCGTTTAAGATCGCTATAAGTCTCAAGAGGTTCGTCTGTACCAACATAGATATAAAAACCTGCCCCTAGTCCCTGAACTACAGCAGGAAATCCAAAAGAATTGAAGAGTTTTTGCAATTCTTCATAGAATTTTTCAACTCGAGGTAAGTATTTCCCATAGAATCCCGGCTTGCATAGAATATCCATAACAGCATTACCCGCAGCTATACCAAGCTGATTCCCAGAAAAAGTGCCTCCAGCAATAACAGGATTCACAGGGTCCATGATCTTGCTCATGATCTCCTTTTTCCCAACAACGATTCCCATAGGTATATCATTAGTAAGCGCTTTCCCCAAGGTACAAATATCTGGTATAACTCCATAATATCCATGGCCACAGGAAACTCCTGTTTTAAAACCAGATAGTATCTCATCAAATATTAGTACTACGTTACATTTATCCGCCAACATGCGTACCTGCTGCAAATATTTTGATGTTGTCAGGAAACATCCGTTATTGTAATCAATGACATTCATGATAATTCCACCAATTTCGTCACCCTGCTCTTTTAGTATTCTTTCCATGATTTCAATATTATTCCAGGGGATAGGAATAATAACCTGATCTACAATATCTGGTATACCAGCAGTTCTGCCGATTGTCCTTGATGCCCGGCTACCATCATTCTCATAATCCACTTTACTAACTAAGTTATTAGCAAGCAAATAATCGTGTACACCATGAAAATGACCATCGATTCTAATGATCTTATCCTTTCCTGTATATCCACGGGCAAGCCTCAGAGCTAGTAGAGTACCCTCGCTGCCTGAATTTACAAATCGAATCTCTTCAGCTGCAGGAACTGCCCGACATAACTTTTCCGCAAAAGTAACTGTTTCCGGAGAATCCATCCCAGCAAAAAATCCTTTTTCAATGGCGTGAATAAGAGCGCGTTTTACCTCAGGACAATTATGTCCTAATAGTACCGCGCCATGGCACATGAAAAAATCAATATAGTCCTTACCGGTCAGATCGGTAAACCTAGCCCCATCCGCTTTCTCCGCGTACATGGGGACACCAGTAAACTGATTTGCTCTAAAGCTGGAAGACATTCCTCCTGTTATATACACAGATGCTTCACGCTGCCATTCATTTAAAGTTTTTTTAGTCATTTTTAATTCCTCCTAATAGATTATTTTATTGCTCCCGCACTCATCCCCTGAACCATATATTTCTGGACAATGAACGCAAAAATTAGTACAGGAATGGTAATCACCGAACCAACTGCGGCAATCTGGCCCCAGAATGTTCCTTGCGGCGTCATCAATCCCGGAAGCGCTACTGGCAATGTTGCGGTTTTATACCCTGTAAGAATAAATGCCATGAGAAACTCATTCCATGAATTGATAGCACAAAATATTGATGTTGCTGCAATCCCGTGAGCAGTCAAAGGAATTGATATTCGGAAGAAACTTCCAAGCCAGGAACATCCATCCACTCTTGCTGATTCGTCTATCTCCTTTGGAATAGTGTCGAAAAAACCTTTCATCATCCAAACAACAAAAGCAATATTGAAAGCTGAATGTGCTAAAATGATTCCTATAAAACTATTCAGTAACCTGAGATCGGCCATGATGAAATAGAGTGGCAGTGACAGAACAATTACCGGCGTAAATCGTGTTCCGAGTAAATAAAAAAATAATATCTTGTCTCCTTTCATACGAAATCTAGAGAATGCATAGGCTGATGGTAAGCCGACAATTAGGGAGATAGATGTAACAAAAAAAGCAACAATCATACTATTCAGTAGGTTTTTACCGAAATTTTTCTCTATAAATACCATTCTATAGTTTTTTATTGTCGCTTTGAAAATAAGTTTTGGTGGAATGGAAAATGCCTCGACTCGGGTTTTAAATGATGTTGATATAAGCCAGAAGTAAGGAATCAGATACATAAGTATAAATAGTATAAAAATAATCAAAACTGTTCTTCTTATTGCTAAAGCTTTTTTAGTCATTGCTCTGCTTCCCTATAACAAAATTCCAGTACAAAATCCCAAAAATCAGCATAATAATAAAAAGCACGACACAAAGTGCAGCAGCATAGCTAAAATTATATTTTACGAAAGCTTCTCTATAAGTAAACAGATCAATCACTTCGGTACTGTTGCCCGGACCACCTCCAGTCAGGATAAAAGCCTTATCGAATACCTTACACGCCTCTACCCCCCGCAGAATGATGGAAACAGCAATAACTGGTCTGATGAGCGGAATTGTAATTCTGAAAAAGATTTGGGACCGATTAGCTCCGTCGATAAGAGCAGCTTCATAGGGTTCAATCGGCGCAGCTTTTAATGCAGCAAGAGTCATTAGTGCCATAAATGGGGTCCATTCCCAAACATCAGTTAAAATAAGAACAAAAAGAGCCGATCCTCCTGCACTTAATGGTGTTTTGGAAAGATTTAGATGAAATAAATCAACAAGAAACGAGTACAAACCAAACTGTGGATTAAGAATGAAACTATACATAAGCCCGACAACCAAAGGAGCAACCATCATGGGTATCATTACCAGTGATGTAAGCAATCGATTCAGTGAACCACTATAGTAGTTCAGCATAAGAGCAATAATTACTCCCAACACAAGTTGTATAAATGTTGAAGCAATGACAAACTTTGCTGTGACCCACATAGAATTCCAAAATTCATGATCAGATAAAATCATTTTATAGTTTTCCAGACCAACAAATATATCCCTACTTCCTGCTCTAGTTAAACTAAAATCATAAAAACTAATTCTTAAGTTGTAGATCAGCGGAACCATAGTTATTAGTGTCAATAGAACAATTGCCGGTATATGGAACATAAGTGCTGTTCTCTGTTTAGAATCTACTTTTAAACTCACAATACTCTCCTAGTTATTAATCAACTGGCTGACCAGATTGGTCAGCCAGTTGATTAATAACATTTCAAATTATACTATTGGTAAGCAACAGGCAGTTTCCCTTTCAATATATCATTGTATTTCTTCTGTAAATTTGCAAGAGCTTGTGCTGAGGTCTGTTCTCCGCTTATAACCATGGAGAGTTCCAGCATCATTTCGTTGTTCATGATATTCCATTCTGGGATACGTGGGCGCGTTGTACTTATCTCATAGGCATCTAGACTTGCTTTCCAATACGGTAATTTCTCACTAAGTTCTGGATCATTATACACAGATGTAAGACATGGAAATCCTCCCTCGAGAGCAATTGCTTTCTGAACTTTATAGGTATTGACCCATTGAAGAAACAACCAAGCTGCCTCGGGATTAGGTGCATCAACGGGAATAAAATAGGTCCATGCACCAAAGTGGGCAACGGGTACCTCGCCCTTAGGTATTAAGGCATATCCGACTTTCCCTACCACCTTTGAAGTTTCAGGATCTTCTATAGAAGGAGCACAATCATTCCATTGAATCTGCATTGCAACAATGCCTTGCTGCATTTGTGTAGTTAACTCATCCCATGTATTATTAGTTACTCCTGGAGGAGAGAATTTCACAAGACCTTTGAAATAATCAAGAGCTTCAACATTTTTTGGATTATCGATGATTAGATTGCCCTTTTCATCAAATATACCGCCACCAAAAGACCATGCATAATTAAGCCATTCACAGGTCATAGCGTCATGTCGTTTTCCTGCAATACTTGTACCATAAAAACTTTGCTTAAGGGTTTCTCCCATTAGATTATCACCCGGTTTCCTGGTAAAAAATTCAGCCAAATCGCGGTACTGAATCCAGTTTACCGGTACCTTTAGCTCATACCCGTACTTTGCTTTAAAAGCGGCCTTTTCTTCAGGGTTTTCAAAGATATCCTTTCTATAAAACATGATCATTATGCACGAATTTGATGTAATACCGTAACTAACACCTTTCCACTCCCCTGAAGCGGACACCATTCCCGAAATCAAATCACTTTTGTCAAAATCTTCAAGTTTAAGATCTTCCCGATTTAAAAAAGGATCCAACGGCTGCAGATATTCATTCTCAATTAACTGCCCCAGGAATTGATAAGGTATTGAAATGATATCGTACGCACCAGTGCCGCTTTCTAAGGCCAGCATTTCCTTACCAACCACATTGTCCATAGGTCCCATTTCAAGTTCAACTTTTATTCCCGTTATTTCCTCAAAATTTGGTATTTGTTTTTGCATCGCCAAGGTGGGATTCTGTTGCTCAGCAATAACCCGTATAGTAACTCCTGCATATTTTTGTTCTGCTGCTACCAGCAGTGTTGCTGTTATAAATAGACAGAACACCGCTATCACTAATAATACTTTTCTCATAATAAATTCCTCCTTTAAAGGTATAATAATTTTCCCTTAATAGTATTAGATATATCTTCTAATATATCTTTTTCATAGAGTATAGTATAAGCAAGACCTCCTTTCTTACAAACTCATTCAGTGTTAGCGAAACTCCCCCCGCAGGATTTTGAGGTATCTTAAACCTATGACAATGTTAATTGCAGTTGCCCTTCATCTTCTTTTTCTTGATGCTCTACGTAGGGGAGGATTCCCTTTTCATTCAAGTCTATCCACGATACACAGTATCCTATAGACCAGATGCCGCCTTTCTTTACATAGGTTTTTTGCATGAAAGGAAATTTCGCTTTCAGCTTTTTTGCCGACTATGTTTTGATAAACCGAATTGCATCGGCAACTGCAATTCTTAGAGGTATCACGACTACCATGTGAATGTGATCCTCTTGTATATTAAACTTTACTACCTCGATATCGGTATAAATTTCTGGGATATGCGATAGTATTTTCTCCGATATCTCGGTAAAAAATATTCTTTTTTATTTACACAGCACTATATGTTGTTACAATTTCTTAAGTTCCCTGTCCTAATCATTGTCAACTTATAAATTAAGAAACTGCTTCCTGGTCGATAATTATAGTTACGTCATTATGAAGTTGAAGAATAGTTGCCGGCACCTTAGTAGTAATAGGACTATTTATTGTTCTTTCAATAACCCGGGCTTTTCTTTTACCGTTAGCCAGCAAAATAATTTTTCTTGACCGCATGATAGTCCCTATCCCCATAGTGATAGCTTTTTTGGGTACTTCCTGAGCGGTATTAAAAAAACGCGAATTCGCCCGAATCGTCTTAGTAGTTAGGTTTACTAAATGAGTTTGGGTATTTAAACTGATATCCGGTTCATTAAAACCTATATGACCATTATCGCCAATCCCTAAAACTTGTAAATCTATACTACCACTTTTTTTAATTAAGGCTTCGTATTGTTTACATTCCTTATCTATATTTTCCGTAATTCCATTTAATAAATGTATATTTTCTTTTTTGATGTTAACATGTTTAAAAAAATCATTCAACATAAAAAAACAATAACTCTGCGGATGTTCCGGAGATAGGCCATAGTATTCATCTAGGTTAAAGGTAATTACTTCTGAAAAATTCACTTTTCCTTCTTGATTTAAACGAATTAATTCTTTATACATGCCCTCAGGTGTGCTGCCTGTAGCTATACCTAAAACCGAATTTTTTTTATTTATAATTTGTTCGGCAATTAGCTGGGCAGCTTGGTAACTCATCTCATTATAATCTTTCACTACTATAATATTCATATCTTTTTTCTCCTGTAAATTACCTTTCCGGCTACTATAATTAGTTCGGTTCTAATAATTCCGGAGAAGTCAAAGCCGCTCCTACCACACCCGGCTCCCGATGGTGCAGCCCTCTCATTGCATTAAAATTAGTACACTTTAAAATTAACAAACTAACTTATCCAAATATCAATTGGCTTAGCTGCATATGATCTAAATGGTAATTTTACTTTCTTACCTTCTCCGGCAGATGCATAGGCTGCATATACCATCTCTAATACGGCTTTCCCATCTTCTCCAGTAAAAAGTGGCTTCTTGCTATTTTTAATACAACCAACAAAATGTGCAAAAATTTGTGGGAAACCACTCTGCCATTCCTCCTCAAATATGGGATAAGACCATCCAAGAGATATAGGAGCCTTTTCAGAAACATATTTAAATCCAATTTCACTATATGTCTTAAGCGAAGAACTCATATCTACAAAGCTTAGACCTTTTAAACCATAGACTTCCGCCCTATCATCATATCCACCCTTCCTTGCCCAGCTAACTTCTGAGACCCCTGTTACACCACCTTTAAATTTTATTATAGTTATTGCATTATCCTCGCCCTTTGTCTTATCCTTATGCATATAAGTTCCCATCTCGGAATAAATACTCTCAACTTCTGCATTATCTGTTAACCACCTCAAAAAGCCAAAAGTGTGACAACCCATATCCATAACCACTCCCCCTCCTGTTTTTTCAACATCCCAAAACCATGCAGAATGAGGGCCATCATGTTTTTGTGAGTGTTTTATAAAATAAACCTTCCCCAGTGATCCTGATTGGCAAAGCTCTTTTAATTTTATATACTTAGGAGCAAAACAATATTGTTCAATATACATTAATTTTACCCCGGCTTCTTTACAGGCGTTGATCATTAAATCTGCATCTCTTAAATTATTACACAATGGCTTTTCACATATAATATGTTTACCGGCAGCTGCACAATCTAATGTCATTTGAAGATGTAAATCATTTGGAACCCCTAAACATACTACATCTATTTCATCTATTTCTAACATTTTTCTATAATCCATAAAAGAATAAGGTATTTTATATTTTTTTGTTAATTTTTTAAGGCTCTCTTCATCTATGGAGGAACAAGCAATTATTTCAGCATCATATACCGATTTTAAACTACGAACATGTATATTTGATATATAACCTGAACCGACAATTCCCACTTTTATTTTTTCATCTAAAGTTCTCATTTAAAATCTTCCTTTTTTATTAATATTAATATATCTATAACTTAAAGCAGTTCATCTACATTTTCCTTTATTTTATCTATAGCATCCAGGATATCATTCATATCTTCCTTTTCTGCTAATAGAGCTGAATGATGGAACGTTATACTTTCGTTTCTATAAGCATTCTCGCATACAGGCAGTGAAAATTTTAAAGGATTGATTTTCTTAAAATACTCTGGATTTATGTTGTATCTTTTTTTAGTAAGCGGTCTATAAAGTTGACAGTTATTTAATGGTTCGTAACAAGGTTCGATATCTAGACCAAGCTCTGCAGATAATGCTTCTCTAAATTTACTTACATGAAGATTCTTAAAATATTTTTTTCCATATCTAAATGCAAAATTAAAATATGCTTGTAACTGAGTTTCTTTATCCCTCCGCATAGGAATAATGCCATCAATTTCCTTAAATTTTTTATTTAAATAAATAGCATTTTCCTCTTTCTTCTTTAATTGCTCATCTAATCTTTGTAACTGACACAAAAGTATAGCTGCCTGAAATTCAGTAATTCTATAATTACCAGAATGTACAAAATTTCCTTCTTCTTTATAATAACCCTTCCCCTTCTCTTCTTCTTTTATATTGATATTTAATGAAACAGGTTTTCTTCCACAATTTCTGAGAGCATCAAGCTTTTCAGCAAAATCTTTTCTATTAGTAGTCAAAGCTCCTCCTTCACCTGATGTCAGTCCTTTAGACTGCTGAAATGAAAAAGAACCTATATCTCCAAAGGAGCCCGGTTTTTTACCATTAATAATGGTACCATGCTGATGGGCGGCATCTTCAATAAGATAAAGGTTGTTTTCTTTAGCTATTTTGATTATTTCATTAATTTTTGGATTAGAACCATAAAGATGAACAATTATTATAGCTTTTGTTTTTGAAGTAATAGCCTCTTTTATTTTTACAGGATCAATGCACCAGCTATCCTCCTCAATATCAACCAAAACAGGTATTGCATTTACATCAACACAGCAAGATGCCGTAGCTTGCCAGGTAAGACCGGGAACAATAATTTCATCTCCATAACCAATATCTAAAGCTTCAAGAGCCATTTGAAGAGTAACCGTTCCATTGGCAGCACATACTGCATATTTAGTTCCTATATAATCTGCAAATTTCCTTCTAAACTCTTTCTCTTTTGGACCATTATAAGACCATACACCTGAACTTGTAACTTCACTTATAAGGTCCAATTCTTCTTTTCCTACTATAGGCCACTTTGGCCAAGATTTTTTTCTTATACTTTTTCCTCCATTAATAGCAAGTTTACTCATAATACTACCTTCCTTTTAATAGATTTCTACGCCGTTATGGGCGTGGTACTCACCTTAACAGACTACCGTCTGTCTCGGCTCGCCGGGAATTGGCTCCCATCCTCACCTTTTACAGATAGGGAGTTCCCACTAAACTAAATATGACATACGCTAATATTTAAATCTTCCATTATTGTTTTGTATAGAAAAGCAACACCATCCATATCATCCGTTACGGTTAGAGCCTGCACTACAAATAATTTTTATACCATTTTTATTTCTACTCCTTGCAACAAAGCTAATTTCTGTCATTTCAGAATTCCATTAAAAGATAACTTCTCCCAATCGTCTTTCTTTAGCCCATGAGCAATACCATACAATAATCCATGTTCAGCGGAATAATTGGGTAATCGTTTCAAAGTTTTCTCAATAGCATCATTTGGAATGGTATTTAATGGAATATTACAATGCTTCATTGCACGTTTTAATGATACAATATTCTGCCCCTGGATAGTAGCCATGATTAAAATACCAGGGCAAACTAGATTTGCATGAGGTTTTCCTGATCCAACTAAGTTTTCCGCCAAATAGGCAAAGTAATGCTCACTACCTTCTTCAGGTCGGGCATGTCCTATTTGATTTAACATTTGGGTCTCCAAAATAATGCAATCAAATAACTGCTTAAGTCCTTCTTGATCACCCCTACCAGCCGCTTCAGCACAATCAATTGCTCCATCTAAAATAGATGCTGCCATATGATCAATATAGGGAATAAATTTTGTTTCAGGGGTATTTTTTCCTTTTTCTTCGGCAAACTTCCAATCCCAACGTCCTGTTGCAATAGAAAGAAGATCACATATAGCTGCTGCACGAATAAAGGAAGGAGCTTGGGCTATTACTTCAAAATCAATCACAAGTTTATCCACAATCTTTGTAGGTATATATTTAACACAACCATCTACACGAATAGCTGAAGACCATGCTGTAATCGCATCAACTGAAAGTGCAGTTGGAAGGCAGACCACTTCCAAACCTTGTTTCACAGCCATATATTTAGCTGCATCTGCTGTTAACCCACCACCAACAGCATAAATCACTTCTCCCTTAAAATTTTCCATCAAACTATCCCAATAATCGGTTGTCGCCATTTTAACATCAGTTTGCCAAACAATTGGAAGATTCAACTTGTATTTTACAGCTTCCCATGCTGGACCACTAGTTACTAATGCCACAGACCGTTTTTCCTCAATAGCTCTATAGGACATAAATTCTTGCGCTGGTACGGGCCATATTTTTCGGCTATACATATCTTTTAATCTTCCTTATTTTATCCTTCTGTTAATACTAATTAAAAAACCACATATGAGGTTCCTCCTCATACAACTCTTCAGTAATACATTCTCCTTATGAAAATAATGTAAATATTTATTAGGTAGCATATCTTCAGTTTAGCAGTAGATTATACTTTATAAATCAACAATACTGACAGCTAACCTTTACCGAACTTGGACTTTTTGCAACAAGAACTTATATGCTTTACTCGCTACATTCATTTTCACACTCCTTACTACTCAGGCTGTGTTATAAGCGTTTTTATTTAGCAATAATTTTCCCAACCTTAAAAAAATTAAGTTATTACAGTTAATACAAAGTTTATATTCAAGGGCTTGAGTGGCACAATCGGTGTAAAAATCTTCTTTATAACCTTTTTTTTCGGGCTTCGTACATAACTTTTTTGGCCGGAAAAATGCGTGATGACCCTTCACCAGTAAAAAATATTCTTTCTTTTTTTATTTCTTTTTCAAAAGATAATACTTTTTCAACATTAAGATGTTTGACTATTTCACCAGTCTCCAGCATTTCTTTGATCAAAAAAAATTTATTATACTTATTATCCTGTAAATTCATCTCTAATCTCCTATTGCTAAATAACGATCATTTATGTTTTATAAAATTTAATTCACTATAGCAGGGGAGCTTGCCAACAAGCGGTTTGATGTATTTTATATATTCATCAGTCACAAAATTCCCTTGAGCATTTATGTATTTATCATCCATCAGTTTTGTATGTAAGGCAACTTCATCAAGTGAAACGCTTCTTAATTCAACTTGGTAGGGAGAAGAGCTAATTCGATGGAGGGAAACCATAATCCCAGAAAGGCCCTCTTCAGCCAATTGTATAGCCTTAACTCCACAACTATAGGCTTCTTCCAGATCAATCTTACTTGCCCGGTCTATAGCACACATAGAGAGAGATTCAGTTATTTGGAATTCTCCTCGATATTTAGTTTCTTGATTAATTATTTTATGTAAGGTCAGCGCTGCACTTCCCCCTCCCATTGCTCCAAATTCAATATTGGACAAATTATTCTGGGTTTGGAGACTGGCTACCGGAGTCCCATCTTCCCAAAGGATACCTTCACCACATATTATAGAGACCCATCCGTATTTTTTAATACATTCTTTAACCTCTGATATAAATCTTTTCTTGGATAAAGGTCTTTCCGGTATATAAATGAGATGAGGAGCATCGGATTCTCTTTTTTTCGCCAGTGCCGCCGATGCAGCTAACCATCCGGTATCTCTGCCAACAGTTTGTAAAATAACATATTTATCTACGCTTTGCATATCTCGGGCAAGTCTTCCTGCTTGCTGGACTGAAAGACATACATATCTCGCTGCAGAGGCAAAGCCCGGAGCGTGGTCAGTTCCGCAAAGGTCATTATCTACAGTCTTGGGAATTCCAATTCCACTTAATTTATAGTTATTTTTTCTGCAGTATTTCTCTATCCGCCGAATGGTATCCATTGAACCATTGCCACCAATAAGGAAAAAATAACCTATTTTATATTTTTTAAGTTGTTTCATTATAATTGGGAAATCTTCATCTTTTAATATATATCTACAGGAGCCCAAAGCAGAGGAAGGAGTTTGACGTAACCCTTCAATTATTTGAGGTGCTTCTTTCCCCAGATCAATAACATCATCGTTCATAAATCCTTGAATCCCATATCTCATACCAAGAACTTTATCAATTTTTTTTGATTTAAGACCTTCTTGAATAAGACCGCAAAGACTTGAATTAATAACCGATGTAGGTCCGCCAAATTGCCCTATAATCGCATTTCCTTTCATAAGTTGCTCCAATAGGTTAAAATAAATTTATATTTAACTCATCATAAAGGTGTTTACTACTTAACAAACATAAGCCCTCTTCTTTTTAAAGGTTCAAGCACCTTTGCTGCTGCACCAATTAAAACTCCATCTTCTCCTAATTTAGAAAATTCTATCTTGGGAACGAAAGGAATTATTTCCTTAATATTCATCTTTATTTCCTCTAAAAATCTTGGTGGTAAAATTGAAATTCCCCCTCCGATTATTACTAATTCCGGATCAAGCACGCAGGATATATTCCCAATACCGTAAGCAAGATATTTTAAGGTGTCTTTTACAATTTTGAGGGCAATACTGTCGCCTTGGGCAGCCATCTTAAAGATATCCATAACTCTGAACGTCTTATTCATCTTTTCCTTTGCCTTTTCCTCAATGACTTTATAGCTGGCTAATTTTTCTAAACAACCGTAATCGCTGGTACTTTTAGAAGCATACTTGAGATCAATTAATAGATATCCTACTTCACCGGCAGCGTTATTCGCTCCTTTGTAAAGTTTCCTATTAATGATAATGCCAGCACCTATCCCGGTTCTTTCTCCCACAAAGACAAAATTGTCAATTTTTCGAGCTATCCCTTTAGTTTTTTCACCTAAAGCCATCAGATTAACATCGTTCTCAAGAGCAATGGGTATTCCAATTTCTTTTAATGTCAAATCCTCCAAAGATATTTCCCAGTTTAAATAAGGAGCTACGGTCACTTTTTTTAATTTACTATCTATAATTCCCGGTACGCCAATACATATACCTAATATTTTTTCTTGAGAAATATTTATTTCTTTTATAAAATCTTTTAATATAGCGCTAAGAGAATTTTTTAGCTTGATATTATTTAAAGATTCTATTTTCGGGCCAAACTTCTCTTTAACAATATTGTAAGATAAATCCATCAAGGCTACTCTTATACCATTTTCTCCTCCCAAGTCTACTGCAATCATATAAGCTGTTTTTGAATTCATTTTTAATAATATTGGTTTCTTCCCACCTGAAGAATCTCCCTTTCCAATTTCCTGAACGATATCTCTCTTAATTAAATCCTTAACAATGGCAGAGATGGTGGGAGGGGTTAATCCTACTATCTTACCAACATTTGCTCTTGAAATAGGACTATTTTTCTCAACAGTTCTTAAAACTAAGCCAGCATTTATACTTCTTACTTCCATTTAATAATTATTTTCCTTTCTGTCTATTCTTAAAATACTTTCCTTTAAAATACTTTATAAAATACTTTCTTTATTTCGGTAACTAACTATCTTTAGAATATAACATTTTTTTTCTGATGTCAAAATTATTTTGCAAACTGTCTGAATCTATTGGGGTCATGGGTCTAAAATGTTCCTTTATTATATACATTAGGGGCTGATTATAAAGACCTTGCAAAATACTTCAAATCCTTTATAATTTACTATTTCCGCAATTTTGCTCGTTAAGAATCATGCCTTAGTATCTTTCATTAAACTATTCTAATTTTTTCCAAAAAAAACTATTGGAGGTAAATCATGAAAAAATTATCTGATATCCTTTTATGTTTTGCAGTTAGCTTAAAAAAAACAATTAAATACGGACTTTTTCCCCTGAGCTAATTAAGGGAAAATCCGGAGATAATTAAATATAAAGGATTCCTTAAATACTTTGGTAAATATACAAGAAAATAAGAGTAATAAGGATATAAAGAGAGTATATAAGAGGAAAGAGGACTTAAAGTAGTGATATTCATGAACCACGAAATATAATCTTTAATTTAAGGGTGTTTTTAGCGCTTATTTTAAGTTGGCTGGTATGAATCATTAAGTCAGGACAAATACGCCTCGTATACGCCAAATACGAAGCTTTTTTCAAAAACGCTAAAAACCTTATATATCAACGGTCTTATTGATTTTTGGCAAAATCAAGCCGTAATTCATTGATTGCCTGCTTGATTTCTTTGATTTCAGTGGTAACATTATGGGAAAATTCCTTTTGATTCTTGATGATTTCATTAATAAAAAACTCTAATTTCCACACCAGGTATATAGAAAGCACCAGGGGGAAGCCATTATTTGCTATTAATTTTAGCACATATTCAATATCCAATTAATTTATTTCCTTTCCAAAGGTGTTTTGGTCCAGGCCTGATATCAAGATGTAAGAAATCCTTCTCTTCGTAAAATCCAATACCATTAAACCCTATTTCCTGAGCAATAGTGAGAAGATCATAAAGTAAAAAATCCTTTACGTGAATATCTGCCGCCATACCCAGGAGATGGTAAGAACCGGGAACTCCCCCGACTTTATGATTTTCCTCCGGACACCGGTAACCGGAATTTACATATATTGGCCTATTTATAACCCTTCTTAGATGATCCAGCCTGGCCAGAAGGTCCGGAGACAACATAACCCGCTTACAGCAGGGACATTCAAACTCGTATAAAGTAAAATATTCAGCTATTTTTATATCATTAATTATATCCATAATTTATTTATATTTTAAGGTCCTGCCATTCCTTACTACATCCGGCATGGCATTGTATATAATTTCGTTTACCTCCGGGACAGTAGCCTTCATAAGATCCTTTACATAGGAAATTTCGCCCTCTTTTAATTCAACTTTTTGTTTCCT
>Ga0075121_1001072_pt1 | contig 17523 bp, 19 predicted proteins | sample AntAceMetag02UKG_FD_69793 | JGI IMG/M metagenome (GOLD analysis project Ga0075121, IMG submission 69793) | Saline lake microbial communities from Ace Lake, Antarctica - Antarctic Ace Lake Metagenome 02UKG | ecosystem: Environmental > Aquatic > Non-marine Saline and Alkaline > Saline | place... | reverse complement strand
GGATATCAGCGGGTAGTCACTGCTTCCTTTCCGGTCTTTATTTGCATAAGTGATGCCGGTCATAATCAATACGATGAAAATGATTGTGCATACTCGAAAAATAAGTTTCATGGTGACCCCTTTATTAATTGCTTACACCTAAATGCACGGCAATGTCGACCTACTTGTGATTAAAATTAAGCCTAAGAAAAAAAGCGATAACCAAGACCATTGGGAAAACTATCAGAAACCAAGTATATAGTTCTTGATGCTCTGCATTAATAAACGGGGGAACAATTGTTCCACTTATTTCCGCAATAGCTGCAAACATTGCAATTATCGTGAGAGGGTTTTTTATTGTCCCTACCTTTTCAATCACGCGTTATGTTGAGCTTAACATAAAATATTGGGAATCAAGGCCCAGGCATAGCAGGGGGTGGCGCTCTTTTGTAAAACAGAACCCAGCCTTTCTATAAACCAGTTTCGATCCGTATTGTCTCTGAAAATATTGCGCCGTTCAATGCCTCTGCAGATGATGTGATGCAAGGCGCCCGGCGCATCTATTCTTGCTTGACGTGGCATGTAACTTCATTACCATAAACAAATGAAAAAAAGAAACGCGTAATTTCAACCCCGTCCCCCTGTTCCCTGACTTTCCCAAAGCAGAGAGGTCCTTACCCCTTTTTTCCGTCTCTTTTTTTGGAATCAGCGGTTTCCAGTCTATGCAGCAGCCTGCGCATGTTTTCCGAATAAGGCGACTTTATTTTCTCGAAAATAGCCAGGCTCTGTTTGCAGTATTGTCCGGCCTTTTCCATCTGCCCCAGAGCGTAGTAAGCCATCCCCAGATTGCCCAAATGGTTTCCCTCGCCTTGGCGGTCACCGATCTTACGAGAAACGGCCAGGGCCTGGTTATAGTATTCAATCGCCTTGTTATACTGGCCAAGAGCGCCATAAGCCATGCCCAGGTTGCCTAAACGAATTCCCTCGCTTTGACGGTCGTCGATCTTACGGAAAATTACCAGGGCCTGGTTATAGTATTCAATCGCTTTATCATACTGGCCAAGAGCGCCATAAGCCATGCCCAGATTGCCCAAACGGCTTCCCTCGTTTTGACGGTCGCCGATCTTACGGAAAATTACCAAGGCCTGATTGTGGTATTTAATCGCTTTATCATACTGACCAAGCGCGCTGTAAGCCATCCCCAGCTTGCCTAAATTGTTTCCCTCACCTTGACGGTCGTCGATCTCACGGGAAATGGCCAGTGCCCGGTTATAGTATTCAATCGCCTTGTCATACTGGCCAAGAGCACTGTAAGCCATGCCCAGGTTGCCCAAACGGCTTCCCTCGCCTTGATGGTCGCCGATCTCACGGGAAATGGCCAGGGCCCGGTTATAGTATTCAATAGCCTTGTCATACTGGCCAAGAGCACCGTAAGCCATGCCCAGGTTGCCCAAATGGCTTCCCTCGCCTTTGCGGTCGTTGATCTCATGGGAAATGGCCAGGGCCTGATTATGGTATTTAATCGCTTTATCATACTGACCAAGCGCGCTGTAAGCCATCCCCAGCTTGCCTAAATTGTTTCCCTCACCTTGACGGTCGTCGATCTCATGGAAAATGGTCAGGGCCTGTTTCTGATATTCAATCGCTTTAACATACCGACCAAGAGAAAAGTAAGCATCACCCAGGTTGCCGAGACTGTTTCCCTCACCTTGGCAATCGCCGATCTCACGGGCAATGGCCAGGGCCTGTTTCTGGTATTCAATCGCTTTAACATACTGACCAAGGAAAAAATAAGCATCACCCAGGTTGCATAGACTGTTTCCCTCGCCTTTGCGGTCGTTGATCTCACGGGAAATGGCCAGAGCCTGGATCTGGTATTCAATCGCTCTGGCATACTGACCAAGAGCTATGTAAGTCATGCCCAGGCTGCATAGACTGTTTCCCTCGTCATTCTTGTCTTTGCTGTTTCTATACATCCCTAAGGCGATTTGATAGTTTTTTAAAGCCGTCTTGAAATCGCAGGTGACAAAATAACTGTTGCCGATGGACAAATAACAAGAAGGGATTTTAACGATTTCGAGGGCGCTTTTAAAAAAGAGGATGGCTTCTTTAAACTGGTTGTTTATATAAGCATCATCCCCCTTTTGATATAATTGCAACACATCTATTTTCTGCTCTTCAAAAGCGGCTGCCAGCTCTTTTTCAATCTCGCTGTTTACCTTTTCAAGCGAAGGGTTCTCGGGTTTATAATCCGTGCATTTTGCGATGATCTGTTCGACCGCCTGCTCTGTTACAGTAAGGGGTGGTTTTGTTTTGAAAAGGTTAATCCGAGGAACAATCAAATTACATAACGCTATTAATAAACCCAGAATAAAAAGTCTTATAACAAGAATTTTTGCAACATGCGGCGCTGTCTTTCTTTTTGTTATATAGTCAAAAAGAAAAATGAGAAATGCAAAAACACCTACTACAAAATTAATAATAAGAACTATCATATCCATAATGCCCCAGGATTTTGCATTTTAAAAATCGAATAGACTGGAACGGTATAAAAATCTAAAATACCATACCATCCTCAAGCAATGGGTTAACACCAAATCTAATCAGCTTCGGTTACTTATTATTCTTCCGCGTCCTTATGCTTCCCCTGCAATTCAACCGTCAAAATAGTCAGGGAGCCCTGCCGGATACCCACAAAGATCCAGCCTGAATTATAAAAATAGCCAAGGACAATAAAACGATTATTAATGAGTCTTTGGGGCAAAAAGCTGTCAAGAAAACGGATGCGGCAAGCACCGCGAAATATTTTTATCAGTCCTGAGTTGTGCGATTTTCAGGGAAGCGCTGTGCTGAGATTTTGATGCGCAAGAGATCGGTGCAGAGCAACTTAAAAATCGCTCAATTCAGGTCGATATATCTTGATGGTCGGTTTTGTTTTCTATTTCAGGAGGTCGGCGTCAGTCTGAATCTCAGGAGTTCAGTTGGACAGATCACTGGTTATTGAACCGCGATGCCCGCAAATGGAATACATCCGCACATCCTGTAATAATGATTCTACCGTTGCCTGTAAAAACTGTCAAGGCGGAAAAAATTAGGAATATCAGGTAACCATTGAAAAAAGGCACCCTCCGCGGCCGCGGCCCTTATTTCGATTCAAAAGTGTTTAACCATCGATAATAACGGCGATCAGGGCATCGATCAAGCAAAATTTGAAATGCCCGTGGCTTTGGCCCTCGTGTTTGATATCCGGGTTTGTGGGCGTTCCCGGCAGGAGCTTGTGCCGACATACCGGGCAAAAAGCCTTAGAGGATCAATTTCACCCCTGAAAACATCACGCTAAGCCCCAAAATATCCCCTGTTTTTAATCTTTTACTTGACATACTGGCGGGTTGTCTTGGTCCGACCCGGGAATACGGTCCGCCCGGGAATACAATCAGGGAGGATTTCCGCATGGCCCTCATGATGTATGCTTCCTTATCATCCACCATTTCAGTGATGGGGTCTTCGAAGCAACCGTGTGAGGCCAAACACTTAGGAATGAATGCACCGGAGGCAGAATACACTGTCAGCCGGGGTGAAAAAATCGTCAAAAATTATAAATGCCGAGCAGACAGGAATGGTATTTGCTTATTCATGAATGTCCTGGATAGCCCCCAAACCTGCGGCCTTCCCTCCAAGTTTTAACAATAATTAATTCGGAGTAATTATTAAGTTGACAAAAGTTTACAAATAAACTATCGGTATTCATATGGAAAAGAAATTAAATATCAGGCGTATAAACTTGGTGATGAACACGCTTGGGCTGAATCAAGCCGGACTTTCTAAGCAACTTGAGGTATCAAGAACAATTGTTTCTGCTTGGTTTAAGGGAGATAAATTTCCTAGACCGGATAAATTGTTGAAATTAGGAACAACCCTCGGGCTTTCTTTTCAAGACCTCGTTGAAAAAGCAATTACCGAAAACGAACCAATCGTCGCTTTTAGGAAAAAAGGATCTCGGAAAACCAGGGATTCACATTTGGCCCAAGCTAAAGAGATGGGGCAGTTGCTTGAATTGTTAGTTCCTTTCATCCCTTTTGACCGTATGTTTCAACCGCCTGCTTTAAAAAACCCGAGATTGGCGTATAGTTTTATTCAAAAGGCCGCACACCGTATCCGGCAAGAAATCGGCGTAAAAAACAATGAACCAATAGAATTCGAGCAGTTAATAAAAAAAATTAATGCATTTGAGGTGATCCTGATCCCAGTGTTTCATGGCAGCAAAGAAAACCATGAAAATGCACTTCACATTCTGCTGCCATCATCGAACACCACTTGGATTTATCTGAATTTAGATAGCAACACCCATGATTTTAAATTCTGGATGGCCCATGAACTCGGCCATGTTATATCACCTTCGTTGAGGGGGGACACCGCCGAGGATTTCGCGGACACATTTGCCCAGGCGCTTTTGTTTCCCGAAAACAAGGCAGAGATAGCGTACGCCGCCTTAAGCAAGATAAGATCCAAAAAAGATCTGATAAATAAAATCATCGAGATATCCAAACCTCTGACGATTTCGCCAGTAACGATCTATAAAGCCGTCAACAATTATGCGGTTGAAAAAAATCTTCCTGAAATTTCCCTGGCGTCTGATATTTATGCCGCTACGGTCAATTTCAATAAAACCTACCCAAACGTTAGCGAATCCCTGACCGGTAAAGAACCTGTGTCCGTTGCCAAGTACATTGATATTACAAAAAAGATGTTTCATAGCCCATTTTTCGACATCCTGAGACTATACCTATCAGAAAATGAAAAATCTGCCGGATTTATCCAATCAATTCTGGATACTTCGCTACTGGACGCCAAAGAAATTCATGCAAAGTTGGTGGGTTAATGGCCAGGTACAGAATTTTGCTCGACAGCAACGCCTATTTACGAATCGCCTAGTTTTCACCCCCTTCTCAACGAAAGCTTCGGAGAACAAGGCTATACGTTTTATCTGATACCTGAATTTCAAAAAGAATTTAATAAAAGCCCTCGTTTAAAGAATAAATTCGGCTGGGTCGACCAGTCCGAATATGTCAAAAACAGAAAACACCGCCTTCGAATACTCAGAAATCAAACCAAGCAAATCAATCTCACCTATTCATACCTCTGGGCGCACAACATAAGCGAAGGCATCGGCGCATCAAGGGTGGATGTCAAAGCACTCGCATATGGTACGGTGCTCGGAGTGCCGGTAGTGACCGATGACCGCGATATGACCGAACTGGGGAAAGCTTTTGGCATAAAAATGTGGGGATTATTGGACCTGCTGAAAATCATACACACTGCTGGTCAAATCGACTGGAAGGCGATCAAAACCCTCCTGGATTATCTCGAATACATCAAAGACTTGCCGTATTTTTCGTTCAAACAAGAGGTCATTAAGGCTTTCAAACAAAGTGCTTGAAACGGTTATTTTCTCTTTGTCAGACCAAATTTCGCCCTTTACTATCATGCTGTTTTCCTGCTGTGCTTTTGCTTACGCCACCGCATGATCGACTATGGCATCAGCCAATTGGACTTGAGTGGTTTGGGCATCATCAAGCCGAGACTTGAGGGTGTCGCAGAGGGCCATCAGTTCATCGACTTTGGCAACGATGCAGTGTTGTTCGGCTATAGGGGGGAGAGCCAAAACATGAGCACGAAGCTTTCCTATCGAAACGAATGGTTGGACCCCACCTGCCGCCTTTTCCTTCATCATGACAGCGGCAAATTCAAGGACAATTTTTAGATAACTTGGGGACGCTAATTTCGTATCATAAAATGGGGGTCAAGTCTGCCCTTGACTCATTTATAATTTTGACAAGCGTCAAGAGCAGACTTGACCCCATTTCACATAATTCAAAACTGAATAGACTCTAATTACCTGCTTTTGTCAAGGAATTCCCCAAAATCAAAAATGGGAAACAGGATCTGGAAAAGAGTGAACAAATTATTAATTTCGCAAAAATTGGCATTATTAATAATTTGCGGAAAAACGGGGTTGAAATTGCGTGTTTCTATTGCTTCAGGGTCAATTTTTAATCAGCCACCAGACCACGACCTCTTTCGACTGCCCGGATCATTGCCGGTTTTCAAAAGCAGGTGGAAATAGTGGCTGGGAACCAACGCCCGGGCATAACAGGGTGTAATGCTCTTTTGTAAAACAGAACCCACCCAGCCTTTCTACAATCCGGTTTCGATCCTTATTGTCCCTGAAAATAGTGCGCCGCTCGATGCCCCTGCAGATGATGTGATGCAGGGCACCTGGCGCATCTATTCTGGCTTGACGTGGCATGAATTCCTTCTACCATAAACAAATACAAAAACGCGAAATTTCCGTCCTCATTTTAGCGGCCATGCGGTTTCGAGAGAATAGGAAAATAGTAGGAAAATATCATTTAGATCCATGATGCATGACAATCCAATGGACATCCCCAAAACCACTGTTTTTATACAAATAATTTGAGAAACTTATAATTTTATGGGTCCCCAAAAACATTAATCTGCGATAGCTTTTTCAACCAGTTTCATAACCTCGTTTACGGGTATTCTTTGTTTTGTCTTGGCAATAAATCCTGTTTTGTGAGCAAATTTTATTTTCTCATCGCCTTCCAGTTTAGAAAAATCCACGTCCGTAGCCTTATTTAGCCTTGCCAGTCGCCAGCCTTCCCCACGGCCGTCATAGCTAACTGAGATTTCAGCAGGCGGATCCATCCGGCTGCTATACCGTTGGACACCGGTTGAATCATTTGTCAGGCCAATCAATACGGTTTTGTTTTTTACGATACATTTTTCGGAATTTGCCCAGAATTCAAACTGTGAAGAGAGGATACTGGCACCCTTAATTACATTTTGTCCGAATGAGCGCATCAAGGGGTAAATCTCACCGGGATTTTGTTCAAACAGTTCAAGAAACCAGATTTCAATCGGGTTGATAAAAGGCAAGAGGTTTTCAATACCCAGCTCATCAGCAATTTTAAAGGGGCCGAAACGATCAAATTTATCCTTGAATTCCCACCAGGGTGTAATGCTGAGTGTGGCCGTAAGGCCTAAATGGTCAGCCACCAACATAAAGCTTGCAGGGGTGTCAGTACTTTGATGATGATCAAAATTTTTCAAGTCGGGTTCAAGCTTCATGCCCACATCAATCACCCAGATTTCGGGATTTTCCAGTTCCGCTTCTGTGGGGTGTCGGCGTTCTATCGTATAAGTGACGTCATCATTGACGGCTAATACAAGGGATATGGCAAAAAAATCATCAAAATGGGCTGAGCCCGGATGTGTAATAATCAGATTGTTCACTTCAAAAGCGCCTTTTTAAAAATCCTGTTTTCCTTTGTTATCATTTGATTGTTCGATCATGTTTTGGTTTGACCATCCGTATTTAATTTAAAATTAGGTTTCTTTGCTTCCATTAACAACCGGGTATTCTAAAGTAATTTTACCCAATTTCCCTTTTCTGAATTCACTCAAAACAACACCGGACACCCGCATATAATCGACAATACCCGCTTTCAAAAGGCAGCCCCTTTTGGCTGCAATAGTTTCCATAATTTCAAGGGGCGTTTTATCTTTAATATCAATTTTAAACCTGGTACATAATTCTTCCGGGACAATTTCAACCAGTTTTTCTATAAGATCAGATGCAAGAGCCCCCACATCCAGAACATCATCATTTATGGTTCCGATAAAGGCGAGATTTAAAAAAGTGTCTTTATCTTCTCTGGGGCGCAAAATTCCAGGCGTATCCAGCAGTTCAAGTTGTGATTTTGTCTCTATCCACTGTTTAGCCCGTGTAACTCCGGGCTTATTGGAAGCTTTGGCCTTTTTTTTCCCGGCTATGCAATTTATCAAAGTGGATTTACCCACATTGGGTATACCCACCACCATGGCGCGTATGGATTTATTTTTGATGCCAGCCTTTTTAATTACCTTACGGGTTAAATTTGTAATATTTTTTAAACCATCACCGTTAACAGCACTTACCAGCGCTGCCTCGGTATCACCACTGTTAAAAAAAGAAACCCACTTTTTGTTGCCTTCATTACTGCTAAGGTCGCATTTATTCAAAATTACAATTTTTGCTTTTTGCCTGATTATTCTATCAATATTCATATCTTTACTGGATAAGGGAGCCCTTGCATCCAAAACCTCGAAAACAATATTTACGGCTTTCAAACTCTTTTTTAAAAGATCCTCAGAATCTTTCATATGTTTTGGAAACCAGGATACATTTTTAGTCATTACAAACACCATTTATATTTTATATGCAGTTTTTTTTAATACCTATTTCCGAGGAATCCCCGGCGCTACCGCTCGTACCATTCGTGCCATGTTTATTCAATACCAAGTAAGATTTTCTTTGACAATACTTACCATGGATCTCCCCGGATCTCCCACAATTTGAGACCCGGAGCTGTTTTATTACATCCTGTATATACAAAAATGTGGTTTATTGTCAGCCAGAAGGAAAATGAGGAAATGCTGGATATTGCGTCGCGCATGTCCCTTGCAGATGATGTGATGCAGGGTACCTGTCGCATCTATTCTGGCTTGACGTGGTCTACGGCCTTTTGAACCCGGCCGATATTTCTGCCTGCTGCTGCGTGGTTTGTCTGGAATTGTACGTTCAATAATTTCCGATTCAAGCAGGGGCGTAAGGTAATTTTTTTGAAAAGTTTTCCAGTGTTTCAACTCAAGCAATACCATAATTTCAGATGCTTTTCGAGGTTCCATGCAAAAGGTCAATACTTGTGCAATGACTTGTGCGGTGACTTGTGCGGTCAGATCCGGAAACTCACTGGAATTGCCTTTTAATAAGTTGATTTCACTTGTTTTAACTTTATTTTCAACTTGTGCGGTGACTTGTGCGGTGGTTTGCTGCCGGGCAGGTAAAACAGCCGGCCGAAAGTTCACGTACACGGAATCGGCCTGTTCCGACCAAACCGGCTTGGGGTTGCCATTTTCCGTGTATGGTATAGTCCCTGTGGCACAATGCATTGGCCAATGCTTCCCGGGTTGCACGCGGTGGATACCAAGGCTGGTCTTCCCGGATCATTTTCCCGGAAACAACACGTTCGGCAATGGGTACATGATCCATCAAAAATGTAAGGTCCGCCGCCGCCGGATATTATCAAAGCAATAACCGTCGCGCCACTTTTAAGCTGTACTGTTTCAATGTCCGGAAAAGCCGGGGGTTCGATACGACTCAGTTCGGATGATAATGCACGCAATGTCTGATCTGTGACATCCTGGCCGACAATGGTGCCGTTGTCTCGCACCCCGAACAGCACGCAGCCGCCAATGTCGTTGAGCATGGCGCAAACGGCCCTGGCCGCATTGGTCCGCTGGCCGGTGGACTGTTTGAACTCCAGCCGTTGGGATTCACCTTTATCAACAAGCGCTTCGAGTTCCTGAATATTCATTGATTCGGGGGCTCATCCTTTCTGCCATTTTCCTGTGACTACCTGTTAAAAAATAACTATCTGAAAGGTCGTACCTATTTCAACCCGAATATCAAGGCATCCGCACCCCTGCGAAGAGTTTCATCCGAGGCCTCAACCGCCCAAACTTTCAGCAGACTTATTATCAGATCTTCCCTGCCTTTTGCGTATCGATTCAAATATCCTCTGGCCACGGGCACATCGCCCTTTCGATAGGCCAGAAACATGCCGTGGAGTATGCCCCATTCGGTTTGATGATTTTCCAATCTGCGCGGATGGCGTTCATCCGGCCGGGCCAGACGCAGTTTGGAGCCTTTTTTTACCAACGGAGCCTGGAACCCAATATCTTCGGATTCTGAACCGTTGGCGTTGTCCAATTGGGCAACAATATATAAATAGCCAAAAAAAATGTCAAAAAAATAGATGAGCGTCGTCCCCTTCCGGTGATATGTCCCACGCTCGATACAACCCTTTCAGGTTTCCGAGCATGCGGTTTCGAGGGAATAAGAAAATAGTAGGAAAATATCATTTAGATCTCATGATGCATGACAATCCAATGCACATCCCCAAAACCACTGTTTTTATACAAATAATTTGAGAAACTTATAATTTTATGGGCCCGAAATCCTTTTCAGTGTCAATCGAGGTCGTACATTTCTTTAGCGAAGGAAAGCAAACCAGCTTGCTCTAATTTGATCAGCGGCACCAGGAACGCCACCTGAACGACGCCGGGTAAACGCCCAATTTCGATCGCGCCGGTTATCGTCGCCCGATTACGGACCTCGGCAACACCCATGTCCAGCAATGCAGCAGCGCGTTCAAGTCCGTTCTCAGTGGCGGCATTGATCGTCCCGCCCGTACCGATGACTGAGATCGGGGCACTTTTTTCTATTTCAGCCTGGCCCCATTCTTGGGCCAGATCGGCGGCACGCTGTTTCTCTTCCGTGGTCAACGGGCGGGCCAAGGGTGGAAGGTCTTCGACAAGAGGAAACAGTACCGGTCCCTCGAGCCGCCGACCTTTGACGACATCAACCTGCAGCGTCGCCGTGCCCGACACGTCCATTGTGTGTCCGGCGATTTCGCCGTCTCCTTGCAGGGCATGCATGTCGCCCACATAGATCCCGCCTCCCGGTACTTTGACAGGAACCAGCAGAATAGTTCCCGGACGGACGGCGTCTATGTCCATGTGTCCGTCGGTGCGCAGTTCCAGTTGTTCCGCCGTCACGGCGTATTCATGGGGCGCGCCGATCAAAAACGTGCCAAAGTCTCCGGCGTTGTGTGAATCCGGCAGACGAACACCGGGGGTAGAGCCAAGTTGTCCCAAAAAAGGGCGCATCCGGCCAATGGTTCCGACCAGATCGGCCGGGGCAAGCACCAGGACAGAATTCTGCTTGGAATTGTCCGGGCATGCAGAATAGGATTGGGGGTCTTGGGCGATGCGATCGGCCGTTGCTTTGTCTACTGTCAGGCAGACCTGGCCGGTTTTATCGAAGACAACCGTATACCCGTGGGTGAAGCGAAACGGAGTTACGGCTTTGCCGCATTTTACGCACCGAATGGCCTCGGGGCCCGTGCCTTCGATTCGTGTTTCAGGGTAGAGTGTGTCACAGCTCGGGCACTTGGCGGCGACGTACGGATCACCCAGAAAGTATCCATCGACCATTTCATCGTTTCCGGACGCGGTGGCCATCGAAGTGACGTTCACATTACGGATGCGAATGGCTATCGCGTCTCCCGGTTCGGCATTTTCAACGGCAACCGGCTGAGTAACCTCGTGGCCACCCCTCAGCGAGGGGGTCATCATCGGCCCCCAGCAGCCAGGGTTCGTATTGGCAATAATGGTTCCACCATCCTTTACCGGACCCAGCATCGGTTTGCCGGGGTCTATGATGCCATCGGTATAAGTATCTACAAAAACAGTAGTCTTGGCCCGGGCTTTTTGTTTCATCTTTTTCCTCCTTTTGTCCATCAGGTTGGCTTGTGAAATCAACTTTCGTAAAAAACGGTTATTGAAGAGTACTTATCCAAGCGCTTTTAATTGTAAGAAATTAACAATTAAGATGCAACCCCCGATATCCATCAAATCTAATGCCACCCATAACACTAGGCGAAATACGTCTTCCGGTGTCGATCAAGATTGGCCTGATCCGGCCAGTAACGCTTTTTTTCAGGCTTGAAGATGGGGCGATCCATCAATGTCAGCACGTGTCCAGGCATGTTGCTGTTGATACGCACTCGATCGGAAACCAGCACTTCGTATGTTTTGCCCACGCTCATCAACCCTTCGTCGAAGGACCAGTGGCACAACCGGCACAGGCACAGACCGTTGGTGGGCAGGTCGTCATGACTTTCGCTCCAGGGAACGATGTGGGCGGCCTCCACCACGGTGTGCCCTTCCGGCGTGCGCATGCGGATTCCGCACAAGGCGCAGCGGTGATCGTAGAGGTTGAAAATCGCACGGCGGAAGCCCTGGTCACGAACTCGTTGAATCTCCGGCGGTCCTTGAGCAAAGCTCGCCGTGCTTTCCTTGATGCCGCCAAAGACATCCATAGCGTAGGCGAATGCGGACAGATTTACAAACGCCTGTTCTTCCAGGAGCGGTTGGATTTGCGGTGAGAAATAGGTTTGAATCAAAATGGGTCGCAACCGCTCCCTGGTCGGCAAACCCTGTCATCCAATTCCTTAAACAACCTGTTTTAGCGCCCCGTTCCAAATTCGGCTTAGATGCCCGTTTTCGCCCCTGAAAACATTGCTCTATGCCTTAAAACAGGCCCGGTTTTTCTTCTTTTGGTCGTGATATTAACGGATTATCTTGGTCCGACCTGAATTTTGATGACACCGCCCTCATTTTCTCGGGCATGCGGTTTCGAGAGAATAGGAAAATAGTAGGAAAATATCATTTGGCTCTCATGATGCATGACAATCCAATGGACATCCCCAAAGCCATTGTTTTTATAAAAATAATTTGAGAAACTTATAATTTTATGGGCGTCCCCAAAGATCTCAAGTACCATAATCTTTCCAAAGATCATTAAAATCATAATACCAGTGGCAACCTAGTCCCAGCGCATCACCTACAAAACAGCCCATTATTGAACCGACAATACGGTCATGAATGGGAACATCCTCAGGATAAGCTATTTCGATACTACTTTTTTCCCATGATTCCAAAATTGCCTGATCATTATTCTTCAATTGAACCCCCATTATTTTTTAAATTACCCATACCCTAGGTATAGCATATCTAATTTTGGGTCTTTTATTAGAATATTGTCATGCAGCTCATCACTATCCCTGATTACGCACATTCGAGCCTTTCTTGTCTTACCCGGGTATCGAACGCCCGTCCCTGACGTTTGGCATTTTCAACATCCGGATGATAGGCCATTCCCACCATAAAGCTTTCGAGGTGGGGATGCGGGGGCTCGTGATAATTTCGAATCCCGCCATCAAAGACGTTTCGAATGTTATCAACCTTGTAATACCAATGAGCGGGCATGGCCAACGCATCTCCGATAAAAAGGCCCCATAATGCATTTTTTAGGCGCTCCCGGGACAAGATTCTTTTCTGTATATTGGACATCTTCATTCACCTTTTGAAAGGGCAGGCTCACTCCAAACGATCCGCGATTTAAACTAAAACGGGACACAGCTGACCGGAAGAGCCTGCGCCATTAATATTATCGAACGGCAATCATTCGGATTTGAAAGCTGATCAAATCAAAAACTTTATGCATTCCCAAATGCTCGAAAAAACGGGTAGACCCGTAAATCACCTTCCAACGCGTCCGATCCATATCGAAATGGGCCTCCATGACTAAAGAGCCCTCGTCAATGAGTGCAACGGTGGCATCAAATTCGAGGTCGGCTGAAACACCGCGCAAGTTCAATTCACCATTTACATGATAATTTGGGGCGGTCACCCAGCCCGGTTCAATGCGTTTGGCATCCTTAACGGTAAAAACTGCTTTGGGGAACATTTTGGTAAAGAAAAAATCGTCCGAACGAAGATGGGCTTCCAACACGGGGTGATACTCATCGCCTTCCAAGTCGATATTATGAATGGTATTCATATCGATTTCAACTGTACCGGTGATCGTTTTATCTTTGATGTCAATCACGCCATGGGCAATATCCACCGTACCAATATGTCGGCTATGGGGATTGCGTCCCGCCCACTCGACTTGGCTTGCGTCTGCGTCAACCGTGTACTGCCCGTCAGGCAACGTTACTGTCGTTTGCGGGTCATCCTGCTGGTCAGGTGCCTCACCCTCAAGGTCATACCCGGCCCCCCGCCATGCTTCGAGCCCCCCTTCGAGAAAAGTGACGTTCTCGTAACCGGCCCGGTCCAGTTTTTCAAGAGCCGTTGCTGCGTCCTGACTGTTTGGGCTGGCACCGTAAACTACAATTGGAACCTGTTTGTCTGGAGCGGCAATTGCCAGATCGTCCAAAAATGAGACTTGGAACACACAGGCATTTTGGGCACCGGGGATATGTCGGCTGGCAAAATGCTCCTGGGATAACAGATCTATCAAAACCGTTTCAGGTTCTTCGGTTAAAAGAGTTTTTAAATCACCGGCAGCGACTGTATTTTGATCAAATTTTGAGTTCATAGCCATCTCCTTTCTCTTTTAAATGATCATTTAAAAAAATATAACTCAATTTGAACCTCAGTCATAGACCACCGGCAAAGCCGGGGGCTTGAAATGTGAACCGCTCAAAGCGGATTGAATTATGAGCCACCTAAAGGTGGCGGTGTCCTAATCGAAGAGTTGAAGTTGATCAATCCTTCGATCTTCTAACTCCTGTTCTTTTATATACTTGCGGATTGCTTCTTCATCTCTTCCAACAGTGGACACATGGTATCCTCTTGCCCAGAAATGTTGGCCCGTATAGTTTTTTCTGCGTCCAACAAAATTTCGGGCAATATTTATTGCACTTTTACCTTTTATGTAGCCAACGATCTGGGCCACAGCATATTTGGGAGGTATAGAGACTAGCATAGCCACGGGAAAACCTTTCGATTCCTTGGCCTTGGCTTCGCCGGAGTAATAAGCATACAGGCCATTATCCAGCTTTTCAGAAATCAGCACGACCTTATTACCGTCCCAAATGGGTTCTTGGGAAAATGCTGTATGTGTATTAACTAAAGTTAATGCAAACAAAATATTTATAAGTAATTTTATTCTCATGGCCTTTCTCATTATTATTCGTTTAAAATTTTATCACTTCATGCCGGAACATCAATCAAGAGTAGTTCTGCATGATCAATTGCCTTCATATGGACTGACGTTTCTTCACTGATTCTGGCCTGATCGGTTTTGTCTAATTTTCTTCCGTTGATTTCTATTGTACCGTTGATTATATATAGAAAAGGTTTTCTATTATTCCCGACTTTGAATCCAACATCCTTCCCTTTATCCAGTTTAGCGCGATATAGTGAAGCATCGGTATTCAGGGTTACCACTCCTTCACCTATCTTGTCGGAGGCTAACAAGGCCAGTTTGTTTTTCCAGAAGTCTGGGCTGTAAGTTTTCTGGTCATAGGAAGGTTTAAGATCTTTTTTATCCGGATTAATCCAGATCTGATAGAAGTGTACAGGATGATCGCTCATATTCTGCTCAGAGTGGTATAGACCAGTTCCCGCTGACATTCGCTGTACATCATTTTTACGGATAACCATCTCGTTACCCATGGTATCCTTGTGCACCATTTCACCACCAAGAACAATTGAAACAATTTCCATTTCTTCATGAGGATGAGTATCAAAACCACTATGGGCCTCAACAATATCATCATTGAATACCCGGAGCATACCATGTGAAACGTTTTTCGGATCATAATAGCTGCTAAATGAAAAAAGCCAGTATGTTTTTAACCATCCCATATCGTTGAAATGCCTATCAGTTGATTTTATAATATTTATCATTGTGGTTTCCTTTGTTATTCTGACGTTTTCTATTTTTTATTTGCTTTGCCCAGCTTTTTTAATAACAAGCTTAGGGAGTTTTGCTCTTCAGGTTCAAGCACAGAAAAAACTTTATGTGCTATTTTAGAATGATCTGGAAATATTTTTTCAATCAGTTCATGACCTGATGCTGTGAGCCTCACTGTCATCCTGCGTCTGTCATCAGGATCTTTTTCGCGTTTAACAAGTTTTCGTTTTTCAAGATTGTCAATTACCAGAGTAATATTTCCACTTGTTTTCAGAATTTTGTCACCGATATCTTTCTGGCATAAAGGTCCCAGGTGATACAGTGCTTCAATAACACCAAACTGGCTGATCGAGAGCTTGTAGTCGAGAAGATGTCGATGCATTTTTTCAGTTACAGCATTGGTTGCTCGCATCAGCTGTGTATAGAGTTTGAGAATCTGTGCTTTTTTATCTGATATTTTAATTGATTTCATATTTACCTGAATGTTAATTAGTTTAATGTTAAAATAATTAACATTGCAAATATGTCAAGTTTTTTTCTAAAAATGACTTTCGTTTCAAACTTTAAAACTAGATGATTCTGTAAAACAAAAGACTTCTAAAACCCCTACGAGCATATCAGATAAAAGACTTTGTAAAACAATCGATAATCTTTAAAAAAAATATTGAGTACCAATAACCCCAATATATAGTCGTAACCGTTACAACTGATTTTGTTAGATTTCGGCTATGAAGGAACAATCGTAAACAATTGCATATATCTTCTGGGAAACAAAAATATCTTCGAACCAAAAAAGTTGCGATATCTCCAACTAATCACAAGTTTGATAGTTGTTGTGATATCTGCTATCTATACGTAACAAAATGATAATTGACCTTTAATTGTTCAAAAGGCATTATCTACTTGATTTTTCAATAAAATGAGAAAAGGAGGTAGATATGCTTTACGAACAACTATCGATTTTAAACCCGAGCTATTATTATGGATGTCACCCTTTAAATCTTCGTTCTTACCTTGAATGTGATCCTTATTATGAGGGTTTTAATTCCAAGTTTCCCATCAACATCTCCAAGCCTAAAATAAAAGATCAGGGACCTACCAATAGACGTCGAGTACTCGATAAGATTTTAAAAAAGATTTCAGAAAAAGACCTTCCCGGAAAAGCGTATTTCCAGGAATATATGCGACACCAATACCGTCGTAATTGTAAACCAAATACCCTTTTATCTTCTTTCACAGCGCTTGGATTATTTCTATCCTTTTATAAAAACATCGGCAAAAATTATCTGGAGCAAATGACAAGAGAGAACATAGAGGCCTTTGTTGAACATGAACAGGACCGGGGCTTACAGCCTGCCTCGGTCAGAACCAGGCTGTGTGCTTTGTATGCATTTGTCAGCTTTCTTATTGAAAATAAGGCTGTTGACCATGAGCTGCTGGAGCGGAAGCTGAGGGTAAAGCTTCCCGACATGTTGCCCCGGGCAATTAATCCGGATGAGATAAAGTTATTACTTTCAGTTATAGATCACACCAGAAATCGGGCCATGATTTTGGTTTTGCTTAGAACCGGGATGCGAATTGGCGAGTTGTTGAATACGAAGGTTATTGATCTGGATCTGAGAGAACAGAAAGTAATGATTTACCAAGCACATAAGACCGATGTGGGAAGAGTGGTTTATTACAGTGATGATGCCCAAGAAGCTCTGGTTGCCTGGCTAAAAGAAAGAGATTCTTTTAAAGACCTGCTTTTTTACGGCCAGGGTCGCGATTCGTTAAGCTATGAAGCAGCCCGCATGATGTTCAAAAAGTATATAGAAAAAGCAGCATTATTGTACAAAGGCTACACGTTGCATTGTTTGAGACACACTTTTGCCAGTGAGCTTTTAAACGCCGGTATGCGCTTGGAATGTTTACAGGTTTTGATGGGGCACACGAGCTTGGAAGTGACCCGCCGTTATGCAAAACTGACAGACAGAACCCGAGAGAAAGAATATTTTGAAGCCATGGCAATTATCCAAAGAGGAGAGATCGATGGACATTACCAACTCGATAATTAATTCTACTTTGTCACATTTAAAAAAAAAGCAATTGCGTCTTCAAATTCAAGTTGTCTTCGGTAAGCGGATTCTATTGAATCGCGGCGTCTTTTGTGG
>Ga0075121_1001066_pt1 | contig 17557 bp, 15 predicted proteins | sample AntAceMetag02UKG_FD_69793 | JGI IMG/M metagenome (GOLD analysis project Ga0075121, IMG submission 69793) | Saline lake microbial communities from Ace Lake, Antarctica - Antarctic Ace Lake Metagenome 02UKG | ecosystem: Environmental > Aquatic > Non-marine Saline and Alkaline > Saline | place... | reverse complement strand
AGAAAGATCTTTATGCTAAAAACAGAGATGCTAAAAACAGAGCTTCTGTTGTACTAATTTTTGTGTTGGATAATTTCTTACGTCTCTTGCATCCTTTTATGCCTTTTATCAGCGAAGATATTTGGCAGAAATTAAAGTCGTATTTAACCAAGTCGTATAAGGCGATGGGGTTAGAGTTTCAGAATGCAGATAGTTTAATGCTTATGCCTTGGTCTAAAGAGGTTGAGCAATTTAAAGATAAGGAAAGCAAAGATGCAATGGAAGATATAATCGCAGTCATTCAATGCATCCGTAATATTCGTTCGGAGCTGAATGTTCCTCCGTCTAAAAAGACAACTCTTGTACTTGCAGGAGGAAGAGAGAGATTGCTGGCCGATTTTAAAAAGCACAGTGATTACCTTACGCCTCTTGCGCAGGTATCTAATTTAGAGATTTTTAATCAAGATATCGATCGCCCAGCTCATTCTGCATTTGGCACAGCAGGCGGATTAAATATATACGTACTGCTGGAGGGCGTAATTGATTTGGAAAAAGAAAAGAAGAGGTTAGAGAAGAGAGAGGAAGGGTTAGAAATAGAATTAAATCAAGTCCAGAAAAAACTTGAAAATAAAGATTTTTTAAATAGGGCCAATCCGGAAGTTGTTTTAAAAACGAAACAGAAAGAAGAGTCTTTAAAGGACCACCTTAAAGATCTTGTTGTAATAATGAACAATTTATGAAGATTACTCCTGATGTTAAAACTCTGATTGCGCAGGCGCTTCAAGAAGACAGCGTAAAGCACGACTTTACTACTTTTGGTTTAGGTGTTAAAGATTTAAAAATAAAAGCTGCTCTTTTAACTCAGCAAGATGGAATACTTTGCGGGTTTGATGTATTTAAAGAGGTATTTAAAGCTTGCGGTGAGGTAAAGTGGTCGAGTGAGTTTAAAGACGGTATGTGTTTTAAGAAAGGATATAAAATTACACATTTAGAAGCTAGGGCAGGAACTATTTTAGCCGCTGAGCGTGCTGCACTTAACTTTTTATCACACTTATCTGGCGTCGCAACATTTACTAATACATTTGTTAAGCTTGTTAAACAAAGAAAGATAAAGATTTATGATACCAGAAAGACCACTCCTGGCTTAAGAGGATTAGAGAAATATGCAGTTAAAATAGGCGGAGGTTATAACCATCGTTTTGATTTATCCGGTTCTATGATGATTAAAGATAATCATATTAATATTTTTCAAAAAGAATATCTTAAAGATGATTATATTATTCAGATGGTGAAGAGATTGAAGAAAAAATATCCTCACAGAGCATTAGTGCTTGAAGTCCATACTTTAGGGGAGTGGAGACAGGCAATGCAGGTAAATCCTGATGTTGTAATGTTAGATAATTGGAAGCCTGATGATATTGAGACAGCTTTAAAGATGCTTAAGAAGAGGCTGTTTGAGGTTGAAATTTCAGGCAATATAGATTTTGATAAACTAAAGAAAGTATTAAGCTTAGGAATAGATAGAATCTCTCTTGGCCGTATTACTCATTCTGCGCCCATTGTAGATTTTTCCTTAGAAGTCAATTAAAGTATTTTATTTTCGCAATATCAATTGTTCTATTTCTTTGCTTAGTTTTTGGGCGATTAGTTGATGTCCTAATTTTGAAGGATGAACCTGGTCTAAGAAGTAATTGTGTATTTTATCTTCTCCAGCTTGATAGACATCATAAAGTTTAATATATGGTTTAATTGGGTTATTTCTTTCATAACGGTTTAGATTATCATTTATATACCAACAGTATTCAATAAAAATTACACGGCTGTTATTCTTTAAACACATTTCTTTTATTTCCTGTAGATTTTTTAAAAAGTCTGATCGAGATACTCTTATTTTAGTATAATTTCTTTCTGCAGGGTTGTTAAAACTTTTATCCACTATTTTTCTAAAGTAATTTAAATTGATATTTCTCACTAAACGATAAAATTTTAGATTATTATAGAGAAAATTATGAATTTTGGTTATCTTTAAATTTTTATTATTTCTGGTATAAAATTCTTTATCACTATAAAAAGGGGCAAAGCATCTGTCGTTAGCTCCAAACCAGACAATAACGCAATCGGGTTTAAGTTGTGCTATATATTTTTTTAGGAAAAGCAATCCTTGAAGAGAAGAATATCCTGGATAGCCGAAATTAAATATTTTAAATTCTTTTTTAATATCGGAACTGTTTAAATTATTTTCAAGCAGGAAAGGAAAAGATTCTTCGCTCTCTACCCCAGCCCCATAAGTAGAACTATCTCCTAAAGTTATAATCCTGTATTCGTTTAATTGCTTATTGTATTTGGTATAAGAACATCTATAACTATTAGAATCAATAGGAGCTACTTTAGGCCCTGTCTCTATGTAACGATCTCGGTCAATAGGTTTTTTTTTACCGTCAATTAATCTGAAATTAAAAAAAGATACTTTTTTCTGAATCGGTCCTTCTCCAGTGTTAACTTCAACATGGAACATTCTTAATGCCAATTCTAAAAAACCAAAAAATAAAATTGGTGTTAAGAAAGATAGAATTAATTTTTTGTGAAATGTTTTAATACTCATTTTTCTAAAATATTGTTTTTTAATATCAATACGTCTATGCCGCTTCTTAAGAAAGTAGAATAGACATCTTTAAGCGAATTAACGATGGGCTCTCCTCTAAGATTGAAAGAGGTGTTAATTAAGAGCGGGATCCCTGTCTTAGCATAGAAGTTCTTAATTAGAGAATAGTACCGAGGGTTATCTTTTTCTTCTAGGAGCTGGATCCTGCTCATTCCGTTTGTATGAGTTACAGCTGGTATTAGATCTCTCTTTTTGACAGCTACGGTATAGAGCATAAATTTTAAAGGTGATCTCTCTGATATCTTATCAATGTCAAAGAAGCTGCTTGCTTCTTCAGCTAGCACTGAAGGAGCAAAGGGTCTGAACGGTTCACGGAATTTTATTTTGGCATTCAGTATTTTTTTCATATTAGAGCTTCTGGGGTCAGCTAAGATTGAGCGATTACCTAGGGCACGTGGACCCCATTCGAATCTTCCTTGAAAATAACCTACTATCTTTTGTTCTATTACGGCATCGGCTATGTAGTCTAGAAGTTCTGTTTCGTTATCATATTTTTTATAATCTATGTCATTATCTCTAAGAAAAACCTCTATCTCTTCATCGGTGTACTCTTTGCCTAAATAAGGGTTTGTTAAAACATGCTCTCTTTTTTTGTTTTTTAAGCAGTGCCAAACGTATAGAGCTGCCCCTAAGGCGGCGCCAGAATCACCTGCTGCAGGTTGGATGTATATCTCATCAAAAGGTGTATTCTCAAGTATTTTAGAATTTGCAACGCAGTTTAAAGATACTCCGCCTGCTAAGCAGAGCTTGTTTAGTTTTGTTATATCGTGAAGATGATTTGCGATTTTTATTAAAATATCCTCTGTTACTTTTTGAATACTTGCTGCGATATCAGCAAAATATCTATTCTCTTCTATCTCCTTATCTGCTATAGGTTCTTCACTATAGGAGGAGTCATCTTTTTTCAAGACGAACCTTCGCTCTCTCTCCCTCGGTTCTCCAAATAGCTTTATGAAGCGTCTGTTAAAACTATATTTTGTTGAATAATGGTATGAGAAATATTTCATGTTTAATTTGAAACTCCCATCTTCGTTTAGATCAATTAATTTATATATCTTGTCTTGATATTTAGGTTCTCCATAAGCACTCATACCCATAACTTTGTATTCACCATTATTTACTTTAAAACCAAGAAAAGCTGTAAATACAGAGTAGAGTAGTCCTATTGAATGAGGAAAATCTGTTTTTTTTAATAAAGTTATATTATTTTTATTATCCTCTGCAAAGCTGCTCTCTCCTGTACCTAGGGTTGTTGTTGCCCACTCTCCAACTCCGTCAACTGTTAGGATAGCTGCTTCTGTGAATGGAGAACAAAAGAAGCTGGATGCAGCATGTGAGAGGTGATGCTGGGAGAATAATACTTTTTCTTTAGGTATATCAAGAAAATCAGTGATTGTGGATTTAATCCAGAGTTTTTCCTTGAGCCAGTTTTTGGAAAAATCAGAGAATAGTTTAGCTGACTTTGGATACGTTGCGAGTATTGTCTTTAGAATACGTTCAAATTTAATAAATGGTTTTTCATGAAAGACAACATAGTCTAAATCTTTTGAATCAATATTTGCATAATCAAGGCAGAATCGAATAGCATTTTCAGGAAATGAAAAATCGTGTTTTATGTGAGAGAACCTTTCTTCATTTGACGCTGCTATTATATCTCCGTCTTTAATTAATACAGCTGAAGAGTCATGATAGTGACAGCTTAACCCGAGTATATACATTATTGTTTTTTAAGAAATAGAGAGATGTCAGTTATCTTATTTTCTTTTTTCCATTGAGGCGGTTGCTTTAAGCCTAAATAATCTTTAAACACTTTAATCAATATTGCAAAAGGGGTAATTACTATAAAGTAGCTTAGAAATAGTAATAAGTCTATAACCAGAGAGATAGCTCCCTGAATCAAGCTATGGATTTTCTTAAAGAATTTTCTCATTTAAAAAAGAGCATATATGAAAGGAACAACGGCGGAAGATTGTGCCAGCCAAATAAACAGTCCGAGCAATAGAAATATTACTACAATTGGAGTCATCCACCAGAGCTTATTTGCCCAGAGAAATGAAAAAAGTTCTTTTACCACTCCTAGCTTAGAAGCTATTTTTTTAATTAGTTGCATAGTATAATTTTATCAACTTTTTCGGGAAAGAACAGAGTTTTATCCAAAAATATAAAAAAAGTTGACAGTCAATGATAGTATGCTATGATTTATAAGTCGTAAGGACAAGGGCGTCCGCTAGAAATAGTGGGCGTTTTTTTTATTTTAAACTAAATATGAAGATATTAGCTAAAGAGATATTATCGGATTTTGAAGGCATACGTATTACGCGTATTGAAGTTGAGGCTGTTGATTTGGCTCAGAAGGCTTTGGCTGGAAACTTTGTTGTTCTGATGGTTAAAGAAGAAAGCGAGAGAATACCTCTGACTGTTGTAGATGCTGATAGAGCGCGCGGCACGATTACACTTATATTTCAAGAGATAGGATTCTCTACCAAACTGCTTGGTAAACTCAATGTCGGTGATTACCTGTATTCTGTAATGGGCCCCTTAGGCCATGCAACTGAAATCAAAAACTACGGTTCGGTTATACTTGTTGCAGGAGGGGTGGGAATTGCTGAGATTTATCCGGTTGCAAAAACACTTAAAGAAGCAGGAAATAAGGTCAAGGTGATTATAGGTGCCCGGACTAAAGAGCTGCTTATATTGGAAGATGAACTTAGAGAGGTATCAGATGCACTATTTGTAACCACCGATGATGGAAGTTATAGTATTAAAGGTTTTACCACAGGTGTTCTAAGGGAGTTTTTAGATAAAGAAAGAGTTGACATAGTTTATGCAGTGGGTCCTATTCCGATGATGGAAAAAGTAGCGGATGTTACAAAGGGCTATGAAGTCAAGACTCTAGTATCGTTAAACTCTTTAATGGTGGATGCATCTGGCATGTGCGGCGGGTGCCGAGTAAATATAAATGGGGAGGTAAAGTTTGCCTGTGTGGATGGGCCTGAATTCGATGCTCACCATGTTGATTGGAGTACTTTAAAGACAAGAAATAATGTTTACGCGGATAAAGAAAAGCATATCTGCAACTTAAATAGGTTATGAAAGAAGCTGTAAGAGTCAAAGAGTTAGACCAAAAAGAGAGAGTAAGTAATTTTGATGAGGTTATTCAAGGCTATACTGAAGATCAAGCTGTAGAAGAAGCCTCTAGGTGTCTTCAGTGTAAGAGCCCAGTCTGCATAGAGGGCTGTCCTGTTGGAATAGATATAAAAAAATTCATTAAACAGATTCAGGATAGAGATTATAAAGGAGCACATCTTACAATAAGAGAGAAAAATAATTTCCCTTCTATTTGCGGTAGGGTCTGTCCTGCAGAGTATCAATGTAGAAAAGCCTGTATCTTAACTAAGAAAAACGAACCTTTTGCATCAGAGAATGCAATAAATATTCATTTCTTAGAGCGGTTTATAGGTGATTATGGGGCCAGAGAGAGCATATCTTCAGATAGCAAAGGTAAGAGTCTTGCTAGATATAAGGTGGCAGTTGTTGGCTCGGGCCCGGCTGGGATATGCTGTGCTGGAGAGTTAGCACGCGGGGGAGTTAAAGTTGTTATTTATGAGACTCTTCATAAGACGGGGGGAGTCCTTCAATATGGAATTCCGCCTTTTAGATTACCGCGAGATATATTGGATTATGAGATCAACTCTCTTAAGAATATGGGTGTTGAGTTTAAACCCAACTATATGATAGGAAAGATTAAGTCCTTGGATGAGCTTTTGAAAGAAGGTTTTGATGCGGTATTTTTGGGCCTAGGTGCTGGTACACCATCTTTCCTGGGCATAGAAGGCGAGAATCTATGCAATGTTTATTCAGCCAATGAGTTTTTAACCCGTGTCAATCTTATGAATGCTTATAAATTTCCTGAGTTTCATACGCCTGTCAACGTGGGGCGTCATATGGTAGTTGTTGGCGGAGGCAATGTTGCAATAGATTCAGCTCGTGTTGCCTTACGTCTTCAAAAATTAAATAATATAGAGCCCAATACTACTATAGTATACAGAAGAACAGAACTTGAGATGCCTGCAAGGCGTCTTGAGATAGAGCATGCTAAAGAAGAGGGGGTAAAATTTGAATTTTTGATTCAGCCTGTCGGATTCATGGGTAATAAAGATAGCTATGTTGAGAAGATAGAGTCTCTAAGGTGTGAGCTTGGAGAGCCTGATAAATCTGGTCGAAGAAGACCTCGCCCTATAAAGGGTAGTGAGTTTGAGCTTGACTGCGATGTTGCAGTTATAGCAATAGGATTAAGTGCGAATCAGGTTTTAACATCCTTAACACCTGAGCTTGAGTTAGATAAGTATAAAGATATTATTGTAAATGCAGAGACTATGGAGACTTCAATCCCCAGTGTTTATGCAGGGGGCGATATTGTGGGAGGAGAGGGGACGGTTATTGAAGCTATGGGCATGGCTAAGAGAGCCGCTAAGTTTATAGCCGAATATTTAAATGACAGATAATTAAAGGAGGCTAAAAATGTCAGGCAAAGATTATGTAGTGAGTGTTTTAGAAACAGTAAAGAAGAGAAATCCAGGAGAAGTAGAGTTTCATCAGGCTGTGACTGAAGTTTTAGAATCTCTTATCCCTGTAGTCGATAAGCATCCTGAACTTGAAGATGCTGCGCTCTTAGAGAGAATAGTTGAACCGGAACGTCAGATCATATTTCGCGTACCCTGGCAGGATGATAAGGGTAAGATGAATGTTAATAGAGCTTTTAGAGTCCAGTTTAACTCTGCCCTAGGACCATATAAAGGCGGGATTAGGTTTCATCCCTCAGTCTATGTCGGTATAATTAAATTTTTAGGTTTTGAGCAGATTTTTAAAAACTCTCTTACTGGGCTTATGATGGGCGGGGGAAAAGGCGGTTCTGATTTTGATCCTAAAGGTAAATCTGATTCTGAAGTTATGAGATTTTGCCAGAGCTTTATGAGTGAGCTTTCTCGTCATATCGGTGCTGATACTGATGTTCCAGCCGGCGATATTGGTGTTGGAGGCCGTGAAGTAGGATATATGTTTGGGCAATGGAAGAGGCTTACCAAGCTCTTTAGCGGTGTCTTAACAGGTAAAGGTCTTGATTTTGGCGGTTCTTTAGTTAGAACTGAAGCAACAGGTTACGGGTGCGTCTATTTCTGTCAGGAGATGTTAAAAGATAGAGGTACATCTTTTGAAGGTAAGACTGTTGTTATATCGGGGTCTGGAAATGTTGCTATCTATGCTGCTGAGAAAGCTCAGGAGTTGGGTGCTAAAGTAGTTGCATTATCTGACTCTAATGGGTTTATCTATGATAAGAATGGTATTAATCTTGATACAGTAAGACAGCTTAAAGAGGTTGAGCGTAAGAGAATTAAAGAGTATGTTAATGAGCATAAATCAGCAGAATTTCACGAGGGCTGCAGCGGTATCTGGAATATCAAATGCGACGTAGCTCTTCCTTCTGCAACTCAGAATGAGCTTGATAAAAAAGGTGCTGAGGCACTTATTAAAAACGGCTGTATTGCAGTTGCAGAGGGTGCTAATATGCCATCTACTCCCGAAGCTGTTGAGCTGTTCTTAAAGAATAAAGTCTCTTTTGGTCCGGGAAAAGCAGCTAATGCAGGCGGAGTTGCAGTATCAGGGCTAGAGATGGCTCAAAACTCTCAGAGATTAGGCTGGGGCTTTGAGGATGTGGATAAGAAGCTGCATCAGATAATGGTTGATATACACGAATCGGCAAGAGCAGCAGCCGAAGAGTATGGTACACCTGGAAATCTTGTTAACGGTGCAAACATTGCAGGGTTCTTGAAGGTTGCCCGCGCAATGATGGCTCAAGGACTTGTTTAATCGGCTAATATTTAAGGAGAGTGAAGTGAAAAAAGATATTGTTAAAGAGATGGGGTTGAGTTATCAAGAGTATGAGATGATAAAGAAGGTTATGAATAGGGAGCCAAACTATACTGAGCTTGGTATGTTCTCTGCTATGTGGAGTGAACACTGTTCATATAAAAACTCTAAGAAGGTATTTAAGTTTATGCCCACTAAAGGGAAGAATGTTCTTCAGGGTCCGGGTGAAAATTCTGGAGTTGTTGATATGGGCGATGAGATAGGTATAGCTATAAAGATTGAGTCTCATAACCATCCTTCTGCAATTGAACCTTATGAGGCTGCGGCAACAGGGGGGGGAGGGTGTTTAAGGGATGTCTTTACTATGGGAGCAAGGCCGATTGCCCTTTTAGGCTCTTTAAGATTAGGTAATTTAGAAAAGCCGCGTACGCAATATCTGCTTAAGAATATCGCTAAAGGTTTTGTTGATTATGCTAACAAAGTAGATATGCCTGTTGTAGGTGGTGAGATATATTTTGATGAGTCTTATGAGGGTAACCCTCTCGTAAATGCTTTTACAGTAGGAGTTGTAAAGCATAAAGATATTGTCACGGCTTTGGCTAAAGGTATAGGCTCGCTTGTCCTTATCATTGGACGTGCTACAGGTCGCGACGGAGTCGAAGGTGCAGCAATGGCTTCTACGGGGCTTACCGAGAAGACCTCAAAGAAGAGCAGCGCGGTTGCTATCGGAGATCCTAAAATGGGTAAGATTTTGTGCGAAGCATGCCTTGAGCTTATAAAGAAGAAACTAGTAATAGGAATGCAGGATATGGGAGCGGCTGGATTGACTTGTTCTACTTCTGAGACAGCCTACAAAGCCTCTATGGGTATGGAGATAGATTTACTCTCTGTACCAAGAAGTGAGAGCAAGATGACGGCATATGAAGTTATGCTTTCTGAATCTCAAGAGAGGATGCTTGTGATTGTAAAACCAAAGGACTTGCCAAAGGTAGAGGCTATTTTAAAAAGATGGGGTGTGCCTTGTGATCTTATCGGTAAAGTCATAAAAGAAAAGGTATTGCGAGTCAAAGAGGGGGATAAGGTTGTAGCTGAAGTTACTCCTGCAGCACTCGTTGAAGCTCCTATCTATACCAGAAAGTTTAAAAAACCTGCATCTTTGGATAAGATTTCAAAGTTTAATTTGGATCAGATTGAGCAGCCTAAGAGCTTAGGCACTGCGCTATTAAAGCTTCTTAAGGCTCCAACAATCAGAAGTAAAGAGTCGTTATATAAAACATCTAAGACATCTGCAAAGTATATCAATGTTGGGCCTGGTTCAGACGCTGCAGTGTTATCTGTTAAAGGGACTAGTAAAAAGATAGCTGTAACTGTAGATGGTAATTCAACTTATACTTTTCTTGACCCTAATAAAGGCGGCCAGATTGCTGTTGCTGAAGCTGCGCGCAACCTTGCTGTTAGCGGTGCTCGTCCTTTAGGTATAACAGATGGTTTAAATTACGGTAGTCCTTATAATGAAGGTGTCTACTGGCAGTTTAGGCAGTCTGTTATAGGAATGAGTAAGGCAGCAAAAGAATTCGGGATTCCTATTGTTAGCGGTAATGTGAGTTTTAACAATGAAAATCCTAAAGGCTCAATCGATCCTTCACTCTTAATTGGTATGGTTGGAGTCATTGATAAGGGCGTAAAACCGATGACGCAGGAATTTAAATCATCAGATAATGTGATTATTCTTTTGGGTAATACCAAGAATGAGTTAGGCGGCAGTGAATACTTAAAGACTATCCATGGTAAAAAGATAGGCAAGACTCCGTCTATCAATCTTGGTTCAGAGAAAAAACTTCATAGAATAGTTCTATCGTTGATAGAGAAAAATATCTTACTCTCAGCGCATGACTGTTCTGAAGGTGGGCTGGCTATTGCTATAGCAGAGTCCTGTATTTCAGGCAGCAAAAAGATGGGTGCCGCTATTGAAATTAATTCTAACTTAAGAGACGACGTGCTTCTCTTCTCAGAGACTCAATCTAGAGTAGTTGTCTCTTGTAAGTCCAAAGATATTGATAGAGTTTTATCTGAATCAAAGGAAGCAGGGGTTCCTTCTAAGATCATAGGATCTACAGGAGGATCAAGACTTAGGATAGTAAAGAATGGTAAGAAATTGTTAGACCTAGAACTCTCTAAGCTGAATAAGGTTTGGAAAGAGAGTTTTATAAAATAAGAATTATAAGTGATAACGAAGCCAGGGATTACTTGAAGAAGATCCCTGGCTTTTTATTATCTTAAATCAACTTGCTTAATAAATCTATCTGGTTTAAAATTATTGAAGTAAAAGGAGGTTAATATATGTCAGGTAAAAGACTAAATAAATCAGAGGTTTTAAGGTTGGTTAGAGAGAAAGACGTTAAGTTTATACGCTTATGGTTTTCCGATATAACTGGCCAGATGAAGGGGCTTACTATAACACGCGAAGAGCTCTCCGATGCTCTTGAAGATGGTATGGGTTTTGATGGTTCATCCATTAAGGGTTTTGCACGTATAGATGAGTCTGATATGGTTGCTTTGCCTGACCCCTCTACCTTTGCGATACTGCCGTATCGACCCAGAGAAAAAGCAGTTGCCGGGATGTTATGCGATATATTAAATCCAGACAAAACTCCTTATCAAGGAGATCCAAGATATATTTTGAAGAAGACTTTAGAGAAGGCAGAGAATCTTGGCTATCTCTTTAACATAGGACCTGAATTGGAGTTCTTTATATTTAAAGACGAAAAAGGTACAGAGGTTCTAGATGAAGGGGGTTACTTTGATATTACAACTTTGGATGCCGGTAATGAGGTAAGGCGTGAAATTATCTTAACGCTTGAAGAGATGGGGATTCACGTAGAATATTGCCACCACGAGGTAGCGCCTTCTCAGCATGAAATAGACTTGCGCTATAAAGATGCTTTAGCTATGGCTGATATAGTTATGGTATATCGCATGGTTGTAAAAGAGATTGCTCAAAAACACGGCTTCTATGCTACTTTTATGCCTAAGCCTATATTTGGTGTGAATGGTTCTGGCATGCATGTGCATCAGTCTTTATTTAAAGAAGATAGAAATATTTTCTTCGACAAAGAAGATGAAAACCATCTTTCAAAAGAAGCCAAGTGTTATATAGCCGGTATTTTAAAGCATGCTAAAGAGATTACCCTTGTCTGTAACCAGTGGGTCAACTCTTACAAAAGACTTGTTCCAGGCTATGAGGCCCCCGTCTATATTTGTTGGGCCCACTGTAACCGTTCTTCTTTAGTCCGGGTCCCGATGTATAAGCCTGGAGAAGAGAAGGCGACGCGTATTGAGTTTCGTTCGCCGGATCCAGCTTGCAACCCCTATCTTGCTTTTGCCTCTATGCTGTCAGCAGGATTAAAAGGTATGAAGAATAACTATCCGCTCCAAGAGCCTCTCGAGAAAGATGTCTATCGTTTAACTACCGAAGAGATGAAAGAGATTGGTGTTGAATGTCTACCTGGTAGCTTGATAGAGGCGATTGAGATTGCTGAAAATAGTGAGCTTTTGCGTGAGACCTTAGGTGAGCACGTCTTCTCCAATTTAATGATGGCTAAGAAGATTGAATGGGACGAGTACAGAAAGCGTGTCCATGATTATGAGATAGATACATATCTGCCTGTTTTATGAGGGCCTATAAAAAACACGTTGAGACTTTAAGCAAGATAAGCAAAGCTATAACATCCGATCTATATCTAGAGGATGTCTTAAAACTAATTGTTACTCTAACTGCTGATGTTATGGGAGCTAAGATCTGTTCTTTATGGTTGTTAGAAAAAGATACGGATGAGCTTAGAATATGCGCTACTCAGGTCTTGAGTGAACTCTATTTAAAAGAGAGAACTCTTAAGGTAGGAGAGGGCATAGTAGGTTTTGTGGCTAAAAGCAAGAAGCCAAAGATTGTAGAAAATGTTTTAAAAGACAAAGTATTTAAAGAGAAGAAATTAGCCAAAGAGGAAGGCCTTGTATCTATGCTGAGTGTCCCCATGATGGTTAAAAATAATCTGATAGGGGTTATAAACCTATATACTACTGAGATTTATAAGTTTAGCAAAAGCGATATCCTGCTTCTGACTACTGTAGCCAATCAGGCTGCTGTTGCAATTGAGAATACAGAGCTTCTAATAAAGACGCAGCTTGTTCAAGCTGAACTCGATGCACGCAAAAAGATTGAACGTGCAAAAGGAATATTGATGAAGGAGCAGAATCTCGATGAGGATGAAGCATTTAGACTGATGCGTAACTCCAGTATGGATAAAAGAGTCTCTATGAAGAATATAGCTGAAGCTATAATATTATCTTACGGTATAAGAAAATCTAAAAAAAGTTAATACCAATTTATGTACAGTATTCTATATGTAAATTGGTATAAGTAGTAAAAATCCTCTGCTTAAATTGTTAAGGTAATGTTATGTTTTGTTAAGTGATGTAGAAATAAAACGGCAGCGTGAGCTGGATTTAACTAAGATTAGATTACTGTATTATCGGGTACTACTGTATTCTTTAATATAACTGTGATACCATCTTTTATTACGTAGTACTCATTCTCTGCTTCTTGAATATTGTTTTTATTAATTATTTTCACTCCTGAACCTAGCTTAACGTTCTTATCTATTATTGCTTTTTTTATTTGGCAGTTTTTCCCTATTCCTACAGCTGAGTCGCTTGTGTTTATATCATAAAAGTCGTTGCCCATGATTATGGAGTCTTCTATTACTACGCCGTCCTCTATAAAGCTTCGCAGGCCTACTATAGAATGCGATATCTTTGCTTTTTTGATTATAGTTCCTTCTGCAATTATAGAATGTGATATCTCGCTGTCATTTATTTTTGATAAAGGCAGATAGCGGGGTCTTGTGTAGAACGGCCACTCTTCATCAAAGAGATTCAAAGGGGGCATATCTATTGTAAAGGCAAGACTTTCGTTGTAAAAAGATTTTACTGTCCCAATATCTTTCCAGTAACCGTTATGTATATAGGCGTATGTTTCTTTATCTCCTATAGCATCTGGTATAATCTCTTTGCCAAAATCAAATTTATCGCTGCTATTTGATAGCAGCTCAAATAGAACATCTTTTTGGAAAAGATATATTCCCATTGAAGCTAAGAATCTCTCTTGACCGTCAATATTTAAAGATAGTTTTTCTATCTCTTGTTCATCTGTTGGTTTTTCTATGAAGTTTTTTATTCTATAGTGTTTATCAGTTGCCATGATTCCAAGGTCTGGCGTATCTTCTCTAGGCACTGGATTGCAGGCAATAGTAAGTTCTGACTTTTTTTCAATGTGAAAGTTTATCAAATATTCAAAATCCATCTTATAAAGCTGATCACCTGATAGTACTAGAATATGTTTTATTCTGGGGTCATTGAAATGTTTAAGGCATTTTCTTACAGCATCGGCTGAACCTTGAAACCAGTTGCTCTCATCTGCCGATTGCGCTGCTGCTAATATATCCACAAAGCCTTGTGAGTAATAACCTAATTTGTAAGTTCTTGCTATATGCTTATTTAAAGAGGCAGAATTACATTGAGTTAATATCCATATTCTATTTAAACCAGAATTGAGACAGTTGCTTATCGGGATATCTACGAGGCGGTATTTGCCAATGAGAGGCACAGCAGGTTTTGCTCTATATTTGGTAAGAGGATATAATCTTGCTCCTCTTCCGCCGCCTAGTATAAGACAGAGTATATCTTTCATCTAAAACATATTAGCTTGAAAGAGAGATATCTTCAATAATTAATTATTAATTTATTTTTTTTAAGATGTTATAAGCACTTTGGAATTAGTCAAAATTTATATGGATTTGCTAAAAATAATAACGATACATTTCGGAGGATTTAAACTTTGGGATAATGTAGAGAGATATCTTTTGGGAACGGATATCTATCTCGACACATCTTATTTCTTTCGTTATTTAGAGCCTGAAATAGTAAAGAAGTTTAGAGAGAATATTCTACAAAAACGCTCAAGAGCTTTTAGGTCTTTAGAACTATTTTTTATTTGACATAATGATACTAAAGTGGTATCCTTTATAAAAAGGAGTCAAATAAAGCTCTATTTGTTTAAAAATATACTGGAATCTAGGAGAACGATGTGGTTCAATAATTTAAAGGAGGTGCTTTATGGACATAGCCGTAAAGTATATGCTCAGAGCAGTTGCTCATTGTAAAGAAGGCTGTAGTACATTGTCCTGGGCACGACATTAAACTGCCTGCTGTTTTATGAAACTGATAACTAGAGATAGTGATTATGCAATGAGGGCGCTTTGTGTGATGGCGCAGGAGTCCGGTAAGATTTTATCTGTAGATGATATTGCATCTGAGACTAATGTTTCTCATCATTTTTTAAGAAAGATACTCCAGGTGTTAAGCAGGAAAAATATTATAAAATCATATAAGGGTAAAGGCGGGGGATTTGTTCTCTCGAGAGATCCTAAAAAGATAAACTTTATAGATATAATGGAGATATTTCAAGGCAGTCTTGTTCTTGCAGAACATAAGCTTAACAAAGACAAGTGCCCTAAGATAAAAAAATGCAATCTTAAAAAGAAGATTGATAAAATAGAGAGAGGTCTTTTAAGAGATTTTAACTCAATAACAGTAGCCTCTATATTGGATAATTAAATCTATTTTCTGTTTGACAGAGGCCTGTAACTTAAGAGATAATAATGATTGGAAAATGTAGTCATAAAATGGTGAATTTGCCCGGCTCTGGGGTGGAAGTCGGGCTTTTTTTATTTTAGACTGTGTAGAGTTTATTATGATAGAGGCTAAGTTAAAAGAGTTGTTTCAGAATGTAACATTTATTGATGTTGCAAGCTGCGATTTTAAAGGACGCCCTAATGTTGCACCTAAATTTTTATTAAAATATGTTGGAAATTTAATATATTTAATAGATTATATAATAGGAAGAACTTACGATAACCTAAGAATTAATCCTAGAGTCTCACTTCCTGCTATGAATTTTGACACTCTCAATGGTTATCAAATAAACGGAGAGGGAGAGATTTTAGAGAGCGGCACAGAATATGATAAACTTACTAAAGAGCTCAGAGAGAAAATAAAAAGATTATCAGTAGATAGGATTATTGAAGGATTAAAGAGTGAGAAGATACATGATAGTTTTGAAATAGTTTTTTCTAAAAAAGTGGTTATCTTTAAAGTCAAAGTTGAGGAGATAGTAGAGATAGGTCCTACCGGAGAACTTAAAAGGGAGAAAATCTAATGAAGAGGACTCAAAAGATAATGATTTGGTTTTTGCCCATCATTGTAGTTGGAGGTTTATTTTATCCTCTCCTAGGCTATCTTGTCGTAGCGATGATGGTTGCTTTATTAACGCTTTCATTTTTTAAAAAAAGATACTGGTGTTGGAATATCTGTCCGCGAGGAGCATTCTTGGATGGCGTTATGTCTAAAGTAAGCCGTAAAAAACCGATTCCAAAATTATTTACAAAACAATGGTTTCGTTTGGTTATTCTATTTATTTTTATCTCTATTGCTGTATACTGTATGATAAATGCAGGTGGGGATATTTTAGCTATCGGGGCTGTTTTTGTCTCGATCTGTCTCATTACTACCGTAATAGCAATTATTATGGCTGTTATTACAAAACCAAGAGCGTGGTGCAGTATCTGCCCAATGGGTACATTGCAGGACAAGATAAGTAAGATTGGAATGTAGTTTTTTTAGTGTTGATTTAATGGAATCTATCGTTCTATTTTAGATTGAATTTGTCAAGAACTTGAATATGGTAGTGTCTATAATTATTGATATTGTTAAGGTGTTTTAGAGAAATTTAATTTTCCTGCTCTAATGTGATAGAAAATAGATTATAAGATTATATATTTGCAAATTATCTACAATCTAAGCTTGACATAATTAGCATGGTATTTAAAATAGTTTAAATAAAGTTGAATGGTAGACGTTAAAAAAAGGAGGATTTAGATGAATCTTAAAGAGATTACAATGGATGATTTAAATGTTGAAAGTTTTATTAAAGAAAAGATGGAGGATCTTAAGAGTGTGATAGGAGATGGCATAGCTATAAATGCATTGTCTGGCGGTGTTGACTCATCAGCAGTTACCATGCTTGCTCATCGTGCTTTAGGGGATAAGCTAAAGACATGCTTTATTGATTCAGGTCTTATGCGTCAGGGAGAGCCAGAATATATTGTTAATCTTTTTAATAATATGGGGGTTAAGGTTGAGCTCGTAGACGCAGGGGATGATTTCTTTGGTGCACTCTCAGGGCTAGAGGATCCTGAAGAGAAGCGCGAAGCTATTACCCAGACTTTCTATAAGACTGTTTTTGGTAGAATAGTTAAGGAGAGTGGAGCAAAGTTTTTGCTTCATGGAACAAATTATACCGATGTTGAAGAGACAATAGCAGGAGTCAAAAGACAGCATAATATTTTAGAGCAGCTTGGCGTAGACCCCCAGAAGGCTTTTGGCTATAAGGTGTTGGAGCCTTTGGTTGCACTTAGAAAAGAGGCGGTAAGAGAGGTTGGTAAAGAGCTAGGGCTGCCTCAAGAAATATATACTAGGCCTCCTTTCCCAGGTCCTGCTCTTGCAGCGCGAGTTATCGGTGAAGTTACACCTAGCCGTGTTAGCGTGGTTAGAGCTGCTACGGTTATAGTGGAAGAGGAGTTAAAAGATTCAGGTGCGTTTCAATACCTTGCTATTTTGCATAAAGATAGAGTTACCGGTATGAGGGATGGTAAGAGGGACTTTGGTCTTCAGATTGAAGTTAGATGTTGGGATAGTCGCGATGCAACAGTCGGGACTCCTACAGACCTTTCCTTTGATATCTTAAGGAGATTGGGAGATAGGATATCAAAAGAGGTTTCGGGTGTCGTAAGTGTTACTTACAACATTACTTCTAAACCACCGTCAACGATAGAGGCTATATAATATTAGTTTTGATTGTTAGCGGAAGATAGTTATAGAGAAGTAAATCCCAAATCCTATTAGGATCAATCCGCAGATAAATATTATTATCTTATA
>Ga0075121_1001063_pt1 | contig 17575 bp, 17 predicted proteins | sample AntAceMetag02UKG_FD_69793 | JGI IMG/M metagenome (GOLD analysis project Ga0075121, IMG submission 69793) | Saline lake microbial communities from Ace Lake, Antarctica - Antarctic Ace Lake Metagenome 02UKG | ecosystem: Environmental > Aquatic > Non-marine Saline and Alkaline > Saline | place... | reverse complement strand
CCAATAGCGGTCATATCTCTTGGCTATCCCAAAGAAGAAAAAGAAGCCCGCACGCGATATAACAACGATTATATTCATTATGGGAAATGGCAAAAAAAATAAGCATAGCGATTGCCTGAAGGAATGATAAGATGAGGCGGCTTAAACAATTCAAATTTACTTTAATGTTTGCTTTCATTGCAATTGTCGCCTATCTCGCGGCTTTGCTTTTTGACTGGGATTTTTTCGAACAGAGTAAAAGACTTCTTGACTCACTGGAGAATTGGGAAGGAGACGAGATATTGTTGGCGGCTTTGCTAATTTTCTTTGGGCTTTCTATAGACTTTTTTATCAGATATTGGACAGGCAAAAAACTTATAGAACTGAATGAGGCGCGCGTTGAAACTCTTGAAAACACAATGCGAAAAGTCCACCATATTGTAAATAACTCTTTGAACAAATTGAGTTTTATACAATTTCAATGGGAAAATGAAGAAGTGATATCGGAAGAAGATCTAAAGTTGTTTGAAATAATTATAAATGAAACGGCCAAAGCCATAAAAAACATCAACGAGTTGGATGATTTGAAAATAACTTTTGAACAAAGCCAGACAAAGCCCGCGGCTGATAAGTGATATTTTCTCAAGCTTTCAATGGAACGACTTATTTTTGCGCAGGAATTTGCTTATCCGCCAACAGGCTGTTAATTTAGGCAAGTATTTAATTGCACACAGGCGGGGTTTGTTTTTTTATGGAAAAGAAAAAAAATATTTATTATTATGGCATGAATGCCATTGCGCCGGGGATCGGTCAATTTATGTTGAAGCGCTGGCTTCGCGGAACTATTCAATTGGGCTTGGCCTTGTTTTTGTTTATATGGACTTGCTGGGAAATGCTCAGGCCGCTTTTGCTGTCGGTGTACAATTTGCTTTTTAAATCTGAACAAGGCGCGCAGACAATGGAAATAGGCTATATGTATCTTGTGAGAATTCTTATTCCCTTGTTGCTTCTTCTTTCGGTTTGGATATGGAGCTATATTGACCTGGCTCAACTTTTGAGAGACAAAGCCCGGAGCGATAATAAATAGATATGGGAGGAATTGCGGTGAGCATTGCGCGTTGTTTTATTCTGGCTTTTATTGTGTCCGGCATCCTGGCCGGGTGCGGAGAAAAGAAGGCTTCAAGCAAACCGAAGGCTTCAAGCAAACCGAAGGCTTCTGTTGAAAAGAAAAGGAGCTATCCGGCAAAAATAAAGGAACAGGCTCCCGCAAAAGTTGAAGACAGCGAGGAGGGATCTTTTTCAAGGATTAAGATTAAAAACTGGGGGGCATCCGAAGAAAAAAAAGTTAAAGTGGAAGATGACTCCGACAATGTTTCCATTGAAGACCTTGACGCAGAATCTGCGCATTCTTCCGGCTCCAAAAATCTCAAAATTCCGCCTCTTTGCCTGGCCGCGAAGATAGCATCATCTTCAAAGACAATCTCATGGAGCCCCAAGTGGCACTATGCCGGAACAGGCGGGCCGTGGCTGCCGGATGCAGCGTTGAGCTCAGACTCAAGCGTCATTGCAATTGTGGAAACCACCGGACAGCCGGAAGGCCCCTTCGGCAGCAGAATCATTCTTATAGACACATACAACTGGAAAATCGCCAAAATTCTTGATTTCAGCGACAAAAAAATTGAAAAAATCTGTTTTATTCCCGAGTCGACATACATTGCCTGCTGGAGCAGCAAGCAAGTGGAGCTCAAGCAAACAAATCTGCTGTTTATCGTCAATTGCCGCAACAACAGAATAAAAACTGCCACAAAAGCAATAAGAAACCCCATTTTGTCTATGGCGTCCGGTGTTTATGGAGAAAAATTATTTGCTTTGGAATCCAAAACCGGCAAGCTGTATTTCTTTGGAAATATTAACGACTTGTCAAAATTTGACGTGGCAAAGACTGGCATTGCGACAGACAAGGGAGCCTTGGCTGTTTCGCCTGAAAACGTTGATTTGGCCTTGGCGTCGCCCGGTCAAATCAAATATTATGACATTGAGAGCAGACGTCTGGGCAGAACTCTTGAGCTTGCGCCCGGATTTGAGCCGGACTTCATAAAGTATCTTGGAGAAATCAGATTTCAGGCAACGGCCCGGAAAGATGGCTCCGCGTATTTCATAAGAGACAAATATATAAAGAAGATTGCGGATTTGTCTGGCGGCCTTTTGTTTTATATCGAAAAAGACAAAACTCTTGCTCTTGAGAAGGCTAAAAAAAACGAAATTGCCATTTTTAGCATTCCTGAAATGGATAATATCGCATCTGTCTCGCCTGCTTCAGTCAAGCCTAAAACTAAATCTCCGGCAATATTTGCCGGGTATCTTCCGCAAAGCAAAGATATAGTCCTGCTGGACAAAGCTGGAAACCTCATGCTTTTGTATAAGCTCCGCTCCGGCAGAAGATGGAAAAAGAAAATGATTTTTTCCGCGCACAAATAAAAATGGCGTTTCTTTAAATTTTGGGTTTAATCGCCGAATTTTGCAATTATAGTATACGGATTTTGCTTAGTGAAAAAATAAGGCTTATTTATATGGAACATAATTACGACTGGAAAAAGAAAAGAGACAGAAAAGCATTTCTTGCCTTGGAAGACGGCGAAATTCTCAGAGGCTATTCTGTAGGCGCGGAGCTTGATCGCGAAGGGGAAGTTGTTTTCAACACAGGCATGAGCGGATATCAGGAAATATTGAGCGATCCTTCATACGCCGGACAGTTTGTGGCCATGACTTATACCGAGATTGGAAACTACGGGATAAATGATGAAGATATGGAATCCCACAAGTTATTTTTGAATGGATTCATTATTCATGAAGAAAATTCTCCAAGCAGCTGGCGCAGCGAACAATCCCTTTCCGAGTGCTTAATAAAGCACAATGTTCCAGCAATAGCTGGAATCGACACGCGCGCGCTCACTGAAAGAATACGCGAAGCAGGAACATTAAAAGGCTATATGCATTGCGCCAACTCCGATATGTCAGGAGAAGAAGGCGTTGAAAAAGCTCGCGCATGGGAAGGATTGGACAATCAGGATTATGCCGCGCGCGTGACATGCAACAAAGCATACGCATGGGACCAAGATGGCTCAAAAACCATAGGCTGGGGAATTGCCGAGGAATTGCCGGCCCTTGAACATAAAATTGTCGCTTACGATTTCGGAATAAAATGGAATATCCTGAGGTCGTTGAGGCTTAAGGGAATGGATGTGACCGTTGTTCCGGCAAAAACGTCGGCAGAGGAAGTGTTAAAGCTTAAGCCGGATGGCATTTTCTTTTCAAACGGCCCAGCCGACCCCGCTGCGGTCTCATACGCGGTGAATGCAGCAAAACAGCTTATCGGCAAAGTTCCGATTATGGGCATTTGTCTGGGGCACCAGATTCTTTCAATAGCCAGCGGAGCCGACAGGTTCAGATTGAAATTTGGACATCACGGTTGCAATCATCCCGTAAAAAGGCTTAAAAACAACAGTGTGGAAATCACATCGCAGAACCATAATTTTGCGATAGACGCCAACTCCATGCCATCCCATCTGGAAATGACACATATAAATCTGAATGACAACACAGTGGAAGGCGTGTCGCACAAAAACGAGCCCATGTTTGCCGTTCAATATCATCCAGAGGCAGCGCCGGGCCCACATGATCCATCGTATCTTTTTGACAAATTCAAAGCAATGATGGGCCGATAAAGCGAAATGCGCATCAAGCGCATTTTTCGACAGCGGAGCCTCATCATTATTTAGTTCGCTGCAGCGCAGGGGAAATGCCTGTTTCCATCCTGAGAACGCGATAAAAATTGCTAAGAGAACCGAATCCGCAGGAAAGCGCGATCGTTTCTGTCGGCAATTTGTTTTCCCTCAACAGTTTTGCAGCGGCGTTGACGCGCGTCTTATTCAGGTATTGAGTCATAGTCAATCCGGTCTGCTTCAGGAATTCAGCGTGAAAATGACTTCTGCTCATGTTTATTTGTCCTGCGATGTCTTTTACGCTTAAGGGTTGGCTGAAATTTCTTTCCAACAAGGCGCGGGCGGCGGCAATGCGTTCGGCGGCGGCGTTTCCCGTGAACGCTCCGGTCATTTTTGACGGGAAATTTCCATTGCGCAAAACAGCGATAAGGAAGCGTTGAATATTTGCCTTTATGGCGCAGTGGACGCCAGGGCGGCGCAATTTCATTTCATCCGCAAGGTCTTTGCAGATTGAGCGGATTTTTGCGGAGCCTTTTTTTGACAGAGGCACGCGCGGATTTTTTTCGGAATGGCCGCAAAGCATGTCGACTATCATCGCCGCTTCATTGTCTTCCTTTATGCCGCGAAAGAAAATATCATTCCCAAAGTTCAGGACAAACGCATGGCATTCAGACTCCGGAGAGCGGCTTCCGATGTGCTTCATTCCGCCAGGGAAAAAGAAAAGCTCGCCAGCTGATATTTTTTGCGCTCCGCCTTCGACAAATTGAAGGCCGACGCCATCCAGGCAGTAAAAAAACTCGTGAAATTCATGCGAATGAAGCGCCGGATTGTCGCGGTTCCTTAAATGAGCCTCAAAAATCAGGACTCCGCCGCATTTGTTGATGTTAGTCATAATCAGACAATATAATAATTAAAGGACAATAATGCAAACTCATTGACTTTTTTGCGTTTCTGAACAAAAATATATCATTAGATAATTTAAGAAATTTTATACGTTAAAGAAAAGGAAACGGAAATGCATAAAGACATCAGAATAGGGACTATTGTAAGAGCCGCAGGCGATCCGGCCGGATATATCAAGCAAATAATCAAGCACGGCTTTGAAAGCTTTCAGCTGACTTTCGGGGGAAGCGCGGAAGGAATTGACTTGCCTAAGATGGCGGAGGAAATCAAAGAGGCCATAGGCGACTCAGGAGCCGTCATAAGCGCGGTGGGAGTGTACGGCAATCCTCTTGAAAATGAGGAAAAAGACGCTGAAACGCGCAGAAGCTGGGATCTATTGATAAAAAACGCCCATCTTTTCGGGACAGATATTGTTGTAGGGTTCACTGGACGCCTGCGCGGAAAGTCAATAGACGAATCAATGCCAAAGTTCAAGGAGGTTTTTGAGCCGATAACCAAACTCGCAAGCGACAATGGCGTCAGAATCGCTTTTGAAAACTGCGACATGGGCGGGGACTGGAAGAGCGGCGACTGGAATATAGCGCATACGCCCCTCGCCTGGGAAATGATGTTCAACGCAGTGCCTTCCGACAATATTGGCCTGGAATGGGAACCTTGCCATCAGATGGTGAAGCTTATAGATCCGATGCCTCAGCTTAAAAAATGGGTCGGAAAAATGTTTCATATACACGGGAAAGACGCTTCAGTTCACTGGGACATTGTCAAGGAATACGGAGTGACCGGCGCGAAAAAATTTGCCTATCACCGCACTCCTGGATTCGGCGACAGCAATTGGGCTGACATCATCAGCATGCTCAGAATGGGCGGCTTCAAAGGCTCCATCGATATAGAAGGCTGGCACGACCCGGTATACAAAGAAGAATTGGAGATGACAGGACAGGTCCATGCCTTGAATTACCTTAAAAACTGCAGGGGAGGCGAATTCGTCTCAAATCCTGTTTAGCTTTGAGCAAAACGGCGGAATAACTGGTTGCCAAAACTATTGGCATATAAGAAATTAGGCGACAGCGCGCATGGCGCGTTAAAAGCCTGCGGCTTGTTGGGACGCGAAGCGACAACAAGCTTTATTTCGTTGCGGCGACAGCTCCCGGGACTTTTGGCGGTTCCATCGCATTACAAGTCCTTGCGCTTTGCGAATTTGCAAGTTTGCGGAATGCTTGCTATATTCGTTGTACATCTAAGCAGAGCGGGGGTATATGGGCGAAGACAAAAAAAAGATGCCTGAATCTTCAAAGGATAATTCTCCTTTTCTAAATCGCATGTTGAAGCTCGAGTGCGAAAAGCAGTGCTATCATGATTGCGAATCCATGTGCATGTTTGCCAAAAGAATGGAAGCAGTAATAAATGCCTCGCAAAATTTTATAATTTTAAAAGATCATAATTTTGCCTACCAGATAGTGAATGAGTCTTTCTGCAAGTTCATAGGAAAGACAGAAAGCGAAATAATAGGCAAGACTGATTTTGATTTTTTTCCAAAAGAAAAAGCAAAACGATACAGGGCCAGCGACCTGGAGGCGGTTAAAACACGAAAATGGACGAGCCATGAGATGCGCGTCTCCAATTCAGAATCAGATTGGGTTGAGGAAACAAAATACCCACTCTTTGACTCCAGCGGGAAATTTATCGGAATATATGTTTCCTTGTGCAACATCGCCGAGCGCAAAAAAATGGAAGAAGCCATTCGCAAAAGCGAAGAGAGACTCAACGCCATTTATAACAACATGAGCGCGGGAATCAGCATTCTGAACAAAAATGGAAATTATATCCAGACAAACGACACATGGGCAAAAATGACCGGCTACAGCCGAGAAGAGATTTTGAAAATGTCTTTGAAAGAAATGACGTTTTCCGAGGATATTGACAGAAGCTATGGCCATTTGGGGGAAATGGTGAAAAATAACACTAATTTTTATCACATTGAAAAGCGATATGTAAGAAAAGACGGATCAGTTTTCTGGGGAGACGCTTCCGTGACCCCTCTCAGAGATAAAGACGGGAACATTGAAGCTTTGATTGGCATAATCATCGATGTTTCTGAGAGGAAAGAGGCGGAAATGTTAAAAGAAGACATTGACCGCATAACAAAACATGACCTGAAAAATCCTCTCAATGGAATAATAGGGCTTCCGTCGGTTTTGGCAAAAGACAACAATATTACAGATGAGCAACGGAAGGTTTTGAAAGCAATTGAAGACGCCGGCTATCAGATGCTCAAAATGATCAATCTGTCCATGGACATGTATAAAATGGAAAAAGGGACATATAATTTCATTCCTGTGAAAGTTGACCTTGTCTCAGTAATAGAGCATATTGTGAGTGAGTTGAGGTCTCTTCTCAGGCACAAACAAACTGAAATAAAAATTTTTATTGACAACAAGCCTGCCTCAGCCAATTGCAATTTTTTGGTATTGAGCGAAGAATTGCTTTGCTATTCCATGTTTGCCAATCTCTTAAAAAACGCAGTGGAGGCATCTCCCCCAAATGAAAAAGTGACAGTGACGCTTGACGGAAAAAAGGGATGGCGCGTTGTAAAAATACACAACAAAGGAGCTGTTCCAGAAAGCATTCGCGGTTCTTTTTTTATAAAATATGTGACAATGGGCAAAAAAGGCGGAGCCGGCCTGGGAGTCTACAGCGCCAAACTGATAGCCAAAACTCACGGCGGCGATATTTTTATGGAAACATCTGAAGAGCGCGGCACAGAAATAACGGTAAAAATTCCGGCAAAAAAATAATTTTGCTAAAATTCGACAGCTCCTCCAAGCAAATTCCGTTTTTTATTCCGGATTTGCTTGGGTTTTTTATTTTTAAGGACTTTTGGCGGCTCCATCACATTGCTCAAAAAAAAAAAAAAATCACCGGTTAATTATGTCACATTGTTTGACTTCAATCCCACAAGTGTTATCTTGAGACAAAATGACGCTTTTAAGAGGTTGATTGCATGACTATGGATAGTTTTCTGAACCGCTTGATAGACAAATTGGACTCAATGGACTCCAATAACATCCAAGCGTATATTTTGCGCCTTTTCAAAGAAAAAGGCTTCCTTGAAACTGTTTTCAACGCAGTCCGCGAGGGCATAATCGTAATAGACCGCAAGTTAAAAATCAGGTACTGCAACAATGCCGCGCGCAACCTGCTGGGAATGCCCGAAAACATCAGCCGTCTGCGCATATCGCAGTTGCTGCGGGACATAGACTGGAAAAAAATACTTCGCGAAGACGTGGATGAATGGTATCGCCTGTCGCGCCAGGAAATTGAAATTCTTTATCCTCAACGGCGCATTTTACAGTTTTACCTTGTTCCGCATCAAGATGGCAGCAATTACGCCACTGTCATACTTCAGGACGTAACCGAATTGCGCGAGCGCGAACTGGACGAAATAGAATCCGAAAAGCTTCAAGCCATTTCGCTGCTGGCCGCCGGAGTGGCCCACGAAATAGGAAACCCCTTGAACAGCATTTATTTGCATCTTCAGCTTTTGCAGCGCAGATTCTCTGAAAAAGAAATCGACAGAGAAGAAATCAACGAACTCCTGAGGATAGCCAAGGAAGAAGTGGAAAGGCTTGACACAATAATAACCCAGTTCCTTAAGGCAGTGCGCCCAGCCGCCGTCAAATCCGAGCAGGTGGACTTGAAAGAAGTGATTGTGGAAGCCCTGAACTTTATGAGACAGGAAATTGAAAACCGGGCAATCGACGTCAAGTGCTCATGGCCCGACTCTCTCCCAAAAATACTTGGCGACGCCAACCAGTTGAAGCAGGCTTTTTACAATATTCTAAAAAACTCTTTCCATGCCATGAGCGAAGGCGGCGTCATTGTCATAAACTGCTCATATGACGATGATTATATTGAGCTGTCTTTCGGCGATTCCGGCAAGGGCATTTCTCCTGAAGAAATGAACAGCATGTTTGACCCTTATTACACCACCAGCGAAAAAGGCAGCGGCATAGGGCTTATGATAGTGGAGCGGGTAGTGCGCGAACACGGAGCTGAATTGTCAGTGGACAGCGCGCCTGGAAAGGGAGCAGTTTTCACCATTAGATTCCCCAGAAAAGGCAAACGCATACGCATGCTTCCGGCCGGAAAAGAGGATAAATTTATAAGCTTTGATTTGGATGGGCATGAGCCAGACAGCGCAAACAGCACAACGAAAGAAAATGAAAATGAATGACAAAACAACAGTAGAATATTGCTCCGGAGCGCTTAAAGGCGAAAACTTTAAGGAGCTTCTGGCCGCTGGAAAAAAAGCCTGCGATGAATACGGATTTAAATTGGGCGTTCAAATTCACAACACTGCCGAGCTGTCGGAGATGGAAATTCTCCACGACATGGGCATCCCCTTGAGTTTTCATGCTCCCGCCCTGACTGAATACTCAATAAATCTAGCAGCGGAAGATGTTTCGCTTTCAATGGAATGCTTCGAGGTCTCCGCAAAATGGATGCGAAAATTTGGAGCTGACAAGGCGGTGTTTCACGGCTTTTTTATGACGGACAAGCCAATTCCGGCCTTCGGCAGGGGACGCAGCTACGACGAGTGCGCTCAAACCGTTCTGCGCCCGGAACTGCTTCTTGAGAATTCATTTATGTGCAGGAATTTTTTTGACAGCTCCGAATTCAGGGAAAGACTGGCGAGAGTCAAAGAGCGCCTGCCGGTGCTGAAAAAATATTTCCCGGATTTGACATTCCTTATGGAAAATGACCATCCCGGATATCTTTCTGGAATGATATTGCCAGAATTCTTTCTCGAAACACAAACCGAAATTTGCCTGGACACAAGCCATCTCTGGTCTGCGGCTTTTGTTTTTGACAGAGATTTTCACGAAGAAGTCGGGCATATTTTAAAAACAGGCCGTGTTAAAATGGTTCACTTGCACGCGTCCCCGTTCACCGCTGCCGTCCCAAAAGAAAAATGGAGCGACGGACACAAAAATCTTTCAACCCCCAACGAAATGGATCTGCCGCGTCTCGTAGCCGCGTGCAAACGCGCCGGAGCAAGGCATTTTGTTCTGGAATTCAACGAAGCTTCCGAAAATGACATTCATCTCTTTGCCGACATGTGGAGTAAGGCAAAATAAAAAAGGGGACACGCGAATATGAAGCATAAAGAAAAGTTCAGCATACTTATAGTAGATGATGAAAGAAACACACGAAACATCCTTGAGCGATTTCTTCGCGCAAGTTACGACGTCACTTTGGCGGAAGACGGCGAGCGCGCCCTGAACATACTCAAAAAAAACAATTTTGACATAGTCCTGACAGATTTGCGAATGCCCGGCGTGGACGGCATTGGAGTCCTCAAGGCAACTCTCAAAAAAAATCCTCCGCCTGCCTGCATTGTCGCCACAGCTTACGGGTCAATAGAAAACGCGGTTCAGGCAATGAAGGAAGGCGCGTTCGACTTTGTGACCAAACCCGTAAATTTCGACCGACTCGAAATTCTTCTTGAACGCTCGCTGGAGTCAAGGAGCCTCAAAGAGGAAAACAAAGACCTGAAAAAGCGCCTAAACAAAAAATTCGGATTTGACAGCATCATAGGAAAATCAACGGCCATGCAGACTGTTCTGGACACAGTAATACAGGTGGCGCCCACGCGCTCGACAGTAATGATAACCGGCGAAAGCGGAACCGGAAAAGAAGTCATAGCCCAAAGCATTCATCAACTCAGCGAACGCTCGGGAAAATTCCTTCCGGTTCATTGCGCGGCGCTCCCGCCCAACCTGCTGGAAAGCGAGCTTTTCGGACACGAAAAAGGCGCCTTCACCGGAGCAAATGAAAGAAAAAAAGGCCGCTTTGAATTGGCCGACGAAGGAACCTTGTTCCTTGATGAAATCGGGGAAATAGACTCGCAAACCCAAGTCAAACTTCTAAGGGTTCTTGAAGCAAAAAGCTTTGAAAGAATCGGCGGGATTGACACAGTCCACACCGACGCCAGGGTACTGACCGCGACCAACCGCGATCTGCGCGCCATGGTGGCCGAAGGCACATTCAGGGAAGACCTTTTTTACAGACTGGACGTTGTATCCATCCGCCTCCCTGCCCTTCGCGAAAGACAGGAGGACATTCCGCTTTTTGTGAAGCATTTTATTGATGAATTTTCAAAGGAGAACGGCAAGGACATTTTAAGCATTTCAGAAGAAGCCCTCGCGGCCATCTGCGCCTTCGAATGGCCCGGAAACATACGTGAGCTTCGCAACTGCATCGAAAGAATGGTTGTGCTCAGCCGCGAAAAGGTATTGCAGCTTGACAATGTGCCGGTTCACATCAGGGAAAGAACCTCGCCGGGAATAAGCTCCAGAATATTTAAGGCATCCACGTTGGACATCGACAAAAACGAGAGGCTTCTTATAGTGAAAGCCCTTGATGAATGCGGCGGCAACCGCACAAAAGCGGCCGACAAACTGGGGATAAGCCGCAGAACGCTTCACCGCAAACTGCATTCATACAACATTTCCTGAGGAGCAGGGGTGCACATTCAAACTCATGTCATGTCGGGCTGGTGCATCGGGAATATTTTCGATATCAATGCGCGGGAGCGCTTTTTCTGCATGTTTGCGGCGAGCCTGCACGACATTGACGGACTCGGCATATTGTTCAGCCAGGAGCTTTACTGGAATTATCACCATGTGGCGTGCCACGGCATTTTCTTTTGCTTCGCGCTTTCTTTTATCATGAGTTTGTTTTCAAAACACAAACTCAAATGTTTTTTCCTGTATATTTGCCTTGCCCATCTGCACATTATGATGGATCTTTTAGGCTCCGGCGAATTATGGGGCATATCTTATTTTTGGCCGCTTAGCGAGCACAGCGCAAAAATCCCTCTGTGCTGGCCGCTTTATTCATGGCAAAACATCCTGACTGGATGCATTCTGCTTGCCCTTACAATCCTGATAATCTATCTTAAAAAAAGAAGCCCTCTAGAATATATAATGCCAAACCTGGATAAAAAAATCGTGGCTTTTTTTCGCGGCTCGGACATGCGGGCATAAAAAAACGCGGAGCCGTTTTGAGCGGTTCCGCGCTTAGATTTTGTCAGTCTTATTTTGTTACAGCTTTTACCTTGGATGTTATCTTTACAGCCTGGCCTTTTTTGACCTTGAGCGTTTGATAAGCAGCCTTGTTGTGCCATACCTTGACGCAATTTTTGCCGGTCTTTGCGACGTAATCGTCAATGACAACTTGTTCTTTTGGGCAATTCCAGTTTTTCAATTTGCCTTTGTCGTCAAGCTCTTCAAAACTGCCGTTGAGCACATCGGCTCCGACAACTTCAACGTCGTCAAAATATACCCATACAGGCAGGTTTGTCTTTGCATCTTTTGGGCGATAGTACATGCCGCGCAAAGCCAGAGAAACTTCTCCGTCACTTTCAGGAACGAATTCTATTACATAATCAATCCATTCCTCATTGCTCAATTTTTTTGATGAGCCGGTAATGAATTTGCCTTTTTTGGCTTCGTCCTTTATCCAGGAAGGGTTTTTGCAATTTGCCTTAGGAGTGAGAGTTACAGTCTTGCTGACCAAGTCCATTCTTGCTGTTTTGACTTTGGGCTCTTCCGCTGTGAGCGTGAACCCGAGCATAACAGTTGCCGCCAAAATTAACAACTTCTTCATTTATTGCCTCCGTTTGTGTGTTTTTATTTATAGTCCTCAAAGAGGCGTATAAAGTAATCAGTCCGCGAACAAATAACAAGCAAAATGAAGCAATTATTAAGGCTGTGAAATATTATATTATTTCTGAATAAAATGGCATTGGATGGCCCGTCCAAAAAGTCCAAGGCGCTGATGCTAGGCCATATGAGCTGTCACGCCAACGAAGTGGATTTAAAAAGTGGCTTCGCCACCGCGTTTGGCGACCAGCGCCTTCTCCGCTGGACCAAGCCAGGAAAAGTCTGTTTTTTATAACGATTGCATTGAGCTCTTTTCAGATAAAATAATTTAAAAAACTTTTGGCAAAGCCGCCGCATCATTTTTTTATTTCATCAATTTTTTTGGCGCAGGCGTCTCCAATAACCTTTATTCCATATTTATTTGGATGAGCGTAATCTCCGCTCCAGCGCTTGTCCGCTTTTTCAACTCTGACAATGCCTGTCCGGGGAACATTCTTCACAAACACAAGCTTCTGATTGCGTTTAACATATGATCCGCGATGGTAATCGCCTTCAAACTCAAGAGCTTTGCCTTTGCTTTTGGGATTTCTGCCCCAGAGTCTTCCCGACAGAACATAACAGTCTTTGCCGTAAACATTTTTCCCGTTCACCAGAACTTTATAGCCTTGCAAATGGCCTTCCCACGGAAGAGTGTATTCTTTTGAGCCATTCGCCTCCAGTTCCAGAAAGTTTTTGCCGGTCACGTTGCTGTTTTGCCAATCCTGAAGAATTTTTGCGGCGTTAAGAGCATAAACATTTTTGTTTTCCGAAGCTATTATTTTTTGAAGCTCAGGGTATCCCCAGATTTGTCTTGTGAAATAATTTGTATTGTAGACGTTCAGAAGAACAATTTGAACTTCAGGGTTGATTTTTTTTACTCTCTTAATTAACTCTCTGATGTTTTTGGAGTAATATTTCAACTCTCTTACTGCAATTTCCGAACCAGTCAAATCATCAAGCTTCTCAATGAGAAAAACATCCTTGACGCTTAAAGGCTTTGACCATGTGATTTCCCCTTTTTCGGCGTCAAATTTTTCTATAGCCCTCACTGCCACAGAATCGTTGTCGCCAGTATAATTTCCAATCCTGACAAAACATCCCGGCTTGACCTTTGCTCCTTTTAACTGCGGAGAAACAAGAGAGAAAGGCGTTATGCTTTCGATCACGCCTGTGTTCTTGACTACAGTATAATTATTTTCCGCCGCCATTTTTGCCGAATGAAGCTCGAGCGACGAAATGTTTTTGAGTTCATCTTCCGTAACATTTTTTATTTCCCGTCTGACGAGCCTTTCCTTTTCCGCCCAGTCATCGTTTCCGCCAAGGGCAATAAAAAAGATATCCGGCTTGAACGCCTTGCAGGCGTGCTTGTAATTTCTCAAATATTTGTCCTTCAGCGCCAGATGGGCTGTCCATCCGCCGATTCCGGCATTCATCAGATTATGATAGCGATTTGTCGCAAAATTTATCACAAAATAAGGGTTTTCTCCGCCTTCGATTTCAATTTTGATGCGTCTTTTTTTTGAGGAGGAAAAACGGTGAATCCAAAAAGCATCTTTATTTATTCGCCGATAGTCAAGTCCCGAGCTTATCTTTGTCGGATGAGCCGGGTCATGGCTGACATTTCCAATGCCAAATGGACTTTCTATTTGCTGATCGTCGGAACTTTCTCCCACTGTGCATTTTGTGTGGCACACAGTCTCTCCGAAGTCGTAGGCCACTTTTATTTTAGCGCCTTTTGCAGGAGCTTTTTTGAACAGCAAAGAGTGAACGACCTTCGCAGGCTTGCTTTCTGAATATTTTCTGGTCACAAGGCATTCCAGACCGTCAGGATAATAGAAGAACGGAGATTTCGTCATGTATTTGGCGAGTGTGTGTAGTTCGGCTTTTAATTCCTTGCCGTCCATAGTCGCTTTATGATTGTATGTGAAGCATCTTTTAAGTTCGAAATCCTTTCGTTTTCCATCCCCTTCCAAAACTTCGTTGTCGCTTCCAAGCGTATTGTTTTTATTGACAAAAGAGCCTATTTTTTTCCCATCCGCATACACAGCCATTTTGCCCCATGACTTAGTCCTCCGAATAGTCTGGCATACAGCAAGCTCATCGCCGGAGAGATCGAATTCGACAGACGCGCCAACGCCTTTCAAAATCCTTCCCTGTCGCTTATACTGCTTGGGATTTTTAAAGATTTCAGGATTAAACTTTTTGCCGTTTTGGAAATAGGTCATTTGGGACGGGAGCATCGTATGGCTCAAGACATTCTTTAAATAATCGTCAACGGGCTCAACAAAGCTGTTGTCGAGGAGCCCTTTCCCCCATACAGTTGATGAACCGCATATCACAACATTAAGTTTTTCAGGCGGTGTGTTCCTGGAGTCGGCCTCTTCGCTGGAAACTATTGATTGTAAAAGCAAAGTAGACATAATAATAATTGATTTCTTCATTGATTTTCCTTGTCATGCGTTTTATATATTGTATAGGGAATTTGTGAATTTGTCTTTAGCGTATATAATCAAAAACTTGTCAGAAATTATCAAAAACAAATAATGGAGCCGTAATTTGCGCATTTTTTTGCACACACCGTCAACTGATTGCGTTTCAGGAAGAACCGGAATGCACTTGCATCCTTTCTGGCATATTGACTCTTTCAAAAGCAATGACAAAGCAACAATAAAATTTATAGACCGCAAGTTTTCATTGAAAGACGGCGATGCCATCCTTATACCGGCCCACGTGAAGCACAATGTGATAGTTCCGTTGGGCTCCAAAGTCTGCAGCGTCAAATTTGAGCCGGATCAAGACAGCGAAGGCTTGACGGACAAGCCAATTCTGATATCAGGAAAAAAGCATGGCGAGTTGCTTAAACTCCTTTTTGCAAACGATTTGAGAAACAAAGAGATAGTGTCTCACTATGTTTCGGCCCTGCTTTTGACTCTGAAAGAGAAAAGTTTCAAAAAACACGGAACAGAAAAACAGCTTGACTCAAGAATACAAGAAAGCATCTGCTTCATAGAGGCAAACATATTTGAAGACCTGTCACTGGATTTGCTGGCGGCAAACGTCAACATGTCAAACAGCAATTTTTCCAAACTTTTCAAAAATGAAACAGGCATGTCGCCAATGAAAAAGAGGCGATCGCTCATAATAGAAAAAGCCGCTGAAATGCTTGAATGCTCAGACTACAATATAAGCGAAATAGGCAACGCTTTAAACTTCAAAGACCCTCAAACCTTCTCGCGCTTTTTTCGCAAGGAAGTGGGAATAGCCCCAAAAAGTTACAGAAAAAGAAACATAGGCCAATAGGACGGCTTAAAAGTCTTCTTTTTTGAAGGAATATTCTTTTTTGCAGAACTCGCATTTTATTTTAAGCTCGTTCTTTTCGGTGAAAATCTTTTTGACGTCCTCATCTCCGAGCACTTTGACCGCTTGCTTCATTTTATCAATGGAGCACGGGCAAGCATAGGCGGGGGCTCCTGAAAATTCGTAGCTTGCAAAGTCGTTTATTTTGCTGTGCGAGAAGCTTTTGTCGTCTTCCAAAATCAACTCAAGAAGCTTCCAGAGCTTCTTTTCTTCCTGCATCTTTTTTGACTCAAGAATACTGTAAAAGGCTGGCGTGTTGATTTTTTGGCGGATTAGTTCAAAACACTCCAAATCGCATCCCGGCATGGCCTGCAACATAAAGCCCGCGCACATTGTCACCGGCTTTTCGGGATTCTTTGAAAATTGAATGGCAACTGACATCTCTGTTTCTATCTGGTCGCTGACCGAAAAAAAGAAAGCGGCGTCTTCCACGATGTCCATCAACGCGGTTTTGCCTGTGCCTCTGTTCAGCATCTTGCCGTTTTCAGACTTTATTATTGTGATTTTGCCAGCACTGCCATACACTTCATCTTCTGTTTTGGCTTTTGTCATAAGATGAGGCTCTTTGGGGATTCCGCGAAGTCTGCACTTGGAGTCAACATCGATCACAATGCTTGAAAGCATTCCATTGTAGTCCCAGCGGATTGAATATTTTTCATCGCCTTCCAACAGCGGAGACAGCAAGGCGCCCACTGTCAATGCGCGCCCGAAGATATATGACGAAACAGGATCGGTGTCGTGCAACAGGGCTCCCTTGTTGGCTACGCCAGTGGTTTCGGCGAACGAGAACCTTGCGTTAATGCTTTTAATCGTTCCGCGAATCTGGAAATCTGAATTATTCATATGCCGCCGACGCTGGTGTGTTTTCTTTAAATAACAAAAGACGAAAATGCCAGTCTCTTATTTGCAAGAGCTTGCAAGTCCGTCTTTGCATGTGGAATCCATATTGTCTGGATTGAGAGCTACTCAACTCTTTCCACTACTATTTCAGGATCAATTTCTTCCCTGAGAATTCTCTGCAGTCCTTCTTTGATAGTCATTGTGGCGTGCGGACAGCAGCCGCAGGCGCCCTGAAGCCTGACTTTCACGTCTTTGTCGTCAACAGAAACTATTTCCAAGTCTCCGCCGTCTGCCTGAAGATGAACTCTAAGTTCGTCGAGTTTTGCTCTGATTTGTTCTTCCATCTTATTATCTCCCTAGTTTGGATTTTTAAAAAATAAATTTAACGCCGCTCAAGCGCTTTTCAAATTCCTTTAAAACAACGCTCTCTTCAGCGTGTCCGCCTCTGGCTACGAATGTGGCGCTGAATCTTACAAAATGGCCCGCATCGTCCCATGGCACTGAGCTGATAAGTTTTTCCTTGATGAGCCATTGGCTGAAATCTTCGCCTGATTCAAATTTAGCTCCGCACTCTGTGCCTTTCGGAGCTTTTACATAAAGGTAAAAAGAGCCTTCCGGTTTTTTGGCTGAGAATCCTATTCTTTGCAGAGATTCGGTCATGCTTGTCAATCTGCGTTCATATTTTTCAGAAATTTTGGGCGTAATTTCAGCCTGATTGTCAAGGGCTTTTATCGCAGCTTTCTGAATGGCCATGAACTGGCCGCTGTCCTGATTGTCTTTTATGTTGGAAAATGCCTTTACCGCGAGTTCATTGCCGCAGACCCAGCTAAGGCGCCAGCCTGTCATATTGAAGCCTTTTGACATGCTGTGAAGCTCAACCGCCACATCTTTTCCGCCTTCAATGGAAAGAATACTGAGGGGCTTTCCGGTGAAGTTCAACGGCGCGTATGCGGCGTCAGACACAATAAGAATGTCATTTTCTTTTGCAAATTTGATTGCTTTTGCAAAGAATTCTTCTGTCGCGGATGCGCCTGTCGGGTTATTCGGATAGTTCAAATAAAGAAGCTT